>Ga0099797_100210_pt1 | contig 38162 bp, 21 predicted proteins | sample Uncmet_Sort48C_1_FD_89871 | JGI IMG/M metagenome (GOLD analysis project Ga0099797, IMG submission 89871) | Marine eukaryotic communities from CALCOFI LINE 67, Pacific Ocean - C012_Sort48C_1 | ecosystem: Environmental > Aquatic > Marine > Oceanic | place: Pacific Ocean: Monterey Bay | collected... | reverse complement strand
ATTTTCTGTTTTTCTGGTTTCTTTTTTGTTCACAAGAGGTTGAGCGAGGAGATTGATTGTAATAGTCCCATGTGATGGGTATGAATCGATTCGGGAAACTCGAGAGAAACGATAAAAGCGTTGCGATCAACGGTAAGAGCGACGAAATGGCATCTTCTATGCTGAAACAGCATTTGGCAATCTTTTTTTCGGAAATCTTTTCCGAAAGTCTTTTCGTGGCAACCGGCCCGGTTATTTTGCACAATGTCTTCTTTTTCCGATTCTGCGAGAGATTTCCGTTTGAGAGAATATTTCTGCTGTCGCAGCTCGTGGGCACAAATTCATTCCGCGTAATATATTCAAATTTTCCAAATCCCGAACCCATCCTCGCCTATCCTCCCTTCATTTCCAGGAGTTTCCCATCATTTATTGTTTATTGCCTTATGCTGCCAGACTGCATTGTTTAGTCACGTGCCTTGTGATACCAGACTGCACAGTGCATTCAGAGTCGGTGAGGTTGGTGAATTACTGTTATCCGATTTCTGATTGAAAGCCATATTGTAAGCATCCTATCGCAAGCCGCATTGCACCTGCACTGTATTGTTTTGTATTCTGCGGAGTAATGGTCCACAATGGGCGTCTACTGTTTCAAAAATTATTTTGCATAATATATGCCATGGTTGGCATGGTCTAAGAAGTTACATGTAACAGTTTGTTTTGAGTGTTTATTTGGGCCGTTTTTTATCTGAGAGTTCTCAAAAGCCTGTCTTCGAAATTGAAGCCATCAGAATTTGAGGTGAATAAATTTGCGTTTTCACATTGTTTTTTGTAACAGTCACAGTATCGACAGCCGTTGAATACAGATCGATAGTAATCGGCAACAAGTCGACAGTGGTAGGTAACAGATCGACAGTGGTCGACAGCACAGCGATTACATAATAGAGTCATGCCAGTGTTACCTTTTATCGTAAGCGCAGCACTCAGTGCCACAACACCGGCACAAGAATCAGATGGACCATTGGCACTGCAAAACAGATCAGAACTGTTGGCAAAAACTCCGGTTCTGTCAGTGAGCAAAAACGACTTGCAATTATACAACCAGTCGGAGGCGTACAACCGATCGGAGGAATTGGGATACAACCGATCGGAGGGGTACAAGCGATTGGAGGAATTGTTGGAGCTCAATAATTCTGTCGGTGGAGTCAATAATTCAATAATTCCTGATAGTGAGCTGATCCAGGAGCAACCATTTGCGCCACCATTGGCACAACCACCACCAGCGCAGCCGCCTTCATTACCGTCACAATCTTTTTTATCTCCATCTATAACTTCGGTTTCGCCTCCACCATCCGCTGTTTCAAATGAGGCTCCACCACCCGCAGTTTCAAATGAGGCTCTACCACCCGCAGTTTCAAATGAGGCTCCACCACCCGCAGTTTCAAATGAGCCTCCACCAATCACAATTTCACACGACAAAAACAACCCCCCATCCCCGTCTCCCCCACCACCTACTTATTTTCCCCGTCCTCCTCCTCCACCATCAGCCCCTCCTCCTCCACTACCTCCTCCTACTCCTCCCAAAAATCCGCCGAACTTTCCAGCACCCCCAAATACTCCTCCAGAACCACCACAACCACCCATAAGTCCTCCACCACCTAATAATCCGCCCTCACCACCTCCACCTAATAATCCACCTTCATCACCTTCACCACCTAACACACCCTTATGGCCATACACTGAGATAAAAAAAAATTGGGTGATAAGAATAGCAGGTTGGACTTTGGCTGGTTTGACTTTTTGTCTCTGCTCTATCTGCATGATGTGTACATGTTGTGCGCATTGTAAGTGGTGCGCCTCTTTAGACGTGAAGTTGGATTATTTTACGGACTCTTTCGCCGTTTTCGGAGGTCCTCTCCAGTATTTTATTGATCACGGCATCGATTTCTGGAACGGACGCATAGGTCGAGTTAGTGAGAGGATAAGGAAGCATGGTTAGTTAGGGAGATGGTCAGGAAGCACGGTCAACAATTCGTTTTATCATTATGGTTAACAATTTGTCCCATGGAGAGAGAGACAGAAAAATCGTCATACTTAGGATTCCGAAGAATTCGTCATAACTATAATCCACAGTAGGACTCCAAAGAATTGGCGCAGTAGCCGAAGTTTAAGATTCTGATAGAATTGGCGCAGTAGCCGAAGTTCAGAGATTTCATCTATTGACAACATAGCCGAACAATTTTCAAGTGGTGACGTTGAAATACCATGAAGTGGAATACCATGAAAGCGAAGTAGGCTCAACGAAAGAGAAGTAGGCTCAATGCAAGAGAAGTGGTAGGCTGAGTCAATTCATGATCAGACTGCATCACATTCAAGTAGGTTGTGGATCTAAATGGCATTCAGTGCAATACATTCATGATATTTTCCATGCACAGCATGCTAAAGAAGAAAAGAGGTCTAAAGAAAAAAAAAATAAATCGTTGGGATAGATATTTTGCTCTCCATATTCTTGAGTTTAGTTTTCTCTTCATTGTCCCTGCATAGAAGAATACAGTGCTTCTTTTTACGAGCGATTTTCGAGCGACGGCATCGAGGTTTCACATACTGTGTATTTGAGGTTTCAAAAATAAATTTCCGAAGTCATCAGCAGCGTTTCATATTAAGTATTGCGATTTCAGCAGCAGTTTCTTGCGATTTGAAAAAGTCTTTTTGATTTGAAGTTTTTCCAATTTGAAAAATTTAATCACAGGGAGTAAGAGTGCCAGAGAAGTCTTCTCTGGAGGAAACAGAAATAATGTCGTCTCTGAGTCTGAAGAAAGAAAAAGCATCTCCGTCTACCCAGAAGAAAGCAAAAGCGTCTCTGTCTACCCTGCAGAAAGAAAAAATGCCTATCCCGAAGAAAGAAAAAGTGTCTCTGTCTACCAAGAAGAAAGAAAAAACGCCTATCCTGAAGAAAGAAAAAGTGTCTCCGTCTACCCAGAAGAAAGAAAAAATGTCGAGAGCAATGCAGATATTGATATTGCCAGTTGTCCTTGAAGCATTGGCCCTACAAATATCGGCTCTCCGAACGCATTTTGAAACGACCGAAAGGATCCAAGGCCGCTTTGAAGCTGGAAGTAACAGCTCTGGAAGTAACAGCTCTAGGTCCAGCGACAGGACAACTCTAATTGATAGTTACAGTGTTACACGGACAGTCTTCGAAGCCGTTGCCTCGTCTTCTGTTTCCGATAGAGAGTCTTCTTTTTCCAATAGCAGTGTGCCAGTTTCCAGTTACAGGCTGTTATCAAGTTTGACAAGTTTGACAAGTTTGCCAAATGAATCTTCGCCGCTGAAGCTACATGATTTAGTGAATGGAACTAACCGTGATGACGACTCGTTTCTGCCGTCACCACCGTCGAAGTATTCGAGTCCATCAGCATTACCACCCATTGCGCCGCAGGATTCGAGTCGACAAGCATTGCCAGCACCGTCAGTGCCAGCATTGGCGCCGTCGCCATCACCTCCAAGCAAAGTAATAGCCTCATCTGAACCGTCTCAGAATGAGACACTTCGTAATAGTATTACGTCATCTTCTCCACCTCCAACACTTGAAACTGCAAGACTCAAGTTCTCAACTAAGTTCTCTACTACCAGAGCATCATCTCCCCCTACCAGAGCATTTGGAGTGCCACCACCTCCCACTCCGAGTCCACCACCTCCACAGCCACCTCGTCCACCTCCGAGACCACCTTGTCCACCGAAATATCCACCAAGTCCGCCTGCCCCACCAACACCTCCGCAAATGCCGCCGCCACCGCCATCTTTGCCTCCGTGTCCGCCGCCACCAAGTCGACCGCCCCAACAGCCGCCGTATGACGACACGGTAGATAAAATAGTGTTGTACTTTGTTTTGCCGCCCCTATTGATCAGTTGTTACTTCTTCATGGTATGTTGGCGGCCATTGTGTATTAGGATGCAGCGACGATCAAAAAAAGCTCGTTGTGACAGCCCACCTTCGCAATTCGGTCATTGTCAAGGAGGTTCTCAAATGAGAATGGGACTACCGTCTGAAGAAGGATCAGAGTCATCAGCAAGGTTTGTTCAACAGGTTTCTCAAAGAGAAAGAAGGCCTCCAATGTCTGATCAAAGACACAGCTCGGGCAGATCAATTTCAAATGACAGATCAACTATCAATAGCAGATCGTCCGGGGTCAGATCGTCTAGGTCTATAACTAATGTCAAGAAAGCACATTCCTGGCCAGGTGATTACTATCTCAGTGATGACGCCCTCTATGACAATATTGACGCGGATGAGAAAAGTATCAGATTTCTGGAGATGCTTAAGGACGAGGAGCTGTATGACGCGGATGAGGAGTTGTATGACCAGGATGAGGCACTCTATGATGATATCGATCAGGAGGATGAGAAAGCGTTGCATGACAATATTGATGGCATTGGGAACATCGAGAATGAGGCAAGCAGAAGTGATGAGAGCAGCCTTCTGACAAATGAGAGAAGTAGAAGGCTTCTGACAAATGAGGCAAAAAGTAGAAGGCTTCTGACAAATGAGGCAAAGGATTTTCTTAAAGACAGAAGAGTAGAAAGAAGAGACACCTACTCAAGCGCGAAAACAATAACGAGATTGTCAAAAGAAAAGAAAGAAATAACGAAAGCAATAACGAAAGAAACAAGAGAGAATACGGAACGTAACCGTACGGACCATAACAGGGAGAATTTAGGGAAGGAAGTTGATTTCGAAAAAAGCGCATCCACTGCCCGAAGTACCAAAGGTAGAGTTACTTGGGGGGACCTAAGCACGCTGGGAGACCTAAGCACATTGGGAGACCGAAGCACGTTGGGAGACCAAAGCACATTGGGTCCAGACCGAAGCACGTCGGAAGATCCACGAAACGGGGAGTTGAACTGTCGTGAACAAAGTGGAAACTATGACTGTGAACGAGATGGAGACAATAATCGCGAACAGGGTGGAGACAATAATCGCAAACAAGGGGGACACTATGATAGCAAGGTACACAACAGTACGAAGAAAGACATGGAAGAAGAAAAATCGGAAGAAGAAAAAAGTGAAGGAGAAAAATTGGAAGAAGAAGAATTGGAAGAGGACAGCGCGACTAGCAGGGAAAAATTGGAAGAAGACAGCGCGGTTAGTAGGGGCAGCTGTGGTCGCCACCGCCACGACTCACAGCCATCGGCCAGGATAAGCGAAATTCTAAGGCAAAGCGACATTCTGAGGGACTGTGCGAAAGAAAATGGTGATGTATTGATAGTTCCCTCAAGAACGATAAGATTGCAAGACTTGAGAGCACCCAGTGAAAAAGATAATGAATCCAGAGTGAGAGACTCGTCGAGTGGAAGGTCCTCCTCCAGATTGAGAGATAATCACTCTTCCATGAAAGATAGTGGCAGATCTTCAACTATTGCAATGCAGGGATCTCCTGTGAAAGACCTTTTAGTCATGATACTGGAGAGAAACGGCGCCACCAATCGCAGAAGCTTCCGTTTCGAGATACGAAAAAAACCAGAAAGAGCTTTCGGAAGGATTCAGAACCCGGAGCCAGCCTCTGCTTTGCAAAAAACTCCAGTCTTGCAAAAGACTCCTCAGAACTCCGAACAAGCTTTGCACAGGAAGAGCAACAACTTCAAGGCGCCATTTATCAGAATCCAAAATGCAACATCAGTCCGAAAAAACAATCACCTTGTAAACAGTAACACAGTAGCAAGAAACAAAGCCGCATCCTTAGTGGGAGTAGACGTTGTACGAAAGAAAGCCGCATCCTTCCCCCCAGGGGGGCCCCCCGTTGTAAGAAAGAAAGCCTTTTTAACGGTAGATGTTGGCGATAACTCTCGAGACAGGTCGTATTCCGATGACCGTGCACACTGTTCTCGTGACCGTGCACATTCCAGTGAGCACACTCGTGACTCCCCTCCACAACTGATCGAGTATTCCGATTCACCCACCACAATGTCCTTGGCTGTTTGAGTAGTATGCGTTTGGTTCCTTTTCCTCCTTTTGGCCGTAGCAGCACCAGCGTATCAAATCGAATCGACCTCGATTCGCCCGGTATTACATCTTCAGCTGTTTGCGTCAGGAGTTGTTTCCGTCACTCATCACATGAGGCCGCCAGTGCATTAGCATTTGAATCCAGCGTGTTGTTTCATGTAGTCACTATTCCGAACAGCTAGTACATGATGAATTATTGTAGTTACCTGCCATGATGAATTATTGTCCCGAACGCTTGCCCCGGAATACCACAACAGCCACCCTATTATAATTCGCAGAAGTTTCAAGCGTAGATTTTCGAAAGTTGTTCGAAAGTAATTCACAGCAGTAATGTCACAGCGTCATGACTCCCGGTAAGCATTCGATCATAGAGTGAAAATCATACGCATAGCTCCAGATCGTTTCATGTTTCCACTATTCCTAGCTCCAGATCGTTTCATGTTCCTAGCCCAAGATTGTTTCATATCCCAAGACTGTTTCAAATTATGCCTCTACATAACATTACCGTCAGACTCATAGATCAGAATCTGACCCAAAGGAATTCAATTTTCCGTAGGAAGGAAATTGAAAAAAATATTTATTCGACCCCATAGCATGCTGACATGTTTGAACTGTGTTGACATTTTGAAATTCTGACAAAGTTGGAATAGTATCTCAACGAAAAACTTGTTTGGCCTGGTGTATTCGTGTTCAGAAAGAGAGTCTGCAAATACAGTGAGTCTGCAAATAAAGTATGCGAATTTGAATCGGTTATAGGCAAGCGACATGCGTGTGTTTTGCATGGGGCTTATCATGTGGCGATTGGTATCAGCGATTTGCACGAGAGATTGGTAAACTGAAATCGTTTCTGCGGAGGCGTTCGATCATATATTGAGCCTTTTGCGGTTTTCCAAGGCGTTTGAGCCTTAGTTTTCGAAGTCGTTGCATAGGCGAGAGTTTCTATTGCGAGTGTGTACAGAGTGGCGAGCGTCCATAGTGTATTATCAGCGAACGGCGAGCGTCATCTTTTTTTTCTGGAGCATATGAGTTGAGCGAAATAGTATTTTTTTCGGGAGCATTTGAGCGAGCATTTTTTTTGCAGCAGCGACTCAGAGCGACCTTTTTTTTTTTTTCCAGCAGCAAGTCAGCGAGCATCATCTTCCGTGATTGAGAGCGAGCGTCATTGTCCGCGAAGCAGGCAAAATGTCAGAACGTATTTGCGAGCTGAGCATAACAGAGAGCGTAATTTTATAATAGGCTATGCTCAGAGAGCGATCAGCAACCTCTGTAAATCCATTCACTTTTCTCAATGGAAGTTGACAAATTTGAAATTTCAACTCAATTTATTTCCACCAGTTTGACATTTTCTGCTGTATCGTACTGTATTGAGTACCATATGACTGCCATTCTGTAATATTCTGAATCTCTATTCAAGTGACAAGTCCGATACGTCTACCGTTTTCCTCACGAGTGCAAAATCACTCGTTTTCGTGCTTGAGATAACTTGAACGTCACGTAGTATTGCACGTGACACGAGATAATTAGAGCACAGTTACGTAGTATTGCACGCGACACGAGATAATTGGAGCACAGTTACGCAGTATTGCACGTGACACGAGATAATTAGAGCACAGTTACGTAGTATTGCACGCGACACGAGATAATTGGAGCACAGTTACGCAGTATTACACGTGACACGAGATAATCAGAGCACAGTTACGTAGTATTACACGTGACACGAGATAATTAGAGCGTTACGTAGTATTACACGTGACACGAGATAATTAGAGCACAGTTACGTAGTATTGCACGTGACACGAGATAATTGAAACGTTACGTAGTATTACACGTGACACGAGATAATTAGAGCACAGTTACGTAGTATTGCACGTAGCATTTGATTTCGTTTTCTTGGTAGTTTGAAAAAAAAGGTCAATATGTCTGTCTTCTCGAGGCCATCGATCGCGATGGTAATATTGGTGATGATTGCGCATTTGTCAGTCATTGTCGACGCATTGACACTCGCAAACCCGCGACGTCGAAGGGGTAGTTCGTTGAAGTTGTTTCCTCGTGGAGCCGAAATACAACCCCAGGCCGACAAAAGATTCGGTGGCTCTTTGCGTGGCATTTCGCCACCTGCGCCACCACCGACTGGGCCACCTCCATTGCCACCCTCTCTGCTACCTGCATTGCCACCCTCTCTGCTACCTCCATTGTCACCAAGTCCACCTGCGTTGCCACCCCGTCCAGCTGCACCGCGTGCATCTCCACCGCCGCCAATGCTGCCACCTGGACCACCTGTAAATTTGCCACGAAGTCCACCACCGCTGCCTGCGGTGTCACCAAGTCCACCACCGCTGCCTGCAATGTCACCAAGTCCACCACCGCTGCCTGCGGTGTCACCAAGTCCACCACCGGGCGCTTCGCCGCCTCCAAGGCCAAGTCCGCCTCCTCCTTATCCACCTTTCCCGCCAATTCCACCAGCTCCACCAGCACCACCACCGCTCCCGCCATTGTCTCCTCCGCCGCCTGCTCCACCACCGAGCAAGCCTAACCCGCCACTCAAGCCTCCTCCTGTGATTCCGCCAAACGCGCCTCCAGATCGTCCTTTATCGCTTCTTTTTGATACATCCACAGGTGCATCCGGGGTTGCCAAGGCCCTGGGTTTGTCTCTTGCGGGTTCCTGCAGTGGTTTCCTTGGGCTGTGTCTATATTTACATTGCGTTTGTAACCCAAGATGCAGGTGTCCCTTGAGTGAGCGACGAAGGCGTTTTCCAGGCGTGCAATGAAACCAAGAAGGTGTGTAATATCAAGGTGGGTTCTGTTTGGTGTCGCAGATCTGACGTTCGTAAAACATGGGATCATCTATTCGAGAGAGCCCAATCATTGGTGAAATAATTGACGCCAACAATCTGAGTCTTAAGTTTCACAATGACAGAAAGGACGGCCCTTCTCTACAGGTTTGATTTTCATGTTGGCAACATTGTGTCTTCAGCGTCATGATTTTCAAACTCGGCAGATGTCATGAGTACCAGATTGATCCGAGGAACGACATCATCAGGATTTCGATTTGAACAATGTTTCTATCAGAATCCTGACAGGATCTCAATCCTTTTAACGAACGTCAGCGGTGATAGTTACACCGCAGAAGGTACCAGGAAGACACAGTTGGTTTTCGTTTGGTTTTTCGACTCTCTCCTACGACATCTGACAACGAATTTCGATCCTGCAGAGTTTCACTTTTTTCATAAATTAAGCAGGTACGGTCTGAGTAATTGAGTTGTTTTTCAGGAAATTGATTCAAAAATTAAGAAGGACGATTTGTATCATTGATTTTTTTTTCGTGCGGCAAAGGCCTATTTGAGAAAGCAAATTCGTTATTCGTTGTACATAAACTGTGAGCATCGTGATCATCATGTGACAGAATAAATCGGGGGAATTATTCCTTTTTCTGGGGAGTGTTCGCGCCGCAGTATGGAGCCGTTGTTTCCTCTTTCAGGAGAGTGCTTTATTGTATTTTTTCGTGCGAAGCGATAGTTACCAACGGTTTCAGGAGGCGTTTTTTGCGAAAACCCTTCTCAGGAGAGCGTGGCGTTTCTTTCTGCGAAAATGTGAGTGCGTTTCTTCAAAAGTTTTGAATTCACAAGCGAGCGTCTCTCTTTCGGAAGCGAGCGTGCCGGTTGCAGTGGCAGTGAGTGATCATCAGACGCAGATTCACATGTCCAAAGCGATAAAAAAGGTTTCTACAATGCATCTGCGAAAGCGAATCTTTAATCTTTCGGGAGCAAGAAATGACTCACAGCACCTCTCTCAGAATTTTTCTCGATGATGTTCTGTCTATTTGCAGCTCTTTTCTTTGGAATCTCGATTCTAAGTAATCCGATTTTCTTTTTTTTTCGCGAGTGCAAAGCCATTCGTTTTCGTGTTTGAGATATTTAGATGTCGCGCAGTATTACTATACGTGACACGTGATTTCGTTGCCTCGATAATTTGGAAAAAACGAACAGTATGTCTTCCTCGATGCCATCGATTGTCGTGTCTTTGCCGTTGTTATCGATGCTGGCGCAGTTGTTACTCATTGTCGATGGATTGGCACTCCAAGCGCCGGCTTTTGATTTGAAGCTTTTTCTTTCGGCATCAAATCACGATGCCCCCATGAGTGGCCAAAGGAACCCAGTGGCAGAAGAATATTTACAGAGAAGCCATGGCAATTGGACCGGGGCCATATTAGCAAGCAATGGCACTTCGCAAACTCCAGACAATTCATCAACGAGTTCAGAGTTCTTGGCGCCACAACCGTCTTCACCACCACTACTTGGGCCCCCTATGCTCCCACCTGGTTCATCAGCACATCTTCCTGGACCGTTGAGCCCACCAGGACCTAATTTAGAAGCCATCGCAAACAACTCAACCGGAGGCATTATCGCTGCCACAGCGTTCTTTGTCCTTCTGATTTTGTGTTATTGCTGCTACGGATCGAGGTGTACGGTAACTTTAAGGCATCGTCAGACTCAAAGCGATTTGCTTGGTATTGCCGAGTTGAGAATCTGAATCTGGGGACTACCAGATTAAGTATTCGAGACATGCAGCGGCAATTAGACTGGCTCGTTGGTAAATTGCAACAAGATTGCTGCGGATGTCGAAATTGCTGTTGGGTATCATGAGACTCACGCCATTTGGCACGCCGCGTCGGCGATCTTGAAGAATCAGATATCATCTTCCATGGGGCTTCTCCGACTAATATTTGAAGGTCATGGTGGAAGCGTTGTGTTTCCAGCAGGGTTTTCTTTTAGTTTTGCGATTCTCTCCTATGATGAGACACGAGACGACAAATTTCGGTCATACAGAGTTTCCTTCTTTTCGTAAATTAAGCAGTGACAGTCTGAGTAACTGAGTTGTTTTTCATGAAGTTGATTCAAAAACTAAGAAGGACGATCAAGAAGCATCATTGGTTTTTTTTTTTCGTGCGGCAAAGGTGACTAATTGAGAAAGCAAAGTCGATTAATTTTACATAGAGCATCATGATCATCATGTGACAGACTAAATCTTGGAAATTATACCTTTTTCTTGGATGTGTTTGAGTGTTGAGCGAGTATTTCTCTTTAATTTTCCGGCGTGTTTTCTTTCATCTCGGCAGAGTCATACTCAACCTGTTTTCGTGCGACGGCGTTTTTTTGTGCGAAAGTTTGAGTGTCTCTTTTTCCCAAGCGTACAAGTTTTCACAAGCGTGCAAGTATCTCTTTTTCACAAGCGTGTGTGCCTTCAAATTCCGGAAGCATCGAACGATGATTCAACGAAAAAGTATCAGGATGATTTTCATACTTGACAGCAAGTTGATTTTCATATTCGACAGCGAAAAAGTATCAGACTCCGAGAGCATGTGTCCTATCAAGCGTCTGTGAGGCATCTCTTTTCTTGCATTTCTCAGGGCCATCTAATTTATTTCCGCTAACTGCAGTTTTCTTCTAAGGGCCATATGATTGCTATTCTATAATATTCTGAATTTCGGTTCAAATCCGATTTACCGTTTTCCTCGCGAGTTCGTATTTGAGACAATTAGAACGCTGCGTAGTATTGCACGTGACACGTGATTTCGTTTTCTTGGTAGTTTGAAAAAAATGGCCAATATGTCTTTCTCGATGTCATTGATAGCGGTGTCAACATTGGCAGTGCTGGTGAGTTTGCCAGTCACTGTCGACGGATGGCTGGTCCCAATCAAAATGCAGTCCCAATCAAAATGGAAGCCTCTTGCTTCATCATCAAATGCCACCATGGATGACATGGATGTGGGAGTGTCGGACACTGTGTCCTCATGGGTGTGGGCAGAGTTATCAAATAGATTGTACGGCCTTTGGCCTACAAATTCATCTGAAGGAAAAGGGGAAAGCTTGTCTTTCTCTTCTCCGCCGAGTCCCCCGTTCTTGGCGCCATTGCTGCCACCTGTATTGCCACGAAGTCCACCGCCGCCACCTGCGCCGCCTGCATTGCTACCAAGTCCGCCGCCCCCTCCACTACCGCCACCGGATGCGTCGCGGCCTCCATCACCAAGTCCGCCTCCTCCTGCTCCGCCGGCTCCGCCACGTTCACCTGATCCACCAGCAGCACCTCCGAGCCCGCCATTGCCTCCTCCGCCACCTGTTCTACCGCCGAGCAAGCCTTGCCCGCCATTCCGCCCGCCTCCTCCTGTGAGTCCTGCACGTCCTCCGCTTCTTTTTGGGACATCCACGGGCGGAGGCGGGCTTGCCAAGGTCCTGGGTTTGTCTCTTGTGGGTTGTGTCGGTGGTTTGCTTTTGGTGTGTCTATTGACTGGGTGTTTGCCAAAATGTAGGTGTGAAGTAACAGCTGTGCAAAATTGAACTCCGTTGTCAAGTGCCGCGGGAGCACAGAGCGCAAGGAAAAAAAAAGACGCAGGTGTGAGCCAAGTCTGAGGCGTTACGGTTTTCCAGGCGAGTGATATTAAGAAAGCGTGTAGTATCAAGGCTGTTTGGTGTTGCAGATGTGACGTTCGTAAAACATGGGATCATCTATTCGAGAAAGCCCAATGGCAAAATAATTGACGGCAACAATCTGAGTCTAATGACAGAAAGGACGATCTTCGCCAGAGTTGATGCTCATGTTGGCAGCATGATTTATGCTTCCAGTTTCGTGAATCTCAAACTCAAAAGACCGGTAAGAGGCTGATCGGAGAAGCGACAGCTTGCGGGTTATGATTCTAATAGGTTTTCGATTCTGACAGGATTTCTATCCTAAGAGGAGTCAAACCTTGGGAAGAACACAGCTTCGGCGTGGTATCGAGCAGTTGGTAACACGGGGCTTCCTTTAGTTTTTCGATTCTCTCCTGTGGTCAAACATGTGACGACAAACGAGTTTCGGTCAAAAAGCGTTTCGCATTTTTCGTGAATTAAGCAGTTACAGTCAGAGCAACTGAGTTGTCTTTCATAAAATAGATTCAAAGATCAAGAAGGGTCCTGAATCATTGTATCATTGATTTTCGTGCATATATTTTCAGCAAGAGCCTTGAATTGAAAATGCAAAATCGTTTTACATCAAGCATAATCATCATCATGCGGCACATTAAATGTTGGGGAATCCGGGCCTGTCTTCTGTTACTGTTGTTGTTCGATCTTTTTGACGGGAGTATTTCGCCGAGTATGTCTTTTTTCAGGTGCGTCTGCGTTTTATCTCGGCAGAGTCATACGACTGGTGTTACGATGGAGTCGTTTTGTGCGAGTCTAGAGTTTTTTTCAGGTATTGTTTTTCCGCGAAAACAGAATTTGAGCGTCTCTTTTTCCGATGTGTGTGTGTCTCTTTCCGATGTTTGACAGTGCGTCTTTTTCAGAGGTATGTGCGTCTTTTTCAGAAGTGTGCGCGTCTTTTTCCGAAGCGTGTGCGTCTTTTTCAGAAGTATGGCAATGACCGATCAGAAACCGACTCGTGTATTCGGAAGCGAGAAAAACCTCATCGCACGGCATTTGCGAAACCGGCTTTGAATTTCTATTCTTTCGCGATGGATTATATGATGAGCAGCGCAATCCTCTCTTTATTTTTCCTCTTTCCTTCTTGTCATTCATAATTCATTTGTGAGTCGTGATTTCATTTCCAGCTCTTTTCTTACCTAAGACAAGTCTGAATCTCGATTCACATCCGATAGTCATCTTCGTTACAAAAAAAACTTCGCTGCTAGTATGTCCTTCTCCATGTCCTTGATAGCGATGTCAATATTGTCGATGCTGGCGCAATTGCCAGTCATTGTCGACGCATTGGCACTCTCAACCGAAAGGCAGGCTGACGGCACACTTCCAACCGTTGCCAATTCTACTCCACGACTTGCATTTCTGCTTCCAGCCAATAGAATCGGCATGCCCGTATTGACGGAATATTCCCAACGACTCTCGGGGTTTTGGACGGGTATTTCACGTACTCCCGAAGGCAGGGAGAGTTTGTTGTTTTCGTCTGGAACTTCACACAGTCCGTTACCACCACCGGCACCATCTGCATTGCCACAAAGTCCACCGCCACCGCCTGGGCCACCTGTACAGCCTCCAAGTCCGCCATTGCCACCTGTGTTGCCACCAAGTCCATTTCCGCCATTATTGCCACCCAGTCCACCACCGCCACCTGGGCCGCCTGCCTTACCACCAAGCTCACCAATGAAATCGCCCCCACCGGCGCCACTTGCATTGCCACCAAGTAGTCCACCATTGCCGCCTCTGTCGCCACATTCTTTGCCGCCTTTGTCGCCAGATTCAGCAGACAGCGGAAAGGCAGAACAGATCCAAGAAATTTTAATGGCAGCCGGCGGATTTTGTCTTATTATTGCTGGCGGTTTTCTTCTTGTGGGAAGATATTATTTCGGTGTATCGTGGCACGACTTGTCATTGTCCAAGTTATTGTTTCCTGTATTGGGTCACTTTGTCAGTAGTCGCATCGAATTTCAGTCGAATCCAGGGAATTGAATTTGCCTTCGTGAATAGTTCCGCAGCTGCAGGCTATTTGTATACCGAGTATTAGCCTTGGTAATTATCGTAAGTAGACACAGGCAATGAATGGCTACAGATCCGATTCTCGATCACAGTTGATCACAGTGAGAGTCTCTTCTGTTGTGTACATATGAATACGGTCTGACAGCCAGCAAGAGTCGTTCTCTGGGCATGTCAGATGATAATCATAGTGATGCTGAAAGTGCATAAAGATTTCCCATACAGAAAGTCATGCTGAAAGCATAATCGTTTTGCAAGCATCGTGATTTTCAAACTGCATGGACAGTGGAGTTATTAGTTTAAGTATGTTGGTCTGAAAAGCGGTTACAAACATAAAAGCGGTTACAAAGTTATCAGTATTTGTGGATCTTGTAAAGTTATGAACAGCCGTAAGTAAGCTCTTCTTAAAGTTATGATCAGGTATACGGAGTGGTATCTACCACGAGGATTTCGATAAGTTTTTACAACCATACGGTGTGGTATCTACCACGAGGATTTCGATAAGGTTTTCGAATTTCTCCTATGATATATGATGAAGAGTTTCCTACAGGGTTTCCTACAGGCCCAAGTTTTCGTGGATTTTCTGTATTCAGCAGCTCTTTTTGTGTTTAAATTAGTGTTATAGACGAAGTATGTCCTAGACGGAGCCTTGAGCAGAAGAACGATTCGAACAGTATCGTTGAAGTCATGTACGAAAGCTAACTATTGGCTTTGGCAGGAAGACTGAAGGTAATCGGTCTATACATTCGCGTTTATCAGTGCTAAATGGTCATGATCGTATGTTGTGATGTCTCAAGTCTATAAGTGTTCAGCGGAAAACCGCTCACCGTGATGTTCCGGTGATTCAGCGAGTGCGTCCCTCGTGTTTGAGTGATCATAGCGTTTCGCGAAGCCATTTGTTAGCGCAAATGAATTTCTGCAGACAGTTTTTGCCCTTTTTTTCGATAGCAAATTGCAAAATTTGAGCGTGTGTCTTTTCTTTTTTCGGGGTTTTTCTACGCAGACGCGATTTGGATCGAGGCATGCAGCTGTGCAGTTTCTTTTAACCTGGGGAGATAATGACTCAGAGAACATCATGACTCCATTTCCCAATGCAAAGCGTAATTTCTGCAAACTTTCTATTTACCTCGTGGGTACTATCAGTTTTCACATATTGCATTTGAATTTCGACATGCCACATACCGCATTTGAACCGTCGTGATTCACTTGAATTTCGAAACAGTAATGACATTCTTTTCAGATTCTCCTCAAAATCCATTCCAGCAGTGACGTTGAGTGAATGTTACAGCGATCTCTACGGTGATTCGCAGCAAAGGTTTCAAGCAGAAGGGCTGAGCCAATACTGGCAATTATCTGATTTTGATTATCATTTTAGTAGACTCTTGTCGCAGTCATCTGTGCAGTTACTATTTGTCTTCGACGTGCCAGCTCTTGACCGGAGTCACGAGTGCCAACTCTGCTAAGTATATGAAGTGCCATAAGTTGACTCCGTCTTTTGTTCCATTGTATCAACATAAGTATCGACATGAACCCCTCGTTTGAAAACATGACAGATGATTGACTATCAACATGAGACGATGACTGACCGTTATTGATCATAGTGCGGTCCATAATGATACGACATAAACTTGAGACGCATTTTGGTTTCGTTGAAGAATCACCTTTCCGAGTCGATTGGTTCCTTTAAGTGTCTTTGGAAACTGTTTCAGGGCCTTTCGTCGATTGGTATCGTCCAACATCATCAGATCGATCCAACATCATCAAATCGCCGTAATTTACTAGTGTCCGAAGTCATATCGGGTATGACAATGCAGAAATTTTCTGAGGAAAGAGTTACAGAGTCAAGTACGACCAGTAGGTCGGCTCAAATCATCATCACGACCAGTAGGTCGTTGCTGACGGCATTGCAATTTCTCATTGCGGTTTTGTCGCCAAGTTTTTTCGGTGTTACTGTATTGACGGTGGAAGCAACATCAGAAATGGCAACAAGTGATCCCATTGGGGAAGCGCAACGCGGTGGCTTCCTGTTTCATCCGGAAGGAAACGAACGAAGAAATGAACGAAAAAATATCACTGGAACAAACGATAGCACTTCTTCACCAACGGAAGTTCCTGCTTCAGCAACGGAAGTTCCTGTTTCAACATTCGAACTGGTAAGAGTCACGGAAGAAGAACAAAACGCAACTGAGACTCTCGGAGGGACAAGGAACAAAACGGAAAGACAAAGGGGCTTTTGGACATTATTACCTGCACAAAGTCCGCCAACATTGCCTAGTATTTTAAACAACATCGTTGTGGATCGTCTCCTGCCCAAATCGGATTCGCCTCCCGTACCAATTCCCTTTTCACCAAGTCCCCCACCATTGCCTCCACCGGGAAATCAACGACATGGAGCTCATGGACGCCCGCTTACACTCAGCCCGCAGTTGCCGGCTGTCGTCATGACCCCAACGCAGGCCCATGGAAACATTATCTCACAAGAAGTCTCTTTGGAACATCCTGGCGTTCAAAATCCACGTTCTTACCAAAACCCGCCTCCGAATCCAAGTCCACCACCGCCTGATAGTAATCCTCGCCCTCCACCTCGGCCTCCATTGCATCCATTGCCGCCATGCTGGCCTCCTGCATTTCCGAAGCCCCCCAGTGAGCCTCCGGCTGGCATGCTTCATTCAGAGGGCATGCCATTGCTTTCAGCTGCGGTACGTAATGTCGTGGCTGGAATTGCAGGGAGTTGTGCCAGTTGCCTTCTTTGTTCACTTTTCATTCGCAATGGGTGTTGTGGGTCCAAGGTGAGAGCCAGGCGTAACCCGGGTGGGCACTAGATTCATGGGTAGAAAAGCACTTGATATAAGGTGAGATGTTTTCCACCCGTGTCGAGAGGAGAAATGCGATTTCAATGCAGACACCTATTGCCAGAAATGATTGACTTTCGTTCTAGAAACCAACCGAACGACCAGTACAGTGCGAATGATTTTCGTTCTAGAAACCAACCGAACGACTAAGAAGTACAGGGCGATTGATTTTCGTTCTAGAAAGCGTGATCGGCCTTCGTTCTGATTGAGAGTGACAAAAGAACATCCTCAGTATGGTCTGTACGTTCATGTGTTTTCCATATTATCTCTGTTGGTGTTTATGTTCTGAACAAAGCTCATTATGTTCTGATCACCATTCATGTTTGACGGTGTCGTAAGTTGTTGACGAGATGCGACATCATTGCAGGGATTTGTGTATCAAGCGATGATCGGACTCAGCTGCATGGACAGATTGGCGATGGCTTTTGGCGCACTTGAGCGTACGACTGCGTTTGGCGAAGCGTGGTTTCCAGCGAGACTGTGACTCAGCCGATTGGATCAATTAGATTCGCATCTTTCGAAGCCTTTCACTTAAACTTATTATCGGAGCGCATTCTTTTGAGAGAGAGAGCGCGTTCATTTTCTTGTGAGGCGAATAGATCGTCGACACAACGTGCGTATCTCAAATTTCGAATAGATATTCAGGTACTGTTTTTGTATTCTCAAATTTCATTCCAGCAGTGTCATCGTCATCATTGTTGTCATTCAAAGGGTGTTGCATTCCATTTTTTTCGGGAAGGTGAGTGATTGAGTCCCTTCCTCTCGTGTTTCGACGATTTTAATTTGAGACTTTCAGCGGTTTCTAAATTCTGCAATCATTGCAGAGCTGATAAGTTTTCCCCAATGCCAGAATTTCCCTGATTTAAATTTCAGAGTCAAGATGTCCGTCTGTGTGGAAAAGATGGCCATGAAGCTCTTCCAGATCTGGAAAACTGCCCTTTTTCTTGTGTTAGCAACGGCGGCAGTTATTGTCGATGGCGGTGTAGCAGCTTTGACACTTCCAACTGAGATGATTGCAGCAGAAGTGATGACAGCACAAACTGAGAGTTTGTTTTCTCGTCCCAGACTCTTCAGAATGGTACAAGTAGGCAACAGAACTCCCGCAGAAAGCAACAGGACTCTCCCAGATACAGCAGCATATCCACGTCCTCCGTCTTTGCCACCGCGAATCAGCAAGATTGTTGCCGAGAACGGCAACCGTTCCCCAGAAACATATGTCATGCAGCCTCCACAATCGTTGTCATCGCCGTTATTGCCACCTCTTGTCTTATCACCACAGAGTCCGGGTCCCCCTGTACCACCACTATTGTTTCCCCAAAGTCCTGGACCAGTACCACTTCCACCACCTGTAACACAACTACTGTCAGAAAGTCCAGCGCCGTTGAAAGAACCGCCTGGATCGCAGACCTATTCCGCAAGTCACAGTCGAGATGAATCATCTGATGACTCCGAGTCTGACCCTCAAAGTCTGTCTAAGCCAACGGTTGCCGGCCTGACGATCGCCGGTCTCGGCGTCGCTAGTTATTGCATCGGTATGCTGTCACTCTGTACGGTTGGCATTCGCAACAGAGAAGAAATTGTTTGGCGGGGGCGGAACACTGTTTTTACAGCCAGGAACATATGGCAGGGTCCGCCAAGCTGGCCAACCTAAAACGTGACAAAATTCAAGTAGTGTCAGGTTATTTCTGCCGTCAGGTTATTTCTGACAGACAGTTCTACTCGTCATCCTGACAGTGATATGCTGTCAGCCACGTGATTTTCCAGAATGAGTTTAAGGAATTCAAGACGTGCAATTACCCATTGTTTTTTGATTTTTTGCGTCGAGGAATTCTTTCCGTCTATACACCCAACTGAAAAGCTTGTTTTCTTCAATTCGGTTGGCATATGATTGAATCATTCGTGCTTCGACGATTGATTCTGATTTTCGTGCTTCGAGCCATATGTGTTTCAAAGAGTTTATAACTCAGCTTCGGGCAGCCTCTTCCAGATAACTTTTGAGAAATTATTATTACGTCTTTACCGGTGTTCTTCTGTTGCGGTCTGCCTTATGGAGTGGAGGCGAGGGAAGGCAATATATTGTTGCCCCACGGCAAATACTGAGATCAGGCAGGGCTGCGAGGTTTATGAAGGTGCGTTCTCAACATTTTAATGCAGCATATCTTCGGGGTCGATCTGTCTATCGTCGTCCCAAAACGCTGTTGCATAGTGTTTATATATTTCATTAGGTTGTTCCGGGATGTGATGCGATGCGATGTGGGAGAAGTTGGGCAATGCAAATATGAGTTGGTTTTTGTCGAGAGTGCCAAAGTATGAATAGTTTCGAGAGCGTTCAGCCTTCAGGCTTAGTTTTTTTCGGAGCATATCGACCATTTTGAGTATCAGCGTCATCCATTATTTGATTTCGGGCCTGTTATACATGGTCATGGCATTGATCATCATTGAGAGCGAGGCTCTGTGAGCAACGAGTCCGTTTAGCGTGCGAATTTTCATTCAGGTTGGTTCGTTAATGTTGGTAGAGCGCGCGACGATATTATGATTTAGAATTTCGACAGAAATGCTCCAAGGCAAAGTTTCAAAAATACATTGGCGTTATATTCTCTCTCTGATGTTTGCAGGGTTTCTCAGTTTCTTATTCCTGTGCTCAGCAGTTGGCTTTGCACTGAAATGGTCGGGGTAGTGTTCCGAACTCATTAATAGATTACTGTTGAAATTGTATTCGATTCTTGTCGTAGTCGTCAGCGTTTGATATCGATTGTTGTCACAGTCCTCCGATCCAGACGGCTGCGAAAAACACACTATGGAAACACGGAAGAGATATCTCCATAGTGGGGAAATCGTGGTCGTAGTTTCTCCGAATGATAGTCACGATATTTATGAAGATGGGCCTGGCCACGATGCACAGGTGGAAGGAGCATCGAACGCAGTCATTGCAAACACCGAAAATGTTGGGATCGTGCTTGGTCCTGACAGTCCAGTACAGGCTGACAAAATGAGGGCGGCGGTTTGCAAATTTGACGCACACTCTGGAAATTCAACTAGCATTGCAATAAAAACCACGCCAGCAGTCGCAGAGTCCAATCGTTCTGGTCGCGGAATCTTGGACCTGAATTCTTTGTCGCGGTCGGTCTATTTTGAGAGGCCTCAGTCAGCATCCGGAAAGGCCAAACTTCAAGAAAATCTGTGTCGTGTTTTCGACAGCCGCAGTCAGAGCGATATGGATTTGCTGAAGAGAGCGCTCGCTGATCGCGTGAAAATGGACAATGATGCTGAGTCTGATTCTATTGTAATGTGCGACGATGACAGTGACGATTCCATGGGTGACGGGCGGAACCCGCAATCCGATGTGCAAGAACGGCAGACGATACATCATAGCAAACAGCATCCAGTCATAGTGTCTTCAAGCGCAGAAGGCACTGCAAATATCCCAAATATCCAAGGCCCTCCGACTGAATGCGTGTCTTCGTCCACTGTCGCAAGTGGTTTCCTGGCCAGGCGTCCTGCTGTATTTTACGGTGGAGCCATATCATCAGACGCATCGATTTCCACAGCACCTGAAGGCACTAACGGATTCAGAGCAGGCGAGGACATCAATTCTGCAGAGAGCCGTCTTCCCGTTTCGCAGCAGCACATGCCTCAACAAAGTGAAAATACGACGCCACAACAGCATGTCAGCCTCACACAGCAGCAGCCTCCTTCGCAATGTCTGAAAGAACAACGAGTATCATCACAACAGCAAGAGGCGTCAGCACATCAGCGCCAGGAATCATCGTTGCAACAGAGACAGGCATCATCGCGGCAACAGCAACAGGCGCAACTTTCGCAGATCGAGCATCCCGAGAATCTTCAGAACCACCATTACGACAATCTCGCAGGCCACTACGACAACCTGGCAGTACATGTGAACGGCCGGCTTTTCTTGATGCATGAAAAGCTTGGCAAAGGAGGTTCCGGGCAGGTGTTTCGCGCGCAAGCTCTTCCGACTACCGCAAATGTTGTAGAAAGCGGCGAAGTTCCCCCACAAGCGGAGACCTTCCGTCCAGGGATTGCGAATGCCGCTGGCGCTGATAGCAAGGCAGTCGAAGGTGATGATGGTGGTGGACCTGGGAAGCTCGATCGTATCCAAGATTACAGCTGTTACGCTTTGAAGGTCGCGCGCGCGAAATCGGAGTTCGCGTTCAAAATGCTGGAGCAAGAGGTGAAGCTTTTGGAGCTCTGTCGTGGCGAAAATAACAAAATCATACAAATGCTCGATTATGAATTTGGGCAGGGCCGGTCTGGCGCCCTGATGATCATGGAGATGGCCACAGGAGGTGACTTGGCGGGTTTTTTGAAGCGGCACCGTACAAGTTTGCAACTCACGGCAAATTTGTCAAAATGGAAGAAGAAAGCGACCGACGGATATGATTGCTGCGAAGACAAAGCTGGCGAAGCTGTTGTTTGTAAACATGAGAAGAAGGCTGAGAGTCAGCAGATAGAAAAATGCGAGAAAGTGCGAAAGGAGGAAGAAAAAAACAAGATAACCCAAAGGTGGGATGAATGTTCGCAGCGTGAAGAAATGTCGCCGAAGATATGGGAGGAAACGAGCATCGATCATCATCCAAAAGAATCCGCAGAAGAAAAATCTCAAAAGAGTGCCAGCAAGTCGATTGTGGAGAATGTGGCAGTGTCTCAAACCGGCGGACGCAATGGCGAAGCAAACACAGCAGCTGAGGCCTCTGAGTCTGACGCTCTCACCAAGACTTCCAAAGAAAATAACGCGGCGGGAAGTCAGATTATCTTGGAAGGACAAAGCGCTGCAATTTTTCCGTATGTTCGAGAAGAAGAGAGCTCCGACAGTTGTCTAAGGGCCCGGAAAAGTCTTGGAGTGCAAGAAACAGAAGCAAGCACACGACGGTCTGTAAAAGACGGCGCGCGACTGTCTTCGAAAGGTGGCGGAGTTTCGAACGAGGACGCCACTCGGTCACGACTGTCTCTGAAATCGTCGGTGAAAGATGAGGGCGGCATTGTGAAAGATGAGGGCGCAACTGTGAATGATGAGGGCGTAACCCGGTGCAGGCGCCTGCGCAGCCTTTTCCTTGAAATCTGCGAGTGTGTTCAATCTCTACACAGCAAGAACATCATCCATGCAGACCTGAAGCCAGCAAATTTTTTGTTGTGTTCCTCCTATCGCAAGGATGGCACCTATTACAGTCCTAAGGAAGGCAGTTACTATGGTGGTGGTCAGTGTTTGAAATCGCGACAAATTCGAGATGTCAGCTCAGATATTGTGGGCAGCAACCGCGAAACTGTCCATTTGGATGCAGAGGCAGCGCCTTCGTTGAAAGTCGCGGATTTGGGTCTCTCAGATTTGGTGCCTGAAGGTGCATCTCATGTTTCGCGACGAAATCTGCTCGGAACATTGCAGTACATGGCGCCAGAGGCCGTCTTTCACACTCCTCATGCAAATCCCTCCAAGTGCAAAAAGACGAACGCGAAGAAGACGCAATCCAGGATTCAGACTGGCGACCCGAATGATGATCCGACGAATGCAAACCCGAAAAGCCTAAATCCAGAGGAGAACAATGAGAATTGCAAAGAAAACAGCGACTCACTATACCTCGATCGCACACAGATTCAATTCGCCACCGATATCTGGTCTATTGGAGTGATTTTCTATGAGATGCTATATGGTTGCACACCATTTGTACATCTTCGACACCTGGGCCCCCGTTTGTTATTTGTGATCCGACTCGGCAACTCAGTCGTACAGTTCCATCCCCCCGGGACCGGTGTCGATTCCTTTCGATGCACGCCGCGTTGTGTACAGGAGTTCGAGCGCCTCGTTCAGATCTGCCATGGCTGTTTGCAACGTAAACCGAACAACAGATGGACTATCGGGCGTATAATGGAAGAATTACATCGGGATCTGGTAGCCAATCCCTATGATATGAACCAATCGGCAACATTGCTCGTCAGAGGCGAGGGGACACTTAGAAACGCAAATGAAGGAAATTTGGCCTCTGTTGCGATTCCTCGAAATAATCTAACAAAGCCTGGCGTTTCGCCAAAACTTGCGAATCTGAATAAATTTAATGCCAAGCTTGCCATGTTGCACGAGCCGGATATCGTTTCTGGTAAACCTGAACTGCAACAGCTCGCCCAAATCTGTCAAAACTTGGTGCAACAACGTGGCAGAGTCGAAAAATGGACGTTGGGCCGTATTGTCGAAGAACTTCACCGCGATTTCGTTCGTTGTCCTCCCAATTTAGAGGGACAGGCAGACAATTCGTCGAATGAAAAAGGATCCCTTCATGCAAATGAAGTGATCCCAGAAGCACAAAGAGACAACCTCGAAGGAAGGTCCGCCGATCTTGGAGATATGTCCGAATCTGCGTTTTCAGTTGCGTCCAAAGTTCGTGGCAGTCACGGAGCCATGGATGATATAACGAATATGAATCGTATCCGACCAGTTATGTGTGAGACGTGGACGACCGTGACGAAGCAGTCAGGGGAGGAATATCATGAGTCTGCTGAGAAAAAACGCCATTCGACAGCACACATCAATGGTGGCGGCGTGGCAGGTGATAATCTAAGGGCTCCAGTGGGGAAGAGTGTTTCGGCCGATGAGAGGGTGGAAGAGGATGGCATTGAGGGGCAGAACACAGCGGAATCCACTTATCCAGAGACTGAAGACAAAATATCCAATGCAGAGAAAGGAGCCAGCCAGCAGCTCTGGTTGAAGGAGGCCGGGCCAGTGGTGCAAAATCTCCCGACAGTTGAGCACATGGTTGATATTTCGCATGTCACTGCTGACAGTGTCAGAGCGAATTCTGCGAGAACAAGTAATGTCCATGCTCCACATGCCCCCAGTAATCAAAGTCACAGTGACATAATTGCCTTCGATCATGATTCCGTTTTGGTCAACACCTTCGAAAATCAGACATCCGCGGCCGCTCCTTTGGCAATTGACAGCTCGGAGCAACATGTCGGCTGGTGGAGAAAGCTGCCACATGCATCCAGGTTGTGGATATACATTCAGGCGAGTGTTTTGGTTATGGGCGCCGTATTTGCTTTGGTGTGGGGTTGTTATTCGCGACCGAAAGAAGATGGAACTCTCGAAAAGAATCATCCTGAAACTCCTCCCAACATTGAAAAGCCAACTTCTGAAACGGCCGTCGATTTCAATGTAGTGCCGACGAAGTTTCTTCAAAATGAAACGTCAAGCAGCGGCACGTTTCTGGCTGAAAGCCCCAGCGATCATATTCGCAATGTGGCTACAGAGTCTCCGCATCTACCGCACAGCCCGACCGTCGACATCACGCGCCTCAACGAGTCAACGGCTGAGGCGAACGAAAAAACCCGAAATCAAGCGAAAAAACTTCAAATCGGAACGCTTGGGGATAAATCCCGTGAAAGTGCGCTCCCCACTGGGCGAGTGGCCAGGTGGTTGGCGGGGTCTGCGGTTTTGGGGTTGCCAGTTCTTGCGGCCGGTTTGTACGGAGGGCACAGGCTTTTCCGAAAGCGTCATGTCGAACACGTTTCGAGTGGAGTTTCGCAGCATGTGTACATATCGTCCTCATTCGATGCAATGCCAACTACTCCCCATGTTCGTGATGGCGACCAGCCTCAACGAAACACGTCGGGCCACCTTGGCCCCTCTGCCCAGTCAAACCGCGGGCCATCTGGGACTCGAGATTCTTCAAACGGCGAAACGAGCCACATTGTCCCGAGGTCCTTGTCGGATAGTGATTCTGTTCCTATGGAGGCGACAAAAAGCACGACAGATGAATCTGAAGCGGATGCATCCACGACAATGAGGACGAGCGATGCAGTCACGAGAGATTCTTCAAACGGCGAAACGAGCGACATTGCCCCGAGGTCCGTGTCGGATTCTGTTCCTGTAGAGGCGACAAAAAGCACGGCAGATGAATCTGCAGCGGATTCATCCACGACAATGAGGACTAGCGATGCAGTCACAAGAGATTCTTCAAACGGCGAAACGAGCGACATTGCCCCGAGGTCCGTGTCGGATTCTGTTCCTGTAGAGGCGACAAAAAGCACGACAGATGAATCTGCAGCGGGTTCATCCACAACAATGAGGACGACGGGCGACCAAGTCGTGAGCGATGCAGTCACGACAGCCGGTGGGCAGTCATCACAATCCGACTTGGCAACGGAGTCGCGTTGCTCAAAGAGGCCGGACCATCTCGATGAAGTTCTCAAAAGGCAGGAGGAGTATAAAAAAAAGTACCCTTCCATGTGGTATCATTCTGCAGAAGTCCCCTTTTGGCATTGCAACGATAACCACAAGATTGCATCACTAGGTGTTCTGTTTTCGGGCACTTTGTTACTGTTTCTGATCTGGTATTTTTAGCTAATTTAGCTACTAGCTATTAGCTTCCAGCTACCAAGTTTTCGGCTGAAAGTCTGGTTTTGGATGTAGTCTACCAGTCGCAGTGGTATGTGTTATCACCGTGAGGGAGTGGCTAGCGCTGCTACCAGGCTGGTAGCTCGAAAATCCGGTTAGATACCAGCTACTAAAAATCCCGAAACGATGTTCGTGATCTATATATTTTCCAATTTTCCTTCGATCATCCCAGTTCCAGGGGACGGTCCGAGTCTGTGTCGGCCACTCTTGAACTAGAAACTTAATTGTATGCAGAGTCGAGATCGTGAGTATGTTAACCACCATATTCGTGCGTGCCCGTCTTGAGTGTCTCCGTTTAATCTATAGATTTTCTCCTCGCCTTGTGGTGTCTTCAAGTTAAGTTACAGTAGTTACAGTTGTGTGTTTTTCAATTGTATGCCGTATCGGGTGGATCATTTCTATGATCAGTGACATTATGATTCTCGACGTTTGCATATATTGTACCAGATGGTGGCGGGGCGTCTGATACTGAGGTTGACGACGTACACGATGCGATGCGATGCGATATTCCATGGATTTCGTCGGGTTGATTTCTAACGTAGTTTCGTCGTGACTCGTTTCCTACGATAATTATCCCAAGGCTCACAAAGATGCGCGCGAATTCGTCAGAATTCTGCGCCGTATTTTTCGGGTGGTTAATCCAATAATCGATCATGAATTTATTGTGATCCTTCCGCCATGTTTTCCAAGAACTAAGGGCGCAAATTTGTCAATAAGTACGGAAATCATACCAATTCATATTTTCGAAGAACTCAGCTGAGGACATATTGTCGTGTATTTCAGTCCGGGAGCAATATCAGGCCATGTTATAGAAGAATTCACGACATATTTTCGCATATCTCATTCCGTATCTCTGGAGAACTATGGACACATTGTCGAACCGGAACTGCCAAGAAGAGATCTGAACCGACAACAGAAAGAGGATCAAGAACAGAAGAAAAGCTGCGCGACTGGGTTGGGGAGACGAGCCAAAGGCTACGCACCATCCCCATGATGACCTCTACAGCAGCATCAACAGCGACAGCCACTCCTGATCCCGTGGCAGCAACTAACGCCACGACCTCCAACGCTCGCCAGTGCGTAACTGGTCCAAATTTTGGCAAAATGCATGTAGGGGCGTCACAGGACCTGGCCCCACCACATTGACGAATAACGAATAGCGAGTAGCGATGTCGTGACATCATATGATCACAGCAGTGTCGTCGACAGTATATTGTCGTTATTGTTAGTAAATTGCTGCGAACAGATAGCCGGAAACTCCCGGAGCCACAGCCTAATCGTGTCGGGGTAGTGAAACTGTCGAGCGTTCTCGTGGTCTCTGCAACAGATATTATATAGCATTTTTCAAGGATTGGAAGCCCTAATCATGTGCGGTATCATATGATCAGTCACGTGATATATCATATGTCAATTTGCATAGTCTGATTCTGATCCGAGACCAAGTATCTTGGTTCTGGTCATTATGTGTATTGTTGCGGCAGTTTAAGGCATTATGATTCATATTGAAGCTGTTCCAAACATTGATTTTCAAGCTGTTGGAGATTGTCTGTGTAGGTGTGGAAAGAGGTGAAATCTTCTGGGAATTCTCCATGTGAGTGTACCGAAGGCCAAAGCCTAGGGTGGTTATCTTCGGTCCTGTGTTGACCCAGGTTTTTAGGTAAGGAAAAAGTCTGGAAGAAAAAGGAGTGTAAGACGGGAGTGGCTGTAATCTTGCCCATGGTAGTCATCAGCCTTGCGGTGTGGTTCTAGACTCTGGCGCCGTGCCAGGGTTTTGGGATGTGGAAACTGTTCTTAATTGGTGGGATCCCCGTTCCTTCGTGGTTACGGTAGTTATCTTGAGATCTGGCTGGGTCGTGTTATTGGAGATGTAGTTTCCCTCCAATACCGATGCCTAGCAAAGCATTGCAGTTTAAATTTTCCTCCTCTTCCAGTGGGTCTTGTTCCTGATGTGTTCGCGGTTAATAACGTGATATATTATGCTATCCATTCCTCTCTTATGGATGCACTAATCGTATTATTATCCAACAATTAACATATGCGTATATTGGTGTGTTGTGTTTGTTCCAGGGATTAGCTTCGTAAACAAGTCTTGTGCAGCGTTGCGCGACGCCGAGAGGTCCAGGAAGTTGAAGCTGCGTACTCGAAAACTTGGCTGCTTTTTTGTCGTTTTCTATGTTTTTCAAAGAATCATATGGCGTATCTCGGTGGAGCGGTGCAAATTATTACTCTAATCCGACCGCGTGCGTTTGTTTTTCGTGTGTCATCTGCGTGTTTTGTAATCCGATTCGTGTATTCCGTAGGAGATGGCAAAGCGCGTCAAATTAAATACAGACGAAATCTATTATAGTGCGTCGTGTGCGTATTACAGTAGATAGTCGTTGTCTGAATAGTTGAATCTTCATCAGTGCCGAGTATTTGTCCTCATCTATCATGCGATTGCGATCATGGTCCTTAAATTTATGTGATTCGGAGCAGAACGGTATTTGTTGGCGCGGCGAAATATTGTGGGGAGATTGAGCGCCATATTTCTTTAGGGGTGATTTTGTTTCCTTGTCGTTAATCGCAGGAGTGTATCGAGTTGATTCGTTCTGATATATGTCGTCTATTCTGCCGAGGTAATTTCTTCGAAGTCTAAGAAAAAGTTGAGAGCCAAAGGCTTGCATACGAGAGTGCCGAGATGCACGGCGGTCAGCAGGTCAACGCAAGAGGTTTCGGGGGAGTCTTGAAAAGACAGACCCGGGATGAGAAGGGAGACCATTGCGAAAGCAGAGAAGCTCGTCGTTCGGCAATTTCCGCAGTGTTGAACGATGTTGATACCAGAAACGTAGTCAACGTGGTTATTGCAGAAGCCAAGGACGATGAGACTGGACACGTAGTCGACGTGGATATTGCGGAAGGAAATGACGATGAGACTGGACACGTAGTCGACATGGATATTGCGAAAGCAAATGATGATACGAGCGGACACGTAGTCGACGTGGATATTGCGGAAGGAAATGATGATACGAGCGGACACGTAGTCGACATGGATATTGCGAAAGCAAATGATGATACGAGCGGACACGTAGTCGACGTGGATACTGCGGAAGGAAATGATGATACGAGCGGACACGTAGTCGACGTGGATATTGCGGAAGGAAATGACGATGAGACTGGACACGTAGTCGACATGGATATTGCGGAAGGAAATGATGATACGAGCGGACACGTAGTCGACGTGGATATTGCGGAAGGAAATGACGATGAGACTGGACACGTAGTCGACATGGATATTGCGGAAGGAAATGACGATGAGACTGGACACGTAGTCGGCATGGATATTGCGGAAGGAAATGACGATGAGACTGGACACGTAGTCGACATGGATACTGCGGAAGGAAATGACGATGAGACTGGACACGTAGTCGGCATGGATATTGCGGAAGGAAACGACGATGAGACTGGACACGTAGTCGACGCGGTTTCTGCAGTGGACGATGGTGCCGAGGGTGACAGCAGACAGGTTGTCGGAGTGGTTTCTGCAGACTCTGAGGTATCAGAGAGACCGACGCTGATCGATCTGAGCTCTGTCTCATCTGTCCCAAACTCTGTGGGTCTCTGTCGTGTATTTGATGGCCGGAATCGTCATCAAGTGGAAGTTCTGAAGACACATCTGTTGTCAAATGGTGCAACATATCGGGCATCACACAGTGCGCAGTGTCTGGCATCACCGCACAAGAAGAATCTGACGTCAATCAGTGGCGGCACATCCGTCGGATATCCAGAATCGGAGTTCAAGCCGCCGGCTGCTCCTACTGGGGCCAGCTGTGGAAGTCACAACCCACCGGCGTTCTCCAATGTCATGCCCAGGGCCGACAGCTGTCATATCCAGGAGTCAGCACATGATATGCAGACGCCAGTGCTCGTGCCAACATGTCGGGACTCGGCATCGCCGGTTACCGTAACCGTAACCGTTTCGAGACGTTCAACGTCAACACACGCCGAGGGCGATGCTCAATTCGTAACTCCGAACCAACAAACGAATGCCGTGCAACAGTGTGCCCGCACGCCACGCAAGGCATCATACACCCCACAACACGTCTCGGATACGCCACAGAACGCGCACGCCAACCCCTGTGTCAAAGTGAATGGGGCACTTTTCTGCGTGTTGGAGAAGATCGGTAAAGGAGGGTCTGGGGAAGTTTTTCGTGCTCAGGCTCTTCCACCACTGAAGGCCGACAGTGCATCGATCAACGCTTCAAGTGCCGATGCTCCTATGTCAAACAAGATCGCCGGCGCTATCATTGGCGGACAGCATCAAGGGCGGAGAAATGAGGACGCCTCCAATGCAGTTCTCATCCAATCCTATGAGTATTATGCTTTGAAGACGGTTTTCGCAAAGTCGAGGGATTCTTTTGAGCTGTTTGCCAAGGAAGTCGAAATGCTGAAGCGTTGCCAAGGGGCTGGTAATGTAATCCAGGTCTATGATTCAGAGAAGAGCGATAAGACGTTGGCGATTGTCATTGTCATGGAACTTGCCACCGGGGGAGATTTGGCCGGATTTTTGCAACATCACCGGCGATTCGGATTCCTCCAGCAGAAGAAAGGTTGCCAAATAGCATATCCAACAGGAAGAGCGGACTCGCAGAGCGGCTGCATTAGTAAATTACCTCCCTCGCACAAAAATCACATTGATGCTTCCTCTGTCTCTCATTCTGAAACAACTCGCATGCACAAAATAAAGAGCGTCTTTCTCGAAATCTGCAATGGTGTCAAAGATATTCACTCCAGAAACATTATCCATGCCGATCTCAAGCCAGCCAATTTTCTCGTCTTTGAGAATCATACGGAGCCAAGTACAGCGTTACAGACAGACTCGAAGGCCATCACAAGACCTCCCCAGTCTTTCGGCAGTGTGGAGATAGATCGTGCGAATGTGCCCACAGTAAAGGTCGCAGACCTTGGGCTTGCAGTTTTGGTCCCCAGTAATGTTTCGCATGTTTCACGGCAGAACTTGATAGGAACCGTGCAGTATATGGCGCCCGAGGCCGTCTTCCATTTTGATGGGCAACAGGATCGTTCGCCCAAGCACGGACCCCATGACGCGGCACGTGACCGTAAAAGTAGCCAAAAGTATTACGATCGCACTCAAATTCGTTTTGCGATTGATATTTGGTCGATTGGGATTATATTGTACGAAATGTTGTATGGTGTTACCCCATTTGGCCATTTGCGGAATCTCGGCGCGCGTGTCGTTTTGGTGATCCGGATAGCGTCGGCGGTCATTCAGTTCCAGCCCTGTGTCTTTGATGGCGATTCGGATCAAGGTTCTCAGGAGTTCGAGAGGTTGGTCCAAATTTGCCGGGGATGTTTGCAACGTGACATCAAAGCGAGATGGAGTCTTGACAGGATTTTTCAAGAGCTGGAGCGCGATCTTGTGCACAAGCCGTACAATTTGGCAAAGTCTCCGACATTATGTGTCAAAGGGTGCGGAACTCTCAGAAATGACACCGAGGATTTGACGTCTGTGATGAAAGAGCTGGAGGATGCTAATCTTGAAGAGCTAGGGGAGTCTACTTGGTCCGACAAACATTCCCACGAATTTCAGAAGCTCTTCCAGATTTGTCGGGGATATCTTGAACGCAACACGAGTGGAAAATGGACTCTCCAACGCATTGTAGAAGAGTTATGTCGGGATATCGCGTTGGAGCTGCCACATGATGAGGAAACACCCCCCAAGGCTATCGGGAGTCGGATTATGTCGTCTGAGAGGCGATATTCAACGCACGTGGACACTGATCAGAAACCAACTCAAACGGATGGTGGTCAAACTCCTGTCGACGTTGATCAGCATCCGACTCGGTCTCGAGTGATGGATATCGAGGGCATGGCCTGGGGCGAACAGATTTCACAGTGCGTAGCTTTAACATCCACGCAGGCCGTTCTCAAGGCCGTTGATGGTCGGAAGAATTCGGGAAAGCCTTTGGGTTGCTTTATGCCAGCTCGAAATGCGAAAGATTCAGAAGAGAGTGAGGACGTCCTATACCAAACGAAAAGGAAAGGAAATGCCGCTGTGTCTCAGGCGCAAACGGAACGGAGTTCAAGGAGCGGCGTCATCAATGAGTCAGCGCGCGAAGCAACCCATGATATGGTGGATCCTGTGGAAGTCTCGCCAAAATCGAGGGAGGACTACGACAGTTTTCTTGTTGCGCGATATAATCACATCATCGAGACGAATGGCCCAGAGTCTATGTCCATGAATCAGCAGCAAGTGCCAAACTATGGAAGCGCAACAAATCAGAACCAGCAACAAATGCAAACCCGCAGAAGCGGAACAAATCAGCACCAGGAACAAACGCGGAACCATGAAAGCGCCACAAATCGCAATGAGCAAGATGATGGCTTGAAGAGATGCTGTGAGAAAATGTCGCGTCCAGTCAAGATCAGCATGCTTGTTTTTGTGATCGGTATTATTGCTCTTGCGATATTCTTTGGCTTGACGTTCGGATTGAGATCGGGTGTTCCCCCTGGGCCTGTTTCAGATCAGACCGCCGACGAGACTATGCTGCCAAGTGAACTTTCCGAATCTATTCAGTCTTCTCGTGGTGTGAGCCACAGCAAGTTTCTTGCACAAGGAACGAGTAACAATTCCGATTCTATCGTTTCCGAATCCATCGCCAATGTTCATCATGATGATGATCATAGGCTGGCCAAAAATTCTGCGGGTGGTGTTGAAGCGGATAAGAGTCATCAGCAAAGCGCTGGAGGTAATGTCAAGGTGACAACGGAAGAAAAGCAAACCCAGAATATATCCAAAGACTGCCAGTCTGCCACTTCGAATGTGTTAAGTCGGCTGATTTCAGTCCTGATGTCTCTTATAGTGGGTCTACCCTCGGTTGCATTCTGTTTCAATGCGATCCACAAAAGGCTAAGCCTTTTCAAGTCCTTCGTGTGTGATTTTGGTGTAAACGGCAACGGTGGCCGAAATTCGGAGGAAGTTATGTATTTTCCTCGAACCGCTACTAGCGGTACCGGTCGGGTTCCTGACGATGTCGACGGGACATCCCCAGTGACAGCGGCGACGGCGGCTGCCACAACAGCCAAAAGCCTAGCGACCAGTGAGCATGACAAAGTGATGGACTCCGCCGTAGAGTCGCCCAATTTTTTGCAGCAGTCCAATGTTGGCAATCTGAGTCAGTCTTCGAGGGTATCATTATCAACGAAAAAACGAGGCGACAGCGTCCAACAGCCACGTCAGAATTCGAAAAGATTCGGGGCCATCGGTTGGGTTGCAAAATGTCCACGAAGCGTGTCACGGTCTGACATCTTCAGATCGGGCGGAAAGTCTGCGAAGCCATGCGAGGATGTTGCCGGTCAGGGGCAATGCCGAACAGTGGGGTTGGCGAAAAGGTTGACCCTAAGTCCGTCCAGATTCACCCAATTCAGGACTGCCCGTGGTCTTCTAGTGCGTCCCTCCGGTGTGTGCGGTCCAAGAACAGCACGGCCCTCTGTGGGGCAATTTGGTAATCGTCCAGATGGAAATGTAGCAACTCAATATGCCAGCTATCATCAACCAGCCCAGGTTCACCGTGTTACCAGTCAACAGAGTCATAATGTTGCCGGAAAGAAAATTCCTCTCGCCGAGACAAGACGTCGAGAAGAGACCAAATTGGCTGAGAATTCTGTTCGAGAAGAAGGCAACGCTGACAGCCCGAAGGCCTCTGCTTGGGGGTTTGTTTCAGCGATCAGAAATGGAGTGATTGTTCCGGTCTTGTGTATGGTGATGGTAGTGGTTTTCGTAGCGTCGTCGACTACAGTGGGGACGGATGTTTCCGATTGTTTCTCGTATTGCGAAACTGGCGAGGTCATGTTTCCGCAGTGGGGGTCTCACCAGAATGATCATCAAACCCTTTCCGAATTTCCTGGTAGCGTTTCGTTCGGGCAAGCCCTGCCACACGCCAAGAGAGACGCACCCAAGATGACATGGCTGCAAAGTGAATTTAGGCAGTCCATCGACATCACAAACGCAGCGACATGGTGGCGAACCGAGCCTGTGACGCAGCATTTTGCTGATGTGGATCAGATTCAGAAAAATCGGAGCAGAGAAACAGGAAGTGGCTGCACCTACATCGGGGGAAAGAACGAAGAAGGTAAAAGGCACGGCGCCGGCACTCTGCGGTGTGGGCAGTTCACTTATGAAGGAGGCTGGAAGGATGGCCAGAGGCATGGCGAAGGTATTCTCCAGGGGTCGGATGGTTCTTACAACGGAACGTGGAAGAATGACCTCCAGGATGGTCATGGCATTCGGACGTGGCACAATGGCAGTTCGTATACTGGCGAATGGAAGAAGGGCAAGAAGAGTGGCAATGGCACTTTTATATCGGCCCCGTTTGTGCTTCTCCGATTGCCGGTAGTAGGGCACCTATACAGTTTGATGATGGCTGTGGGATTGGTCACAAATTATGCAAACCGTGACACCTATATTGGAGAGTGGAAGGACGACCGTATGGAAGGCCATGGCACTATGACATTTGCGAACGATGACGTGTATATTGGAGAGTGGAAGAACGACCACATGGAAGGCCATGGCGTCTACACAGCCTGGCCCGGGCGATGGTTCTTACCCACCGGCTTCCTAGGCGCCCAAGACTTGCCAGTGTCAGTAGCCACTTACACCGGAGACTGGAAGAAAAGCAAACGAAATGGCAAAGGCATCCTCAAATGGAAAGGCTGCACATATAGTGGGGAGTGGAGAGACGGCCTTTCCGTTGGCCAGGGTTTTTTCACATGGCCCAATGGCAAGAGATATGTCGGGGAGGTTAAGAGCAACCGCAAGCCTGGCTTTCGCACTCATAAGATTTATCTCGATTCTGTTATTCTCCGAAGGGAGTGGGATCCTTTTTTTTGGTTATTGCTACTCAATGACAGCTATGGCATTGATAGTTGGCCAAATGGTGACATTTACGCCGGAGAGTTTAAAAGGGCCATGAGGAACGGTCGTGGTAATATGACGCGCGCGAGCGGCGACACTTACATTGGAGAGTGGAAGGACAACCGCAAATATGGCAGGGGCGTCTACACATGGGCCGACGGCAGGGAATACGATGGCGACTGGAAAGATGACGTCAGGGCTGGCAGTGGCACTATGACATTCCCGCACGGAGACACCTACGCTGGAGAATGGAAGGAAAGCCGCAGAAATGGCAAGGGCGTCTACACACATGCCGATGGCACCACGTACGATGGAGAATGGAAGGACGACCGCAAACATGGCAGAGGCGTTCGCATTTGGGCGGACGGCAAGTACAAATACGAGGGAGAATGGAAAGAGGGCCTCAGGGATGGCAGTGGCATTATGAAGTATACGAGCGGAAACACTTACATCGGAGAGTGGAAGAAGGACGACCGGGATGGCAATGGCGCTATGAAGTATACGAGCGGAAACACTTACATTGGAGAGTGGAAGAAGGGCGACAGGGATGGCAATGGCACTATGAAGCATGCGAACGGAGAGACTTACATTGGAGAATGGAAGAAGAACGACAGGGATGGCAATGGCACGATAAAGTATGCGAACAATGACACTTACAGTGGAGAATGGAAGGAAAGCCGCAGAAATGGCAAGGGCGTCTACACACATACCGATGGCACCACGTACGATGGAGAATGGAAGGACGACCGCAAACATGGCAGAGGCGTTCGCATTTGGGCCGATGGCAAGGACAAATACGAGGGAGAATGGAAAGAGGGCCTCAGGGATGGCAATGGCACTATGAAGCATGCGAACGGAGAGACTTACATTGGAGAATGGAAGAAGAACGACAGGGATGGCAATGGCACGATAAAGTATGCGAACAATGACACTTACAGTGGAGAATGGAAGGAAAGCCGCAGAAATGGCAAGGGCGTCTACACACATACCGATGGCACCACGTACGATGGAGAATGGAAGGACGACCGCAAACATGGCAGAGGCGTTCGCATTTGGGCCGATGGCAAGGACAAATACGAGGGAGAATGGAAAGAGGGCCTCAGGGATGGCAGTGGCACTATGAAGTATACGAGCGGAGACACTTACATCGGAGAGTGGAAGAAGGACGACCGGGATGGCAATGGCACTATGAAGTATACGAGCGGAAACACTTACATTGGAGAGTGGAAGAAGGGCGACAGGGATGGCAATGGCACTATGAAGCATGCGAGCGGAGAGACTTACATTGGAGAATGGAAGAAGAACGACAGGGATGGCAATGGCACTATGAAGTATGCGAACAATGACACTTACAGTGGAGAATGGAAGGAGGACCTCAGTGATGGCAAGGGCTTTCTCACATGGAATAACGGCGCCACGTACGATGGAGAATGGAAGAAGCACCAGATGGATGGCTATGGCACTCTGAAGTATAACGATCGCGTTTACATTGGAGAGTGGAAGAACAACCGCAAACATGGCGCCGGCATTATGAAGTATGCGAACGGTGACGCTTACAGTGGAGAATGGAAGGAAGACCGCAAAAATGGCAGGGGCGTTCTCACAAACGGCGACGGCGCCACGTACGATGGAGAATGGAAGGACGACCACTTCCATGGCGCAGGAGTTTACACTTGGGCCGATGGCAACGAGTACGATGGAGAATGGGAGAACAGCAGCAGACATGGCAGGGGCGTTTTTACAGGGGAAATTGGGACGTACTACGATGGAGAATGGAGGGCCGACCTCAGGCATGGTAACGGCATGATGAAGTATGCAAACGGCAACACTTATACTGGGACATGGAAGATGGGCGAAAGGAATTGCCATGGTGTTGTCAGATTGGCCAATGGCGACGTTCATGATAAGGATTGGGAAGAGGATGAGCAGACCTGTCTTGACTCGCCGCGTGATTCCTCCTGACTCATCGATTTGTGCGGAGGAAAATCGATCTTCTCACGGAGAATGAAATACCGCAGCTGTTCAATTGTTTATTGTTGAGGTCGTGTATTATCATTATGCTCCTTGCGAGAGCCCGAAGTCTCGAGATCAAGAGACTAGAATCAAGAATGAAGGCGGGAAAAAAAAAACGAAGAAAAAAAAAGAAGCAATAACGACAAAAAGACGCAAACTCTTTATACTTGTCACATGTTTGCCGAAGTCAAGACTTAAAAAAAGGGCTACCGGCCGGATTCGTTCTTAGTTGGAGCCTTATGACAGTAGGGGCACCATTTGGCATTCTCAGAATAATACACAGAACGCCACTCTATCCATGACAAAAACAAAGAGTGTGCTGGGTTGGCCAATACATCTGTGACCAGCGTATCTATGACATAATACTAAAGATTTTACTTGCAAAGTCCATCCCAGTAAGTTTGTTTTTTGTGTTGCTTTATCATTCGAGACGAATACCCTATGTGTATTGAGTATTCTCGAGTCATGACATTGCGTATAGTATACCATAGTGATAGTCAGTCAGCGGGGCGACAGTCATGTTGACGCGATTCATTGGAGTGCGATGATCTCAGAGAGGTCTGCCCATTCACCGGGACGTTGTAGTGACGTCTGTGCGTTGTAAAATTGATCCCAAAAGCCGAAACCAGTCCTCCAAATTGCTGCTAAAAGTTATATCAAGCGTAGCAGGTTTCTTAGATTTATTCACAGTATGGATCGGTAGATGTTCTAAGTTATTGAGTACGACGTGGGGTCTGAAGGTTATGGAACCGGTTATGCGGCGCATTTATTGATATCGAGATGTTTTTAAAGTCGCGACTTAGTTTTCTTGTCATCGGTTCTCTTTCATGTATTGGAGTCCAGCAAATATCGTACAGTGTGTTTGAAAAGGAGAAGGACCCCACGAATAGGAAAACAAGCGAAGTCTGATAACTTAAGTGGAACAGTCAGACTCTCAGAACATGTCGCGAGGCAAGAATAGTACACGTAGGTTTTAGCCTTTTTCTCCATAGAATCATCAAGAAATCATATGGCAAAAAATTAAATGGCTTTTAGTTGCGAAGGGTTTTGCATCAAAGTGATATATGCAGTAGTTTTCGTAGTGACCGCAGTTCAAGGAGTGACGCGCGCAGCTGAACTGGTGCAATTGTCACCATTGAACTGCAATCGTCGGACGGCCAGACTGAACAGGACCACGCCCCTCCTCGGCGCATACACAGGCAGGATTGGCAAAAGTGTGCATCTTTTTGGATCGCCAAACCTCGAAAATTTGCCGACCGAAACCCAACGAATCACCAAAAACCGCCACAGATGACAACTCGCAAAGAAATCAAGAAGAGAAAGAAAAGCAGAAATATTGCCAAAAAAATGACGCAAAAACCGCGAGAAAAATACCGAAAAAACGCGCAAAATTTCGCCGCCCGTCTGCGCGTAATCGGCAAAATCGCCCGAAATGGCTCCGCCGGAAATGAGACCTGCGCCCTGCCAGTTTGAACGGTGACCAGCATAAATCTTTGCGAATCGCTCACATCACAGATACCAGACGAGAACACGCCAAAAACCC
>Ga0099797_100209_pt1 | contig 38238 bp, 26 predicted proteins | sample Uncmet_Sort48C_1_FD_89871 | JGI IMG/M metagenome (GOLD analysis project Ga0099797, IMG submission 89871) | Marine eukaryotic communities from CALCOFI LINE 67, Pacific Ocean - C012_Sort48C_1 | ecosystem: Environmental > Aquatic > Marine > Oceanic | place: Pacific Ocean: Monterey Bay | collected... | reverse complement strand
CGAAAATACCATTGATTCGAGTCGAAGTTGGATCCATGGCCCCTCCTCCGGGTCTCTGAGCCATTCCACCAACAGGCGCGCCAAACATAGCAGGTCGTTCAATGCCACCGCCACCCATACCTTTTGTGCCGAGACCAGGTCCAGCCCCATTCGTGAAAACACTGTTACCAGCAGCGTTATTACCCATACCCATAGGTTGTTAACCCATTCCCATTCCTGGCTGAGGAGTCCCCAATCCCAATGCTTCTTGTACACTGGGCGGGGCGGCTTGCTCCAAGGGTTTTAACGGTCCAAACTTGCTCTCCTGATCGTTGCGACCGGCTTGGTTCAAACCACCAGGCTGGAATCTACCGGGATTTGAACCTCCTGGCACTGAGCCTGGACCTGGATTCTGGCCCTGAGCCTGGGGAGCATTGAACTGCTGTGAACCTTGATTCAAATTTTATTGCTGTTGTGGGATCTGCCCTGTAACTTGTTGGTTTTTCAATACATTCATATATTTCTCTAGATCCTGGATGAAACCTAGTTATTGCTCCTGTCCTATAGGGTTACCAGTACTTGCTTGACTAAGAATTTGCTTAGCTGTGTGCTGTAATCGTATGAATTCCATTTGTTGAGTGCCACTGGTAGCAGTAGCAGCTATTTGCTGAAGATACGCGGTAACCTTTTCTTCGAATCCTGGAACGAGTTGTGCTGAAACAGAATTTCTGCTGGAGAGCAGTACAAGGAAGACACCTTTTAAAGTTAAAGATCTCATAGTTGACAGAATGTAGTCTGTAGGAATCTCAATCTCGTCGACGTTGACACAAAATAAAATTAAAATGAAACCGGACCAACTATATAATCATACCGAACGTAAAAGTATCATCCACGACTAAATTAAGTTGGTCTAATTTCCAGGATGTTTTATGATAGAGAACAATCATTACACGATGTTAGTGTTGTATCATTCTTCACTGAGTATGTAATAGTTGACAATGAACCTGCACACATCTGCAGTGATACCATAAAACCGGCTATACTGATGAAGATTAGTTATAGAGTTTGAACTCTTAGTTGTCTCAATCCAATGATAAAGCCTATTAAAACTTAGCAGTTTACCTTTTTTAGACATAGGAGAAACATCAAAAGAGTTTAAATAAGATGAAGTAATCATAACCGCTACTTCGGATTCTATCTGAAATCATACTGAAATTATCAAAAGACATAACACCACGTGTTCTAGAATCTGAATCTGATTCGAGTAGACTCTACAAATTAATGAGAATAAGTTACAGTTTACCATAATACTTGGCTAATCAAAATTTCTTCTACTTCTTCAATCGTCTTCTTCCCTAACACTGACGCCCAAGTCAGCCAGTGTCTTTTTCATGCTTCCATTGTGTTTTTCCAGTAGTGGTATCACGGTTGACAGCCATAGATCCGGTCCAAGATCGTAATATTGTTGAAAATGCGACAACGTTTTTCCGTACCTTTTCGCCCACTGAGCCACTTTTGGAGGAGGGTAGTGAAAACGATCGGTCGGCTCTGAATCTTCTTTGGTTTCTTTTACGTTGTAGTTCTGCATAACTTGAAAGATGGTGGCGGAATCAACATCCTTTTCCTCGATCAGGTCATCGATTTTTTGGAAAGCTTCTGCGCCTACAGCAGCCCACTCGCCGCTTGGGAGTTCGAGTTTATTGGTGGTATTTCGTACCAAATCCTCGTCGCCGTCTCCATCTTTGCCTTGATCTTGATTGGAAATAGCACTGTCACCAGCTAAACCAGCATCCGCTTCAGCGTGGTCGTTGATTTGTTTGAAAAATAATTGCTCACGTCTACCGTCTAAGCCACCCGAAAGCAAAGAGTTTTTCCCATCATTTCTATGGGAAAAGTTTTTCACGTGCCCAGGCCAGGATTGTACTAATTCAAAATCATTTATGCAATTTGATTCAATAGCAGACTGCGACAATGTCAACTGTTGTGTATCCGAATCATAAATTTTCTCATCATCGTAGTAGGTATAGAGCATAGTTTCCGGAATGTTGCAAAGCCACTTGAAGATATCCGAGATCTTAGCTTCCCCCGCGTTTCTGAATAGTCTAGTAACAGAGTTACCCGAAGGAAGTCGAACAAGAATTTCAACACCACGTTGACCCGACGACGAGGAAGAATTATTGGACTTCTCATCCATCTCCTTCCATTTTTCTCGACGTTCCCTCTCCCGTTCGCGCCGTTCCTCTCTTTTTTTTAGTCTTTCAAGCGCTTTTTTCGCCGATTCCTGGTCCATCTCGACTTGTTCTGACGGCAAGACCTCGATCTCCATTTCCGTGTTCACCAGCAAAATACTGGCCTCCGGTTCTAAAACCCTTGCGGTTAGGTAAAAAGTTCGGTTTGCGTCAAACTTTGGATCTCTAATTGGTATCACGTCGCCCTGAGACAGACATGTGTGCTGAGTAAGTTGTTTTTCCAGAATTCTCCTAATATCAAGGTTGATCGTTTGCATTTCCGATTCCTTGGTACCTTCGAAAAAACCTGATCCCTTCGGCTGAAAAATACAACGACACCGTCGATGCTTATTCAATTGAATGAAACGTACATCTACAAATTCCACATCTTGGGGTGTAAGATTTTGAGAGTTACTTGAGTCTGAGGAGCTGCTGCCTTCAAATCTATACGAGTTTGTTAATGAAAACAAAACTTTTGGTCCGAATCTTACCGTGCCTTCCTCACCACTAAACTCAGCTACGCCGCAACAAGTGACGCGCCGTCGAGCGTTAGGCGCAACCCGGGCATATTGCTGGCGCTTTAGCAAATCCTCTTCATCCTCAGAATGTTCGTCGGATCGATCAGATTTTGTTTTTTTTAAATTTGGCAATGGTGGTGGACAGTCACTACTAGCTGCTGCAGTACTAGTGCCTGCATTAGCATCCATAGAAATTGACGGGCCCATTTCAATATCACCGTCATGATTCCCCGTGGACACTCGAACTTCAAATGTGAGAACTCCACTACTTACTCGATCCAACGCACGTTGAGCCTCTAGATCCTCAAATGCCGACGGTGGTAGAATTAATTTGTCATCTATTCTCGCATCAGGAATCACTTTCAATCGTTTCCGCTCCCAAAAGATACCGCCTGTTTCTAGTAAATATGCTTCTTTCATTTTTTCTGCCTCTGCTTTTTCCCGAGCCGCGTCTTCCTCCCGCTCGCGATAATGATCCTGAATTTCTTGCTTCCTTGCTTCTTCAGCCCTTTGCAGCGCTAGCTTCTTGGCGGCAGCCTTTCTCCGCTCCTCCTGTAGCTTTTTCTGCTTCGATTCGGCCTGGTCGAACATCATGGTTGGCAAACAGAATATGGATAAAAAAAGTGACTACAATCTTATGTGCTATATTACGACTAAAAACTTCAAATAAGAATATTCAATGTTAACTCTGAAGCCTGCAACTCGTTTAATCTTATGCGTAAAAACGATTTTGCCTAACTCGTTCAACTCCTCCGATTCTAACAATTTTCGCGAACAAAAAGACTATCGATGAGCAACACTTGGATTTTTTTTTTTCATCGGCAACAGTATATCAACATATATTATCAACAAATTTGTAAATTTCCAACGCTATTATACTAATGAGATTATAATAAATTTCTCAAGCCTTTAAGTTAATCTTTTTCTACATCTTTTGCTGGTCTTGTCTATATAAGGTTTACTAATTACAAATATCGACGGTCGTTTAGGTAAACTATTGAAACCAATGTGGTTCAACTCTTATTCACTCAGTGAAGAATTTCAAATATAGCCTATTTCCAAAAACCTATAATATTTGCATCTTATCTATTAAATTAATATAATCGTGTCTAGTAACTAATTGTCTTAAACATAATGATATTATACCTATTCTATTCTAATCTAATCGAACCTATTCCAATTATTCCCATACTTCACCTCCTCCCCCCGCTATTCCGTACGCTCCCTGATGTTACACTCGATCGCCCTATCCCCAATGCCGCGCTTTGTGTTTTTTCTCGATTCACACCTAGAACGCTTCCTCGATGACTACCTCCTCCGCTCATGCTCCTCAAGCCACCCCCTACCGGTGATCCACCCATTAAATCATTGCTTCTACTCAAACTATCTATACCTCCCTGACTCAAATCCTGATCTATAAACTGATTCAGCAATCCACTACCTAAACCGTCCGGACTAGACCCGCTAAAACCCTGTAATTCGCTCGCTCGCTGAATCAGCTCGTGTCTTAATCCCGAATACCACTTCACAGCCAAAATTCCCCGAAACGCCTCCTGAACCACTTTAAATCCCTGCACCTTCCGATAAGCGTTCCTATAGTTTATGTCTGTCGCCTGTAATTTCATCAATACCGCATCCAAATCCGATCTGAATCCATCTTCACTTGCCCGCATAGCGCTGTCTAACGCCGCTATAGTCCCTTCCAACTTCGCTATTTTCACCTCCCGTTCCGCGATTTCTTTCTCCGCACTGATGTTATTCGCTTGACTTTCTCGTCGGATGCCCATTTGTATTCTATCCGAATCTAGTTTTAGTTTTTCTTCTTGTTCGTACAACACCTTCGTGTAGTCTTTGTGAATTTTATCGCATTCGATTTTGTGCTCTTCCTTCTGCATCTGCAGGATTTTTTGAGATTGTTCCTGTTTTTCGTACATGGATTCGCGGAACTCGGCCGCTTTTTGTCTCAATTCCTCCTCCTTCTGTTTTAGTTCCTCGTACCGACACTCGAAATCATGCCTTATATTCTCGATCTTACAGTTACACTCCTGCATATATTCTTGTTTTCGTTCCGCAAAGAATGTCTTCAGCTTATTTTTCTCGTCTTCGCATTGTAGTCGTGTTTGTCTTAACAATAACTCACTATCCTTTTTGTACTGCAATATCTCTGCCGTCTTTTTCCTCTCACACTCCGTCAAATTCTCTTGGCTCTCCGTCAGCAACTTCCTCAACGTCGCCTTCGTGTGCCAATCCGCTTCCTTAATCGCATGTTGTTTCTTCCATTCCTCGTGCGAAATCTCCTGCTGATTCAACCTACTCTCCAACTCCTCGACCAAATCCTTCATCCTCAAAAGATCACTATTCAACCTATCCATCTCCCTCAAGTCTTCACTCTTCTTCGCTTCTAACACGTTAATTGTCTCTTCATAATCTTGTTGCACTTTTTTCATCTCTTCTTCCACCGCCCTTACTGCTTCGGTTTTCTCAATCCCAAGTTTCGCCAACAATTCCCCCACCTGGTTCTCGTGCATCACCTGTTTTTTATCCAGAATCTGCTGCGCTAAATCCACATACGACTGGTGTTGCTCGGTCAATGACTCCAACTCCGCCGTTAGATTCTCCGCCTTCTCGATATGACTCTGCCGCTCCTCCTCGAAAGCGTTTTTGTGGTCGATGTGGTGATCCTCCAGCCGGGAGTGTTTTTCGTTTATCTCAGCGATGTCACGATTACAGGACCGAAGAGCCTCGTCCTTTTCGTCGATTTGCATGTTCATATTCTTGATTTCATCGTGGCGTTGCTCGAGTTCCTCGTTCTTACGCTGAATATCCTTCAACAAAGTGCGCTCTTGGGTGTCAAGTTTGCGTTTCAGCGAGGCGAGCTCTTCGTCACGACGGAAAAGGAGGGACTGGGAGAGAGAAAGTTTAGGGATATTGTTGTGATTTTTAGTATATAAATTTAATAAGAAAATCATTTACAAAACTGTTTAAACAGAACTTAATACAAATTTCAGAGTTAGTACTAAGTGAAATCTATGATGAAATAATAATTGATTATCAATTTCTTATACCTTATATTCCCCTTCTTGCATACTCAATTTCTTATCGGCTTTTCTTATCACCCGATTCAATTCCTCTTTATGTCGTTGAATCATAGCGTCTTTCTGCTCCTCAAAGTCTAATCGTAGTTTCTGTTCAAACAATTCCTGTCTTTTATTTGCAAACCCAACTGCCGATGATGATGCTCTTGGTGATGCCCCCCCCATTCCACCTAATCCCATTCCACCTAACCCGCCGAGAGTATTTGGACTCAAATTACTCATATTATTACCAGGACCTCCTGGTCCGTCCCCCGTCAAAACATTTATTGTCGTCGAAGAAGTACCTGGCATACCTCCTCCAGCCCGAATATTTATTGGCGAGCCATCTGGTGAATCCCCTGGAATTTGAAACGGCGCACCACCCGCGTTGTCTAGTGGCGAATCCACTACGTTCACATTTATGTGATGGATGTTACCGGCGCTGGTCCGTACAGATCCAACGCCACCGCCTCCGTTCTCGAAATGCTGGCCTGTTGTTGTGCGGCCAGACTCGAAATTATTGTTGTTGGAATTCATGTTGTTAGTATTATTACCTTGTCCGTTTCCCAGAACAGTCGAAGAACTACCGCGTTGTTTATTAACGTTACCGGCAGCTCCTGGCCCAGACATTGGTTGGGCGAGACGTTTCGCCTTTTCGGTTAGACGACGAAACTCCTCCTCATGGTCCTCGCTGGCATTCATTTTTTTTGATAATAGGTACTACTATATAATGAACTTTTTGTCAAGGTCAACTACGTTAATAGAAAATCAAATTCGCAGCAGTAATTGTAGTAATTATCTGGTATAATTTGGTATAATGTATACCAATACTATACCAAATAATTTCAATATAAAATATTCAAATATGAATTGGGGTTATGGTGCTGTTTTTGATGTAGGAAAGGGAAGAAAGGTTTTGTATAGAGTTAATGAGGATAAACTTACTGGTGATTATAATATTCGTAAGCTGTTGTAACAGTAGTTTTTTCGAGATTAGCAAAACGTTCAGAATAATTTTTGGAACGAGTTCTCAGATAAATTCTTCTTGAACTCCTCCCAGAAGTAAAACTCTCAGTCCTAAACGAGACGTAGAAACGACGAGGAATCTGTAGACCATTTATGAGTTTCCTATTTTTCCATTCATTATGATTACCGTGTTCCTTTCTATTTACAATCTTATAATAATTATAACTATATCAACAAAGGTCTATTAACTTCGTATCTATAATTCTAGCCAAGTTCATAATAATATTCTCTGAGCTTACTAGTGTAACGACAAATTATCCTATGCTTTCTATCAACTATGTTATTTTCATGTTTCAGTATGTTTTTCTTAGTCATTTCTTACCATTAAATTCAAATCCAGAGTCAAAATTAGTTCATTAAAATTATGGTCTAGTTCACACGTTTTAATTTACTTTCAACTGTTATTTCAAGTCTCTTAGTTTACTTTACTTAATACTATGCAATTCAGTATATAATTAATCTGCTCCCATTAATTTCCGCATCCCTTTATCTAACCCACGGGCCACCATTTACATCTTTAACTTCCTATATAATTCCGGCGTCTCCGCCAAGCTCGCAATATACGCCAACTCCGCCGTTGTCACTGTGCTGCAGCAACTCGAATACTCCTGTTGCTTTTGATCGTACTCCAAATCGATTTCACCCAGTCGCTTCTTAATCGACACCAGAATGTTCAACAGACTCTCTTTCTCGTGCACCAGCGACTTAATCTCCTGTTCGAGGTTACCCATTTTGGAATGACAGTTGTGCACGGTGGCCTTTTGCCGAGTCATTTTCATCTCTGCACGCAGGTCAGCGGCGAGTTTGAAGGAGAGGTGGTCTTCAGATTTGAAGAAGGGGTTGTGGCAGTTGGGACAGACAAGATTCTTCAGTTTGGAGTCCATCTTGTGGAGGTTGTTTATACGTCTAAGTTTAGTTTTTAGTTTAAATTTATGTATTTTAGTATAACTTTAAGGAACGTCGAAACGTATTTATTTTAGTGACACTAATAGTCTATTAGTTAGTTTCAAGAAGTATTCTAAGGTTGTCGTAGGAGTACTGCTAGTTTTTGAATAGTTTTTCAGTAGGGGTTTCAAGCTGTGTGGTTTCGGGATGAATATTACAAAGTTAGATTTGACTCAGATTCATGTGTCAAACTATTTCTAGCTAAATCTTGAAACGATGAACGTTTATTTTTTTTCAAACATGTCGTGATGGCTTTTGTATTTCATATCACTCAAGTCATGGAAAGGCTTCTGACATAAACGATCGTACAAATGTATATAGAGCTTGTATATAAGATCACCTCTGAATTTCGTTTGGTGACTGTAATAAAAAAACGTCAGCTAAAATATGCATTCTGAGAATATAAACGGAACATCGTCGGCTTAAAATTATTTCCTTTTTTATAGCGTCTTGGTACATATTACAATTTTTGAAATTTCCATAATGTACAGAAAAGTTCTATGTGCATACAGTTTAAATTTGCTAGTTTCAAAAACTTATTGTCTCTTTCGGTTACACACTAATCTTGTTAAACAATCAGGTTTTTCTAGAAACGCTAATACTTCTTTTTTTCACTTGGTAAATCACTGGGATGTGAGTTATCTTATTTCATCGTAAACAAACCCATAATTTGCACGGTGCTAAAATAAAAAATAGAAAAAAATTACAAGGATCATAAAATGATATCTAGTCCCATATAATCAATACAGGTCCCAAATCACCGGTGCTGAATAGGTCCCAATGTCCTAATTTGCGTAGCACAGCACTCCACAACGCCGCAAGTTACACACGCATGATTAAAGATCATCGTCCCACATATCAAACGCCATCATTTCTCCTCCACCGCCCAAATTACCGCCGTTCATACCATATCCCGACGCCACACTCCCTCCAAAGTACGCTAGTCCACCCCCCAGCCTGTCATTCTTCTGATTTTGCCTCGACGCCGAGAATGGTACCACGAGTCCCAACGACATTATTCCTACCAGTGTTACTACATTCGGCGGTAAAACCCCCTCCTTCCACAGCAGCCAGAACGACAGACAGCAGGTGAAGAGCAGGATGAGAGTGATTTTCTGCAGGGATAAAACATTGAATAACGACAACACGGTGGCCAGAAAGCCCCCGGAGGACGCTTGTGTAGAAGCAGCGGGAGAAGAAGCGGCGGCAAGCCAGGTCCAGCCGCCAAAAAAGAGATAGGATAACGCAGTGAGAGTAATACCTAGCCCGGAACCAACCTCGAGACAGTCCTGAACCTGTCGTTGGAGACCGAGTTCGGAGAAGTGGTTGGCTCGGTCCTGGGCGTGAACGGATTTGTACATGTGGATGCCGTGGAGGGTGAGAAAAATTCCCAAGAAGCCGAGGAATGGTGGGAAGAAGGTCTGCAGGGATCCCACTATGGAAGAAGGAAGCTCTTTGTCTTGACCGACTGAAGGATTAGACTGTGTATCTGCTGTTGATTTTGTAAGTTCTCCGTTGCTACCGGAAGTGACTTCGCTTGAAACCGCATTTGGATTCGTGTTTGAAACGGTTTTTGAGGTTATCAAACCCGAGTCATCTGAAGAAACGTTGTCTTTTACTACCGTGACACTTCTTGTTCTTGATACTCCACTACTAGAGACTTCATCAGAATCGGCGTTACTACTTGTTTTTTGCACTGCCGACGATGGTACAGTCTTCGATTGTTCTGTTGTCGACGATGCCGAATAAAATAAGCCGGTTATAACGCTGGTTGGTCCGTTAAAGAGACACGATAACATCAACGATGTAGAGAGCAATGAACCACTGAACGAGGCATATAATGCTAGAAACAGCACGATGCTTATCATTGCGGTGATTTATTGATTTTTGAGGTAATATTATTAACCCTTAGAGATACAAAGGTTGTTAACAGGTAATTTACTATCTGAAAAGATCTATCATGTTTCTGGATTTCAAATTTTAATTTATGCATACAAATACTACGTGACTTTTACATGGTCAAAGAATAATAAAATCTACATTGTAAAACTAGGTTTGGAAGGGTATTCGACGTCATAAATTAACAATCAAAAATTACGTCTTAAATTAACAATCAAAAATTGGATTAGCAACACAATCCCAGATGAAAATCGTATCAATAACATACAGCCTCACTACTCCAGAGCTCAGTTTATACTTCAATAACAACACATTTTCGTTACAAAATGACACGACAACAGAGTAATATTGCTAATTTGTGCGATTTCGGATCATTCTTACAAAACTTAAAAGTGTTATCGAGTTATGCAACGAATTCAGCTATTAAATACAGCTTCGAAACTAAACTCGACCTGACATAAAAACCTGGGAACAAAGTTTTTTTCGTTCCGTATATAAAAATGATTCCATGCAAAATCAGGCACCATCGCATTATCAGTTTTCGTACTTTGATTCAACATAGTCTGAGTGTCTTCCCCACTGCATTTATTATTTGGTCCAACCGCCAATAGCGATCCACCTGTTACGCTCAGATTTCGAGGAACCGTGTTCGGATCCTTTGGGCCCTTCAAGCTCGGCTTTTCCGGCGTTATATCCATCGCTTCCGCTGTTGTGACTTGGGCGTCATGCTGCATATCCGCAAATAAGTCACCCTCGACATCCATCGCGTTTTCAAGATCATCATAGTCTATTTCGGCGGCAGGTTTAACATTAATTGACTCGGATTTTAATTTCACACCACTAGCTTCCTTCACTTTTTCTTCCACATCTTCCGGATTCTTCATCTTTGCATTTTCGGTGTCTTGTCGAACCAACTCGTCCAAGCGATGATAGGGTATTGTAACATAGGATTGCGGACAATTTTTTCCAACTCGGGTGGATCCGGATTGATTATTATTATTGTAGATGGTTTGTTCCGGATTTTTTTCCAGTCCTGGGGCGGCCTCACAGAGGAGGAGGAAACCACGGCTCATGTTACGGGCTGGTTTACAGCCGAACAATGCTTCATCAACAGTTTCGTGGAAAATAAGAAAGTCATTGCCATTAAATTTAGCCTTCTCCTTTTCAGTACCATGACTGTTAGGATGAAATTCCGATTTCATATTTAGGAAATGATCTGAAGATGAATTTGTCATACCAACATCATTGTTCTCTTCTCTTTCTTCCCCGCCAGTTCGCAGTCCCTCGGCGACGATTGAAGCCCAGTCTTTCATTGGCGCACTGTACCACAATAAACTTGTAGTTCCACTACTAGTACAGTTACTTAAATTATTACAACTTTCCCGTAGATTCTTTGCGTGACAAACACCTTCCTTCTTGGCCAACGCAAAAACATTCTGCAATTTCACACCGGAAAACCGGCGGATGCTGCCCCGTATATTGACACGGTCTTGAGGATCCCCCGCATTTAACAAACCGTAATTATTATTCTGAAAATTGTTTTGTGCATTATTACTTTGTTTCTCTACCATATGCGTCAATAATATTCGCATCGGATGGTCCTGAGGCAGCAAGGCCATGTCCCAATATAACTGATCGTACAATCTGTCCGCAGGATGGCGAGGTTTCGCTGACATTTCCGTAGCCTCAACTGTCTTTAATATCTTTTGTGTGGTGATGGTTTTTCGGAGTCTTTTCAATAAATCGAATTCCTCTTTTAGTCTTACACCATTGTTGATAACAAAATCAGCCATTTTCTTGAAACCCATGTTATGAGGGATGTACGTAAACAGATCGCTGGTCAATTTTTCCAACTCCTCCTGGGGATTTCTATTCAAATTTGATGCCGACGGACCCTCTGCCATTATCCTCTGACATTGGCGAAGAATTTCGAATCCCATGTCGATCTTTTGTTCCGAAATAGTATCATCCAGCGTGTTCGACGATGAACTTATACCCATTTCCGCGAGTTCCTGATGCATCAAATCTTCATCGATTAAAAACTCCAGTGCTTGCTGCAATTCACTAGAGAGCGCACTCGGTTGATATTTCTCGGCGTCAAATCCACTGCCAGCGGCTTGGCGCACCAAATTAGATTGGGTATTGGCTGTACCGATTAGAGTATATTTCCCCTATACGGGAGAAAAATTTGCTCTGGCATCCCATTCATTCCGCGTTTTTTCATAGAATTTCTTCTTGAACGCCGTGATTGCCTCTGTGCGCGCACTTTTTTGGAATCTTATTTCTGCTGTTTGCCCGTCATATCCTACTCGGCCCCACCGCGTCCATAGCAAAAAACCTCTATTATCGTTGTCTTCTAGGACCTGGATGATGTAAAATTTGTTGTTATTATTACCCAGGTTCACCTGCATTAATTTACAAGTGAAGAATTCCGAACTGCCGGTCAGATTGTCACTGTAACTGTTGAACGTTTTGGTGGAAAGAACCTTCCAGGTTTTAGCTTTGATAGGACAATCGACGGGAATGACTGGTTTTTTTTGCTGCTGTTGGGGATTTAGAGATGAACTGGAAGACATGTTTGCTTAGAATTGTTCGCAAAAATCAAGAAATTTACAATACGATAATATACCGATGCTAATATAGCTCTAATACGAACGCCTTATAATTGTGACCTATGGATAGAGAAGAATGTATGTATCTAGGTTTTACAACGAAATTATAAGTTCGTGATTCTAATATTAAATATTTAATAAGACAGTGACTCAACACAAATTGCTGCATTCATGGACTTTCCAGTATCAACACAAAGAGTTGCAGCAGAATGAGATTTGTAGGGGAACAAGAGAAATTAATTTAGACTGATTATAGTCACGAGACTTCGATTAAAATCGTGTAATAACGAGGGTTACATTGGTATGTCAACATTGAACAATGAAAAGATTATTTTCAAAAATATAGCTATTAAATAAGAATACCAATGCAAGAATCTCAAAGCAGAGATGTTAAAATGAGACTTGTGGTATCAAGATTAGTTATCAAAAACTTGTCGACAGTCAAAACTCGACACCACACTAAAAAATTATTTGAAATTTCTGTAGTACTCTTGTAAATTATACGATTATAGTACTAATTATGTAGTAATGAGTTACACCGGATTCCCAATTGAATTCATTACTTTGAGAAAAGTCTGTCGGCTTCGGTGAAACCTAAATTGTTTACATTGTTGGTGTTATTGTTTGTGTTTGAATTCCTATTTTTACTAGGGCTATTTTTATTAAGATCATCGTGAATCTTGGGTCTTAGACCTGATCCTGGTCCTGTGGAATCACTTCTACTCGTCAAATTGGATGCATTTTTTGAATCACCAACAGTTTTTTGGATATGCCTAGGCGATTTCTTTGTTAATATCGTCTGATTCTGACTTTTAGTTTTCATGTCGGTGTCCTTCAAACTTACGTCCCTCAAACTTTTTTCTAAGACTTTGAACAAAACACCCTGGCCACCAGAAACCATAGGTTTGACATCGTCTTTCACAACCACAGTCCCCATCACGTCCGTAATAAACTGAAAAGAGCCTACTAAACCCCTCTCTGTAAGTATACCTGAGTTACTAACTTTACTATTACTAGAGCCTGAACATCTCCGACCCTCAACTTGAATATTTGTAGGGGGTAAACGAAAGCCATCTACATCTCGAATAAAACTTTTCTCGCTTGTGCGCGTTTCTTCTTGTTTGCAGTGTGGGCTGTTGGGACTATTTGAGAAGCCTGACATGCTAGTATTGTTTGACACTGCGGAAAAGAAGCTGGTGGTTGAAAATCGATTCTTGTTTACTGACTTATTGTCGACAACTTTTTCTTCATTGATCGCAGTAGCTCCGGTATTCACATATTCGTTCATGGCACTGAGGTTTAAAGAGGATCTTGAACCACTTCTTCTAGTCGGATTCTCGACTAAATTACTGGTACTATTATTCACTTGACCATAGCTGCCTCCGCTGATACTGTTCCTCAAATTTTTTCCGGGTTGCCCTCCACTTTTTTTGCTCTCCTCCTGCATCAAATTCAGCGGACCATGACTCGCTTGTCTGTGCGTAAAGAAAAACTCATCTTCCTTGTCTAGTTCTTCATCGGACTCAATTGTTAGCGGGTTCTCCTGAGGGCGCAGCGAAATTTTACGGGATTTAACATGTTCTGGCTCGTCATCATGGTATGAATGATCTATTAGGGGAATTTCGTAGTATGATGTTACATTTAGATTTGGGTTTAACACATCATGATTATTTTTCAAAGTTAAACTTGCTCCACTCGAGTTGCCATTGGAATGATTGTTTCCATTTAGAGTTAATACAGGTTGTTATGGGCCGCCCACATTTACTCCATGCGCTTCTATAAATGAAGCCCGTGTCGGTTTCGTTTTATTAATATCAGATGTTTCTACAATCGAGGAATTCCTTCCAGAAACTCTCGCAGATTCAGTCACCGTCGAATGTCGAGGGGCCATTATTAGAGAGTTTCTAGGTGAAGTTACAGTTGTAACTCTTTCGGAAGAAGTCACTTCAGGTCCAGCAGTAGTGCTAGAAGAACTAGACTGTAAATTTAATCCCCTCGTTAAATCTTCTATATTCGAATTCTTCACGACATTCCTTTTTGAAACTAGTCCGTCAATAGCCTTTGTGCTAGTATCATTTGTTAAGGCTTCTTCGGCTTCCAGCTCGAGTAAAACGCCTTCTTCATCATCATTTGAAACTTCTTCGTTGGCAGATGAACTACTTGGATTAAAATTTTTAGAAACGATTCTTTCTATTTTTGTCAATTCACCAGTGATTTTTCGGCGCTTTAATTCCTTTTGAAAATCCTTTTGCTAAGCCTAATTGGTACTAGTAGTACCTTTCGGTGATTTTTTTGTCGGACCTTTAGATCGAGAGCCTTCATCGGACTCATCAGCTGAATTATGCGAGCCTTCCATGTTTCTTTCAACTTTAATCCCACCATCATTTGATGAAACTGATGTATCAATTTTCCTTCTTTTTGCTGATGACACGCCACTATTTTTATTGAATTCAGCCTCAGCCGCAGCTTCTCGTTTTGCCATCTGATTCAAATTTACACTAAAATTCACTGATGCTGAAGCCCAAAAATGGTTATTCTGCTGCAAATTATTTCCATTCCCAAATGCAGAACTTGAATGATTTTTGTCATTCTCATTTTGTTCTCGCAGCCGCTGATGAACACCTGGCCCAATAACCCCATATTGTTGAGCATGCATCGGCATATAAGACTTTGGTCGTTCCACTCTTTTTTTTTTCTTCTTTTCCTTAGCCAACTTTCGTAGTTGCATTTTCAAGTCATTATCTGAGTCTGAGTCAGCAGATTCCTCCGATGATGATATTATCTCGCGTTTTTTCTTAGCATAACCCTTGAAACAGAACATCTGAAATTGATTTCGCGTCTTTGCCTCGCCAAGGTTCCAGAGGGTAGAGTAGTCGGATTTGTCCGACTTGGGTTTCTGATTTGAATCAGGATTCATTTGAGTAGTTCCATTCTGAAATTTCTCAAAATCAGGATCTCGAACCAGAATTTAACCAGCTCCAAATAAGTTTTTTTTTGCCGTTTCACTCTGATGAGCGATATCTGGTAGTTTTAAGGCTGGGGATGGAAGGTTTTCTTCTTGCTTTAAATTTGCGACATTGTCCGTTCCAGATGGACCAGACTCATTAACAAAATATGGTTGATCTTCTTATGAAAAGGGTTCTTGGAGTTCTTCCAACGAAACAAAAGCCTCTAATTCTAACATTCCAGTCGAGCTGCCACGTTCGCCTTCAATTAGAGATTTTAGAGCCTCAATTTTCCGTTCGTATTTTGCAATCATTTTTTGTCTCTACGGTGTTGTTGCCATCTTAATGAGATTGCTATTGGTATTGTTGCTGTTACATATGGCTTTACCTGATTCGGCATCTTTTGAAGGAACACTATATTTCGAAGATGCTCTGCAAAAAATACCGGAATTATTAGTGGCACCGGCATTATTATCACTCTTTGAACCATTGAAAGTATTACACAATAAGTGTGCCTTCGTCAGTTTTTTTTTCAGTTTGCTTAGCTCATTCTCTCTGGTAGTGTTTCGCGCGGACGCTTTTTCCTTTTCTTTTTCAATGGCATCTAACAATTGATCGTGAAGCTTTTGGTTGGGTAAACACAATTCATATCCTTTTTTTCTGTTGACCTCGCTAAAACGAAAGATTTCTCGAAACTCACTGGGTGCAGGCTCACTGGGGTTGGCGTAATTAATATCGCTAATATCGATGAGGGTTTCAAAAACTAGACGCTCATCATTGGCTTTAGTCTCAACCTTGGGTGTTTTAGACTCTTTTAAGTTTAAGTTTTGATCCCAAGAAGAACTTGTCTTTGAGCTCTAGGTACAATTGTTGTTAACATGACAACCTAAATTCTTGGAACTCTTCACTGAATTGATTATAGATGGCGCTACAGAATTTATTGCACAGGTAGGTGTTTGACAACTACTACTTAAATTTCTCGTTGGGCTTCGCCCTTTTCCGTGGCTCCCATCGGAATTCGAATTTACACTAGTATTGGAATTTGCAATGCTGAAACTGGCATCCAAACTCTGACTATTACAGATTCTATTACTAGTATTTAGCACCCCACCAGCACTCGCGGCACTAAACGAATGTCTTGTTGGAGATATCTTTTGTGAAATCGCTGATCCCACACTTAACCGACTTTTTGTCGACCGTACACTCGCTGGCGAACCGCAACAGCTCTTACTGCTACGAATTTCACTCTCCACTGCTTCACGCATGTCAAGTCCCTCTGTTAGTTTGGAGAGTTTTTGACTTAAAACATCCTTGTTCTCGTCAAACACTTCAAACTGTTCCTCACCAGTCAAATTATTATTTAAAACATCATTGTCAATACAGTCATTCTCAGCGTCGCCGTCAGAAGAAACATCGGACATAATTTCTGATGAAGAAGATATCAAAGAAGAATTCGAATTATCAGAGCAATTTAGATTCTGATTATTGGTACTACTACTACCAGCGTTCAGATCGGACGAGTTACTACAGTTGGAAGTCGTCGAGTCAATCGTCAAACAGTTACTGTTACTAGCGGCACTGGAAACCGCAATTACACAGCTTGAATTATTTGTACTAGTACTAGCAGCAGGGGTGGCACAAGTTGATTCAGTTTTTAGTAAAATTTCTGATTGTTAAATTTATTGACTAGATTAAGAATCTGATGGTGTCTTGCTACTGCTTTGAGTAACTGAAGTTGGTTTGCTAGCAAGCTCATGCATTACGGCTTTCACTTTCTTTTTCAAGTCTTGATTAGTCGGCGTAACTTCTGCTGCAACCGCAGCTAAACCTGAGACTAGTGACTTATTATTATTAAGCTTGTATAAGGATTATTTTGAGTCTGTTTTAATAAACGCGCCGTTTAAGTTGGCATTAGTGTCCTTACTAGATGGTATAAATTTTTCCTTTGGACCGATAGCTCCTAAAACTTCCTTCAGGAAACGTTCCTGCTTCACAAATTCGTGTGGTTCTAAAAAAGTATCGTGATGTTTTTTCGACTTATGGCCTATCAAACCTGCACTTCCACTGATCATTCTTAAATTTAGTTGCTATGCTTTAATTTGTCAAAGAATCAATTTTCAAATAACGGTCTAAAGCTAGAAAGTAATAGAGATTTCAATGACATTGACTGGCATTATCAATCATATTAATTCCAGTAAATTCGTAGTTACCGCTGGGCACTTACATTCACAATATAATTAAGAGAATCTGAATTCGAGAATACTATGATCAGAGAAAGTCTGAATTATCGTCCCTCTTACAACTCATCTCTCGACTTGGAACAGAGGGTTTTTATACAAAAAGCTAATAATAAACGCAAGGGGAAAGTACTACCGTTTTTGGGTTTAGCGTTAAACTAAATTCTACATCGTGCATAGCATTCGAATATAAACAGATTCTGAACAAAAACTTTAATCCAACTTGGTAACTCTGATATAATAGTTTCAATTAGACACCGAGTTTTAACGGTACTAGATTATAATTATACTACTATCGGATCTACCGGTCACTACCAACACACTATTCAATTCTTCTCACTGAAGACGATTTTTTCTTCTTCAAGTGATGCGTCAGTACTCCCCTTTCTTCTTCGCTGTCACTACTTTCTTCTTCTGATTGTACAACGTTGTCGTTCGCCGTTCCAGGTTCTCGCGTGCTGCTTTTGCTCCCACCATCATCATTTTCTTCTCTCTCACACTCAGATTCTGATTCATCGTCACTACTATGCTCTCCCAGCTCTCTCAGCATCTCAATATGCTCGTTTATCAGTCTGTTATCGGGCTCTATTTCCAGAATTTGTTCAGCCACTCCCAGGGCGGGTCCGAACCGTTTTTCGCGAAGCATACGTGTGAAAATGAGACACAGTTCCAAAGCTTTTTTTTGAGGTAGAAATGCTTTAAGATCCAGAGCGTTTTGTTGCTGACGCCAAATATCGTCAATGGATTTAGGGGCTAATTCAAGTTTATTGTCCAGTGAGCTTTGCGCTACTTTTTTGGTTTTAGGTTTAGACTTGGCTTTAGTCAGAGCAGTTGCGGTGGCTTTAGTTTTTGATGAAGTTCCCAGACTACTGGAAGACAATGACATTTTGTTACCTGTAGCTGCAATTTTAGTCGGAGAATTTGACTGTTTAGAAGGCATAAGATAGAGTCAAAACTTAGATCTTAGGTTGCACAGTGAACTAAAATAAATTAGGTCCACAAATAAAATGTCATAACAGCTATAATAAATCTTAAAAATGAAGAGTTTTCAAGATTTTGTGACATAAACTTGAAAGCATGCAAGTCAAATCTAGGTGCTCTCAGTCTCTTATCTCAGAAATGTTCAACGTCTATTGAATTTCGACGTTGGTAGCGCTTTAAATGTGATATACTGATAATAACAAGATTGGAAAATTGAAAAAATCCATCAAAAGGAGCTATGGCGCAACGGTAGCGCGTCTGACTCCAGATCAGACGGTTGGGAGTTCGAATCTCTCTGGCTTCATTTTGCATTGTTTTACCGCTTTTTTATTTATTTTCCGCTATAACGACTATTTTGAATACAAATATTAATATACACCGTATATTTCAGAGAAGTTATTGCCATTTGCGGATCTCAATTCTCTCCATATTAGATTTCACAAGCAAAATTGTACATATTCTCATCTGAATTCTTTGACTGATCGGATCATTATCGAGGCAGAAAAATAGTCAAAAATTTATACCATTGCACCACAGCTCCTTTTTTTTTAAGAAATACGACGTCGATTTCTGGGACCGATGATGGATATATAGTATAAACGACAGAACATGAGAATATAATCCGAGCTTTGAACTGTCACTTGTCATTGCCATTTGAGTACACTTGTGTTACAACTTCAACTAGAAACATAGTACTAGGATTAATAACGATCGAACAATGATGGGACAATAAAATTCTAAATTGGCGATAATCAACTTAAACTTTAGTCTTTCAGTACAGCTATACATCATCAGAAATAACATTAATCAAAAAATCAAAAAAGATTAAATCAAAACTTTGAGAATCTAAATTCGCTGCTTTCTAGAATGAGCAAGCTCACCACGACCTGCATGGGCCGAAGGATACCTGAACTATTTAAACCACTAGAAATAACTTTAAAAAATAATTGTAACTTGTCTAAAATAGCAAAAGAAAATTTGAGGACGCATTGAAAATAGTTGAAGACTCGAGAAAAATAATTTTTAAACTAGAATTTAAAACAATACCATGGGTGCTGCAGCTGCAAAAAAAGTTTTACCACTTCAAAAACAACAGGCACTGAAACAGGATTGCTACCTAGAATAACAATGAGACTTGAAAAAAGTCCGACAGAGGAGCCAAAGGACACAACAAAACTAAAAGTAAATTTGTATAAAGCTAACTAGAGACAACATGAACGATGAATATCAAAACTGAATATAGAGAATAAAATTTTGATGATACTGATAGTCAAGATGCGCTTCCCTCAATAGTTCTATTTTTGTGTTTCCTGGTCTTAGGTAAATAGCCATATTCATTTCGAGCTCTACACCTAAAGGTTGAGTTCTACAAAAATTAGCAGCTTCGAAATCATCGCTGCCAAGTTCACTAATGACACCAGTTGTGAACCCCGCTTCGTCTTCATATTTAGATCGAACCCCGTACTTTTTCTGTAATGTAATCCGAGACACCGCCCCCTCAATTTCAGTGGATGATTTTACAAAGTCAACGAGGTTCTGAAAATATTGTTCACATTTTTGCGTTGTGACGTGCTTCATCCAAGAATTTGTGGGATTGCTATGTCTAGGGTCAATAATCGTCCAATACTGTAAGTCCGGCTGACCACTCGATCCACTGCCCACCTCATAGATCACACCATCGGGACGAGGCCAATCTGGCAAAACTTTCTCATTATCCCCATCAAAGACTCTCCTGAAAATTTCTTTCACACCCTCAGTCACAGCCTCTCTATGATCGCTCAGACGTGGTGGGTCTGGGTTCGCAAGAAAGTTTTCAACAAGAAATGTAACAGGAGCCGATTGTGTTAAGCGAGCTACAGTTATCACACGGTCGTCTTGACCTCCCTCTCTTGCATTCATGCGATCCAGTTCGTCAATCTCGCGCTTGACTTCGTCGATGCTGATGCTGACCGAATCAGCGAGAAGTTGGATACTATGACCTGGCATAAGAGCCTGAACCTCCTGCAAAGCTTCTTCACCGGATTTACCAGCTTCCACACGATACTCTTGGCCCGAGATAGCACGAAAAATATAGGGGAGATGATTAGCTGCACCTAACTCCAAAAATCCAGTGGTTCTCATGTGGTGAAATTTCTTCGGTTTAAGAAAAGCTCCTTGTGTATAGATGAAGTGGGTGGAAATTGGAGAAATATTAAAAGTTGTAAAAGAGAAGTATACTGATGACGGCTTAGAAAAATTAGTCCAAGCTCCCATTGCTGGTGTTCAATTAATACTGAGATTAAATTGGGGTAAGGTAATTACAAATCGATATATGACGGCGCTTAGGTATGAATAGTCAATGGGTATTAAGTAAAATGTTACAGTTTTCTCCTGAAAGTTACTAAATCCGAAATTTAAACAACAATTTTCAACATACGGACCATGGTTTTAGACCGTTATTAAAAATTAATTTCGTAACGCTCATTCAGTGATTCTCTCTAATAGCATCATGTGATGACGCTGATTTTTTTCCTTCAGTAGACATGGGGCTAGTAGTATATCAAATTAATTTCCCTCTCTAACAACTATTTTGAACACGCATTATACTTCGTATATTTTAAAGAAGTTAGTTACTGCCATTTGCGGACCTTAATTCTCTTCATAACCATAGCATCGCAATTATACAGTAAGTACTGCAGGATTCTTCATGTTTTCACCATAAGCTATTTAGATTTCACAAGCAAAATTGTACATATTCTCGTCTGAATTCTTTGACTGATCGGATCATCATCGAGGAGGAAAAATAGTCAAAACTTTATTAATCTGATGAATTAATAGCCATATTATGATATTTAAGATTGATAAATTAATATTTTAAAACAATATCTCACTGACACTTGACTTCTACCCAATTAATCTCTTTGCAAAATTTGTTCTCAAGTTAGAAGTGTCGTCTCAGTCCTGAGTCAGATGAAGATGGCCTTTTCCCCATCAGAAATTCGTCCACTTTGTCTAGCACATCTTCTGGAAGACAGCCACCAAACACCGAAGATCTCCTCAAAACCAGGTTCCGCAGTTGTTCTGCGTGTTCGTTTCTAAGGTTTACGAATCGTTTCTGAAAATATTCCAGCGTGGTTTTATAGTACTCGGGTCCAGCGGTGACTAGACTGAGAGCCGGGTCGAAATTCAATACCGGCGCGGCCCCCGTGATTCCGGCTTCAGTGATAAGACGGAGAACGATGGTGGGTGCAAGATGGGGATTGTTTGATGTTGGGGATGGATAGAGGACTGAATCCTGCTCTTCTGAATCTAAAAAACTTGTCCGTAACTCCTCTCTGCAAATATGAAATATTTCTTTGTCTAATCGTTCTAAGTCCTCAAGATTCTCCCTCTCGGTTCTCCTCTTCTCATCGAATTGCCATCTTTTATCGGATAATTTTTTTCTCAACCCCTTCAGCAATTTCTCTACGGTTTTTTTTTTCAATCGCCAGGAACACGGACAAGGACATCGGTGGCAATAAAACCTTGGATCTAGAGTGGTTTGGGGACAAGAACATCCCAGTATTTCTGGGTTTCAATAATTTTTCTGCAGTATATTCGTCACAGTCTCTGATTCAGAAATAGTGCTCGAATGACCCAAGCCTTAAACGATAAGATTTTCATCATTCTGACTCTGAGACTGATTAAATTAGTATCATTAGGAGTCGGACTACTACTGCTAGTAGTACGAATTACTATATTGGAATTCTGTATCTCCCCGTCGCCAGTATTTTCGATTATACTGGTCTAGTCCGACATCTCTCCGGCGTGGGCCAGCCAACATCGCACACTCAGCACAGTCGCAGCGCCCGTAACATTCGACCATCGCCCGACAGTTTCGGATGTGTCTACTATGATCTGATGTGATTAACATGTCTAATTCTTCCAGAATTTAGTGGTTCAATCGCTCAACTTATTCACTTTGAATAACGGCATTCAAGAAATCTGACTGAGCTTAAATGGGCTCTGGATCTGGTGGATTGGATCGATGTATATTTGACAGTCTATTCTCAGTTATTGTTCTCGTATTGGAGTTATGATGATCTAGGTTCCTAGTGGTTCTAGGATATTGGTGTTGAAAACCAGGGGACAAAAGCCCTCTTAATCTAGTGGTGCTCATACTAGGCCCGTTTTATAAATTGTCGGTCCCTAAATAATATGTATCTGCAATGGTCTATTAAGCCCATTCTCGAGGCCGCGGCCTAGATTGCAAAAAGTTTTGAACAAATTGACGTTGATTATTTATTCTAGACTGATCTTCTACTCCCGTTGCCGCAGCCCTCATCCGTTCATTACTTTCCTACACTATGTTGCGATGTTACTGAGTCCCTCGAACTCCAACTGGCTGATTATTTTCCATTTCCACGCCGTATTCTAGCTCCCTCAGTCGTCCTTCCAAAATCGCGATGTCGTTGCCCAACTGAGGTAATTCCTCCATTCTCGTCACTTGACGCCGTCTTTTCAGCACCCGCTGACGAAAAACTAGGGGAGAAATCCGGTTCTTCAACGTTCTGTACTGGAAAAAAGCCGTATGAGCTTGAAGTTTTAGACCACGGGTGCGGAGCCAACGCTGGCAATCGGGACTTGGTGGACCATAATTTGTAAAGCGATTCACTTCTGGGCCCATCAATTACTAATTTGAAGATTCTCGTCGAGCAGCGGACTGAGACTGAGATCTTCATGCAGTCGGAGTTAGTACGGTAGACTGGGAGCCTCGAACATTTGGATCTGAATGATCAGAAGATTCTGGAGACCTTGATACACAGAAACTTAAACTCGTACTCCGTAGAGGATGCTATCTTCGTAGAGTCAGAGGCTGATGACGCGTAGTCTAAGTAAGCCTGGCGGATTCAGAGTAAACTGAGTCTCTAAGCTCTGAAAGTGACTGTGATAGTGCGTCGAGCCTAAGGCTGGCACTGCTAGCACTGCTGCTACTGCTACTCGAACTACTACTGAAAACAGCAGGAAAAAACAAAAAGAGGCTTCGATACATTCTAAATTTAAAGAGAAAACATCTTTTCATTGAATCAATCCAATAACTCATGAATACAGCAGTCCAGATTAAATTTTAAACGAATAACAGAACTTATATTTGACTAAAATTTTGTGGACTCTTGAGAATGTATCATTATGAACAGATAATCAAACAATAACTATCAGTTTCTATTTTTTTCGTCCGTGATTCCAAATTTTCTGACAGTGATTCAATCATATTATCAACTATTAAGTCTTTTTTTTTCTTAATTATGCGAGAATCCTTTAAACGGATCAGAAAATTTATTTAAATAGTTAAGTAAGAGAATTATCATAAGAAAGGTTTGCCCATAAGAAAGGTTGGCATATCTTTCTTATGCAAACTAATTTTTTTTTTTTTTAGTCTATCAACAATACGTTGCCATGCAAACGAAAACTCATAATTTGGACTAAAATTAAAATCGTTATTTGAGAGCGACAAATTTAAAATTATAAATTATATATTCCTATTTAAAATAATCGACAAATGTACTAGTACTATTATAAATTAGTCAATGTTTTCTTTAAGTCTTTAAGTATCACATTATCAACAATAAAAAACTCTTATTCAATAAGCTGGATACGGCAAAAACGTTGTGAGCTTCCATCCCCACAACATCGGTCCATATAAAAATATCAAATAGCTAGCATACAGCGTAGTAACAAGCATGAATATTTTGTACTCTTGAAAATGCTGTCTTACTGCCTCTACCAATGCCGCTTTTATGACCGATTCTTCCTCTTCCGTAAGCTTGAATTTCCCCTTTTCATCCAGTAAATTTTCACCAAGGTCACTCCTATTATCCTCATCCTCAAATAATGACTTAGAGCTTCTTTCATGGCTATTGTTAACGCCATCAGCATTACTTCCCACCATTACTTTACTATCATTTTCCACCACTTTGTCCCCCCCAGACTTGATATTGAGTTTTAAATTCATCGCGCTCACATCCGTTTCAAAATCCTCATAAACTCTTCGTGTTTTTTTCACCAGTTTTTTATTCCCCCTCTCAAAGGCTTTTTCCTCCATCTTAATACCGTGCATTAGCATCCCCTTATTCCACTCTTCACAGAATCTACATTGTAAAGCTTCAAAAATATAAATCAAAAACAGTCCCAAGAAATGTAGCATCAAGTCTCCGGGATCCTTCAGCACATGACGTGGCGGATTAGATAAAGGCTGGCGCAACGGATTCTCGTTGTGCCCGTATCTAGTTGGATCGGTGAAGAACGGACTGGCTGCTAACGGATGAGAAATATCGTAGAAGTTAGTGGCCTTGGCGAGGTCGTTAATTGCCAAAGTTTTACCGTCTTCTGAAAGGATACCGTTAAAAGAATTCTTTACTGATTGCGAATAGTACTCCATTTTCACTCTTTGGTTGTTTTCGTAATCCTCCCAAGGAAAGTTCCGAGCGCGTTCAAGTCTGGTTTGGGGGTCGAAATCGGGTGAATTCCCATCAAGTGTGTCGATGTATTTCGTCGGTAGGAGATAGGGAACGTAATTGTCTCCTAAAATGGAACTCATGATCAACTCGGCTATTGCGAATAGAAAAACAAGAACTTGGGCGGCTTTTTCGGCTAATCCAGATTGAATGTTCCAATAAAAGATTTCGGCCAAATCGCTGAAGGGATCACGATCATCAAAGAAGGGATCGTAATCCGGATTTTCATAAATATCATCGTCAGATACATTTAATGAATCTTTAGAACGCAAAGACTTCGGAATCACTTTAGCTACTGAGTTGACTACTTTATTTTTCAATTTCGCGAGATTTCCAGGATTTTCTTTACTTTCATTTTCTTCCTCCGAAGGCACATCAGCTAAGTGAGCCAAATTGCCTTCCATGCCCTGTGAGTTTTTCTGGAACATACGAGCCGTATTCGAACTTATACTACTCCTTCTCCGCACAAGAAATTCTTTACTCATTTTCTTGATCTTCCGCTTTCCCGCCGTATATAGCCACCAAGCTCTGTTCACATGCACCCAAAACCCACTGTCTCGGTACGTCTCGATACTCAGAATCAACGCTACGCCTAACCAATATTCGCTCTCTTTCGGGTTCAGCCTGAATATCTGGAACGTTCCTCCCACCGAAAAAAATAAATGAAAAGGCCATACAAATAAGACACTCACCGAGACCTGCCGATACCTCAAAAACAGGCACTGACCGAAGGCCGTCGCGAAGCATAAAACAAAAATGGTGTAGCAGTGCCAGAAAACGAGGCGGTCAATCGCGCCCATGGAGGAATCGGATGGTGCCAGTTCATTGATGTAGAATGAGATAGGTTCTCCGAGCTGGAACATCCACAGCAAAAAACACAGCCAAAACAGTGAGGACATGTTGCCGACTAATGCGGGTACTTCGGGGAGTGAATCGCGTGAACTAGGATTCCTTTCAGAAGTTTCATCATGAGAACCTGTTTTAGTTTTCATTTTTTTAGATCCCTTAGACTTTACAAATCCTCTTAGGGAGAGTGAGTCGTTTGTCGACAAGATTTTGGGGATCTTCATCGGAAATGACATTGAACTAGTTGTACCTTTACTAGTATTATTCTCAGGAGAGTCAACGATAACCCCCCCACCCATCAAACCAAGTTCTCGCAAATGTCGCCTCTCTTTTTTCCGTAATAGTTCTCTCTCTTTTGCCGCAAGATATGCCCCTGATAAGACAATTACGTAGAAAGCAAGCTCTGTCCAATTCGGCGGCGTTATCTTTTTCTTCCATGAACCAGGGAGGCTCCACTGTACCAAATATTCGTAGAAAAGTACAAGCATGGGAATGATCCGAAACCAAGGTCTTCCGTGGGTGTCTTCGATGTCGATCGCTTCGGGATATCCAATGCGGGTCCGCGTGAGGGGATTGAATTTACCAGTTGAATTAGTTCTGAATGGGTTCGTGAAATGGAATCCCAATTGGGCAAAAAACTCCGCACGAAACCGCGAAAACAAGAAAATAAAGGGAAAGTTGAATGCAAAGATACCACACATATTTCCAATGAAACGAAACAATATGTTGTAATGCACCTTCTCGGCTTCCTCTGTACCATAATTTTCAATTATGTATTCTCTTAGATTGTACTCTGGACTAAACGATCCAATCACCAACAGCACAAGGCCAAGATAAACAATCCGGAAAAACAACTTGCGATCTTTCTCTCTCGCTTTTGCTAATTTACTCGCTCCATGGTCGGGCTCATCGGACGAGGACATCCAATTTCCGTGGGCCTTTTTTACCATTCCACCAGGTTTCCACCAAGTTAAATCTATCTCATTCAGCCACTTTTCTTCTGCCTGCCGTCGAGGATCAATTAACCCTATGTACCAAAACGTTGATGCCCATAAAAAGAAGCCCATCCTCTCAACTATAGCATTGAAAAAAATCTTCAGCCACACACCCCAGACCGGAATTGCGTACTCAGCGCTCCCAAGACCCCATAAAATAGCCTTTAAATTACCCAACTCGTTCAACTGATTTGATAATTTGCTGCATGTCCACTGAAGGGTGTTCCTCGAACCTAAGTTCAAGAGATGGCGTTTTGGTCCGTCATTTCCATTGTTCTTGGCCAGAATCTTCATCCAGTCTTTTCTGGTTGAGGCATAGCGGGTACGTAAGTCGAATTGTTCGCCAGGTATCCAGCTTGTTTTGTCGGTGTGATAGTGCAGGAAATGAATGACCGGATCATTGGGAAAGGGAACATCAGTATTTGGATTTGTGATTGAGAGAGAGCCCGTGTCGAGAATAGGCCAAGGTTGGGTGGCTGTTGTTAAAATTTCAGTATAATTCGAACTGTAACTACCAGATGCCCATTTCCGCGCCAGTTCTACCACCGAATTTTTTTCATCCCATTTTTCCCATTTTTTTTCGCTATCTCTTACCCATTTATCCCAATAATCGAAGCTTTTCTCTACACTTTCTTCTCTACCTCCTTTAGAAATCCCCATCTCACTCATTTTTTCCTTACTACCTGTTCGTCTCCACAGTTCCTTTCTAAGATCCTCCAGCCAACTTGCATCCAATCCGATTTTGTTTCTCCCCCCGTTGTCACCTGGACAAACGTCGGCTGTTGTGTTAACTAACAATTTACTTAGTAACACTGCGATCCCACCGGACACGACTAGACAAGTCCAAAATAAACAAAAAGAAACACCACGAATATTGCTCATAAACTGATGACGCGAGATGTGAGTGAGCTGGATCTCAGTAGACTCTTCTGTAAGTTTTTCTTCTCCTCCTCCTCCGAAAAAATTCTTCTTCTGATGATCAGATGAATCATGCGCTACTACCTTGGCACTACTACGACTATTCCTGGTGATTCTGGGACCTAGATGGGAAATCTGACTTGTAAACTGGTGTTGGACAGTACGATGGGCGCCGCCGCTGTTGTTGACATTCTTAGTACCCTCTCCCCCTGATGATCCCTTGACATAATAAGAGACTAGAGTACCGAAAAACGCTCCAGCACCGTCTTGAGGCTGTTGTTCGTCATTTTGTGGTAGAGTCAGTCTACCAGCAGCACCACCGGTTGTTACTGTAGGCACTCTAGTTACTCTCATAGAAGCGGTACCTAATGCCATAGATTTTGTGTTATTAAACCCCATTATGTCGTGAATGTCCTCTAGTTGATTATTTCTCACCGCGGCTACATTCAGGGTTTTTCGAGAAGCTACAGCCTGGAAGTTGGTTGATTTCCTAGCACTGTTAGAATCTATTGTCACTGCATCTTTTTTTGAAGATTCAATTTTCAATGAAGACACGAGATTCCTATGAAATTTTTCACTAGATTCTTTATTACTCCCATTGCGTTTTGAGGTTCCCTGAGACTTATTCGAGTAAATCCCATCTTCTTTGCTAAATTCTTTAGAAACCGCAGTATCATTCTTGGTCTGACTCAGATTCTGATTATTTCCGGTCGTAATAGTATCAGGTTCATCTGATAATATAGTAGCAGGACCTGTAACATCCATGATTTTTTTAGGAATATCAGTAGTACCAGCACTATTCGAAACTCTATTCGGATCCAATGTGTAAGATTCGTTTGAATCACACCCACTGTCGATTTCTTTTAGGTCTTGATATTTTGTGCCAGGAGCCCCACCCTCTAGTAAGTCTGACTTAGGGTCTGCGTCCACGACCTCCTCATCATCAGAGTTTGCCGCGGCCATCTTTCTTATTTCTTCATCGGCCTCATCAAGTTTTTCTGCTACTGTTTCCATTTCTCTTCTTTTCCTTGCTGCCCAAACAATGCTGCCATGTTTGATAAGTACTGCAAGGTCTAACACCCTTCTTTTCATGAGTCTGGCCCTCCTTCTGGCCTTGTTGAATTCTGCGTCAGCTTCACTCATGCCATAATCATTTTTAGAACCAGTTTTGCCAGAACTTTCTTTATTCGAGGGTCCTGATTCGGAGTTACTCACCTCATCATCATCAGATAAATCCACAATTGTAAGATTTTTAGACTTGTCATTCCCCTTATAAACAATCTCCGTGTTTCCAACAAGTCCTTGAGTTAATACATCCATTACTAAGTTCTTATGGACGCCACTTTTCTCTCCACCGAAATAAGAACGCTGAGCACCAAAATTAGTCGACTCTAAACCACTGATACGGCCTAGGGCATTAATTGATAAAGTGCGACTTGGTTCAAGATTCTTTGAAGGACTCTTATTCGGTATTACACTGTCATTTATTTCCTGACCTGGTGATTTTTTCCTGGATTTATTACTACTGGTATTTTTCATCGAATTCTCATTACTTTTCCTGATACTTCTCTGATTAGCACTACTATTATTAACCCCACCACTGGTAGTCTCCCTAGACTTAAAACTACCACCGGTACTTCCTAAAGTCCTTGACCCAACTCTCTCAACAGATTTTTCCTTTCCTACTTTACTGGAGACCACTTTTGCTTCCTCCTCTCCCAATAAAATAGAGAGAGTTCGAAGACCCTTCTGCTGAAACCAGCCAGCATTAGAATTATTATTATAGTCTGCATTCGGTGAATGAGATTCAGATTTATCTACGCCGCCCTCTGCTGTATTAACAGATGCGCGTGACCCAACCCGCGATACCGATTTAAAGGATTGAACCAGCTTCTGGGTCCAAGACATTTGTTTTGAGGAGGAATCTGGATGGCTTGGAGTGGGCTGCATTGTATTAGCCTTAGGCTTTAAGTAAGTAACAGGTTACTACAGGTTAATGTGAGTACTTTAGTAAATAAATAGCAGAATTTTAAGTCAAATAGAAATTATATTAGCTAAACAGCATCTAAAATGAATCATTCATAGCAACATTTAAACCCATAAATGAGCGGCGATTCATATCAAAAATATTTAAAAAATATTATAATTCCATTCTAAAAATGATAGATTACTATCTATAATATTCAATATATTAGACCTAGAATTCAGTATTCATAGAACTTAACTAATAAGTTAAATTGACAGAGTATTGATGAAATTAAAATGTTTCCATTACCTGTAACCCAATAGTTTTATCCAAATACATTATTGGTGTCATACAAAATCTATTAGGGGTAAAGAAATTATTTTTTTTCGCTGCATTTTTTTTTTAGTGAAATGAAATGTTTGAACTTGAAAACAATAGGATATTAAGGGCTAGAACGAGGTAGAAGAACGATGATGAGGCCAACATTGTCATTGAGATTGAGAATGACACTGCTAATACCACGCGTTTTTTGGATCTCTATAAAAGATCTTGATTTCTTCTTCTCTCAAAATATTTTCAAGACAAAATATCATTTCTCGAAAATAGAGGCCTATAAATAGTTTGTCTGAGTAAACTGTAAATGAGACTACGACGTACGTGACTATAATAATATAAGATTTGAGTATTAACTTGATTGAATAATGATCATAATAATATGGTTTAACCAGCAAATTTGTGCCTGACTCAAGTTGAATCAGAAGTGAGTCTTGCCTATAAATTAGTATACCGGATTTGGCAACCATGTCTGTAGAGTCCAGCCCCACAGCATTGGCCCATAAAGAAATATCAAATAACTAGCGTATAATGTACTTGACACAAAAAATAGTTTATATTCCGAAAAATGTTGTCTCACAGCTTCAACTAATGCAGCTTTTATGATTGATTCGTCTTCTGCTTCAAAAGACGCCTCGTCATTCTCGGAATTTGATGACGACGAACAGCTCACATCTTCTTTTACTGTACTCCCGTTGACACACTGACTGTTAGCACTCGTTGAGCTTACATTGGTTTTAAAGTCTTCATACACTCTTCTAGTTTTCTTTACTAGCTTTTTATTTCCTCGTCTAAACGCTCGTTCTTCCATCTTGATGCTATGCATAAGCATGCCTTTGTTCCATTCCTCACAAAATCTGCACTGCACCGCCTCGAAGAAGAAGATCAGAAACAACCCCACAAAATGCAGAAGCAGATTGCCTGGAGACTTTAAAGCGTGTCTCGGGGGATTACTCAAGGGTTTTCTTAATAACGTGGCATTATTTCCACTATAATAATTTTCCGGACTTGTCCAAAAAGGACTTCCTGCTAAAGGATGCGTCAAGTCAAAAAAATTCGTACTGTCCTGCAAATCCGTAATCGCAGGCTTTCCGTCCTCATTCACAAAACTGCTGAAACTATTTTTCATTGCATCCGAATAATACTCCATCTTTACTTTTCGACCATTTTCGTAGTCCTCCCACGGAAAATTTTGTGCTCTTTCTCGTCTAGCTTGGGGATCAAAGTGCACTGAATTCGGATCAAGTGTGTCAATGTAATCAGTGGGGAGGAGATATGGAACATATTTATCACCTAAAATAACAGACATAATCAATTCCGCTATGGCAAATAATAATGCAAGAACTTGGGCGGATTTCTCAGCGAGACCGGACTGGATGTTCCAATAGAAAATCTCAGCCAGATCGCTGAATGGGTCACGTTCGTCCACATCCGGATCATAATCGGGGGGATCAAATATATTATTCTCATTTGTATTACTTCTTGTCACAGATTTTTTAGTCGCATTACTCACAGGAAAGACTTTAGCTAGAGAGGTTGTCAATTTCGACTTCAATGTTGCTGGCTTTTTTTCATTACGCCCTTCGACGTCAGACTGAGATTCACCGCTGTCAGTTTCTGGAGGTAGATTCTTCACGATATCACTGAGGGTCTGATTTCTTCCTTCCTTCACACTCTCTTTGGAAAAAACCCGCAATATCGAGCTACTACTGCCACTCCTTGTTCTTTTTATAATGAAATCCCTACTAATTTTTTTAATTTTTTTTTTTCCCGAATAGTATAATCTCCAAGCGCGGTTTATATGTACCCAGAAACCGGAATCGCGGTAGGTTTCCATTGAAATGACCATGAAAAGACCCAACCAAAACTCTCCCTCCAACGGACTCATTCTGAATATCTGGAATGTTCCCCCAACCGAGAAAAACAAATGAAAAGGCCATACGAACAGAACTGTAGTGCTAGCGTGTTTAAATCTTAAGAACAAACACTGACCAAAAGCAGTTGCTAAGCATAATACAAAGATAGAATAAAAATGCCAGAACATTAAGCGTTCGATTGGTGTTAATACAGCTCCTCCGATTAAATCTTCCCTGTAAAATCTGATAGCCGAACCTTCCTGAAAATTATAAAGTAAAAGAGCATACCAAAATAAAGAGATTAAGTTTCCACATAATGGTTCCACTGTAACAGGTTCTGTTTTGTCGCCAAAACCAAGTTCTTTTTCTTTGACATTTGATTGATTTTTTTCTTTTTTCATTTTCGATAGCATCATGGAATCACTTGCTGATACAATTTTCAACACCATCATATTATTATTGGTGTTTGAGCCTAACTGATGACGACACCCAGTAATGTTATCTTTTATCAATACTCCTCCACCTAGTAAACCGAGCTCCCGCAATCTCCGACGCTCTTTTCTTCTTAATAGCGATCGCTCCGTTGAAGCTAAATAAGCTCCCATTGTACATATTAGAGCAACATCAATTTGGGTATAAACGTCTTTTGGCAGAATAAGGTGCATAAATTCTGGCGGCATTATGTAATGCAAATACTCGTAAAAAATGAAACAGCTCGGAAGAATTCGAAACCATGGTCGTCCAAAGGAGTCTTCGATATCAACTGCCTCCGGATAGCCTATACGACATGCTGTGAGGGGATTAAACTTAGTTTTGGACCACGTAAAATGTAGCCCAAATTGAGCGAAAAACTCAGCCCGAAATCTACCATCCAGAAACACAAATGGCCATGCATATACAAATATGTTGGTAAGGTGAGAAATAATTTTGTCAAGAAATTCCCAATAAAATTTGTTGTCCCACTCCTCTCTGCCTTTAGTCTCCATGACATGTCTCTTCAACTTATCTTCGAGACTTAGAGATCCTAAAACGAGAGCTACTGTACAGAGCTTGACAATACGAAAGAATCGATCACTATCTGAAAAAGATGACGAAGAGTCAGACTGGGAATTTGAACTAGACTTTACCTGCTGCTGAATCTGAATATGATTCTGATTTCCGCTCTTAGTATTAAGTTCCCTATTCTTATTATTAGTCCTATCCTGAATCCACCACGTATTATCGATTTCATCTAACCATCTTAGTTCGGCCTTTCGACGTTCATCCACTAACGCAATATACCAGAAGCACGCAATCCAGATGAATAAACCTAGGCGATTAAGAACTGTGTAAAACAACAACTTAAAATACACTCCTTCCGTAAATACAGATTCTGCTGTACCATCGCCGGTCCATAGAAGCGGACTCAAATTTCCGAAACTATCTACCTCGTCGCTAAAACTTGTGCATAAGGTTTGAAAATTTGCATCACTTTTCATTTGACGTAAATACTTATTTCCAGGCAGATTCGCAGAAGTAGAATCTTTTTTACCTGCCTTATTAAACTCACGGCTGACAATAAGATTAATTTTAGTGGGTATTAGTAAATGATCATCAATAATGGTTTTATCGATATGATAATGGAGAAAATGTGCAACTGGGTCGGCTGGAAAACCTGGGAAATCCACACTTTTACCATTTGCCAACGGCTGATATTCATCCAATAAAACACTACTACTTTTGTACAATCTTGGAGTTACTGTACTACTACTACTAGGTACAGTCCTTTCCCACTGTGTCCAACCTGCATCTTCCATATTTCTCTTATTAATCTCAACTCCCACACTACTATTGTCCCATTCTCTCCACTTTTTTTCCGCATCTTTCACCCACGCGTCCCAATAATAAATGCTACGCTCGTCTGTATCCTTCCTCCCGTTTTCTTTTTCAGCCTGGGTTCTCCTCCACATCTCCTTCCTTAAATCATCAAGCCACAGATTGTCGAGTCCGAACCGGGTTCGGCCGCCGTTATTTCCCGTGCAGACGCCGTAAGCGCCCTTGCCGTCGGTGTTGTGGACGATCTGAGAGAGCAAAAAAGAGACAGCGGCGGAGACGAGAAGACAAATACAAAAGAGGAGAAGAGAGACGATACGGATGTTTGCGAGGAATTCCGAACGAGAGATATGAGAAAGAGAAATGGTATTGTGTGGTGGGTCATTAGATGATGATGGTGGTGGAGAGAAAAAACGATGAATACGAGTAATCAAACTAGCATTGGAGCTGGAATTAATTTTCATCTTTCTGTTATTGATACTCATGTGATCCGACGACGGATTCACATAATGTGAGACCAAAGTACGAAAAGCACCCGATTTAGTACCGTCATTCGCACCGTCAGACTGGCTTTTTGGTCTTTTACCAGGTCTATCGGAATCTCCATGAGTTTGATTATTAGTACCACCGTGACCAAATATATTCATTGCGGTATGGAATTGACTATCAGAGTCGTTTCGCATCGGATTTGAACTGGAACTCATACTCAATGTTGTCAAACTACCGACTCCACAAGCCAAGGATTTTGTGTTGCCAAAACCCATCATGTTCTGAATATCTTCAATATGGGAAGACCGAGATGATTTCAGTGGCGATAGTAGTTGACTCTTTTTTTGTTTCGATAAATGATCACTTGGTGGATTCAATGACAACACTCTTTGCGGATTTTTTTCTTCGTTTGCAGGTCTTAATTCCAATCCTTTTTCATTTTGTAGGATGCCATCTTGGGCCTCGACGATGTTGTTTGATTCTGCAATACATTTGGTACTACCATCATTCACGGTAATACAATTAGGATTTGGAATCTCGCTTGTTACATTGTCATGATTGTCACCGTCGTCGTTGTGGCTATTTTTATCGACGTTCTTGGCAGCTTCCTTGTCTTCTTGCATCCTCAGCTTCTCATCAGCCTCATCGAGTTTTTTTGCGATAATCTCCATTTCCCGTCGTTTGCGTGCTGCCCAAACAATGGCACCGTGCTTTATTAACACCGTCAAATCCAAAACTCTCCTTTTCAGAAGTCGTGCCCTCCGCTTGGCGTCATTTTGATTTTCATTCAATTCTGCAGCCGTGGCATCTTCATTATCACTATTGTCGTCCTCATTGTCCATCATATTGTCGTTTGCTAATCCCGAGGTATACAAGAATTCGGCTTTCCCCGTAAGACCTTCATTAAGAACATCTATGAAATTCTTGTGATGACTTTTATGCACTCCAAAAAAGGAATGACGGCTTGTACGTTGATTATATGAGGGACTGGAGCCAGGCTGGGGTACTCCTAGTCTAGTGTTACGTCCTTTGTGAGGAGCGTCTTTGTTTTTCTTCGTTTTTTTATCAGAACTTCCACTAGTAGTAATACCTTTCTTTCTGGACCCATCAGATTTTGAAGCCCGGCCCCCTGCCACCGCATTTGATATTTCTTTACCTTCATCCTCACCCAAGAGTATTGACAAAGTGCGTCTTCCCTTAGCTTGGAGCCAACCCTTCGTGCTCTTTTCCTCCTGTATACTATCTAAATTTTTGAAAGAAGACTTACTAGTACTACCAAGACCACTCGCTTTTGAAAAAAGCCTTTTTGGACCCTGCAACCAAGTCTAACGAGAAACAGTAGCGCCACTAGTACTGGTTGTGGCATCGGCGGGAACAGTTGTAACACTCTTTTCTTCTTGTACAACATCAAAAGAAGACTTGTTAGCAATACCACTCCCTTTTGAAAAAAACCTCTTTGGACCCTGCAACCAAGAACGAGAAACATCTTTACTATTGGTAGTGGCGTCGAGGGTAGCAGAATTTCCAACCTGAGTTTTATTCAGTTTTTCTGTAGTAGTACTTGAATGTTGAAAAGACATGTTCGTAGGATTTTAATTTATAATTAGTATAATCGACAAAAAATTATCTGATTAAATTTCATGTATTATCAACAAATTGATCATCATTAACGAGGAAATCAAATATTGTGTAACTACTATCAAATATATATTTCATTTTTTTTCTTTAAGTGCTTCTACGTAGTCGTAGTAGGAGACATTAACTTTCATTCATTATTAATTGAACTAATTACATAATTGGGAGTAACTATCCTGCGTTTTGAATGAAATTATGGACGACGTTTGAAATAAGCTACGGTTATAAAAGATTAAATTCATTACATGAAATGATGTTCAACGCGAGTGCTACAACGCGGTATGAAAACGAGATCATTAAAGAACGAGGTCCTGGTTTCAGTGCTATCAATTCTTATTACACTCTATTACCAGGAAAATCGGAAAATTGCAAGTAGAACGACTAGACTTTTTGTCTATAGTCTAGATATATAATAATTTCTGACTATCATTTTTTTCTTCGCTCATCACTGACTGTTTTCATTCCGAATGTGGTTCTTTTCGAATGAATTTTTTTTTTTTATCTTTTTTTCCTTTCACTTATCGACAATATAATATGTAACTACTAGCTTTAGTCTCAAGCACTAAACTAAATTAAATTTGAAAATTATCCATGTTGCTAATAGCTGAAAAAATATCGGCTTCAAAAGAAGCTCCGTCGATTACAGTGCCCTTAATACACCGGGTTGGGAAGCCATTCATTCAATGACCAACCCCACAGCAGCGGACCATAACAAAATATCGAATAACCGGCAAATAACGTACTTACCAACATAAACAGTTTATACTCCAAAAAATGTTGCCTTACAGCCTCCACCAGAGCGGCTTTAATGATGGATTCTTCTTCTTCACTAAGAACATAATCTTCATCTTTTGAGTCTTTTTCTTCTTCAGATGAGTTGGCGGAGCTTGAATCTTCTTCTTCTTTCTCTGTGGCACTTACACAATGACTATCAGTTTTTTTTGTTACATCAGTTTTAAAATCTTCATACACTTTTCTTGTTTTTTTTACTAGTTTTTTATTTCCTCGTTCAAATGCCTTTTCTTCCATTTTAATCCCGTGCATTAACATCCCCTTATTCCACTCTTCACAAAAACGGCACTGAATCGCCTCGAATACAAAAATCAAAAACAATCCAAGAAAATGATAAAACAGTTCACCAACAGATACTAGCACTCTTTTTGGAGGATTTGTCAATGGTTTTCTCACCGCATTTGGATACTCTGATGGACTCGTCCAGAAATGACTCCCCGCTAAAGGATTCGTTAGGTCAAAAAAATTCGTACTGTCTTCTAAATCTTTAATCCCAGGAAAACCATCCTCATCTACTTCACCAACAAAGCTGTTTTTCACTGCATCTGAATAGTACTCCATTTTCACTCTCTTGCCATTATCGAAGTCCTCCCAGGGAAAATTCCGAGCTCTTTCCAACTTAGCTTGCGGATCAAAATGTGGTGATTGTGGATCAAGCGTGTCAATAAGGGTCGTGGGCAGGAGGTAAGGTATATATTTGTCACCTAAAATAAGAGACATAATGAATTCCACGGAGGCAATTAATAACACAAGAACATGTGCGGATTTCTCCGCCAATCCTGACTGAATGTTCCAATAAAAGATTTCAGCCAAATCGCCGAATAGATCACGATCGTCCAACAGTGGGTCATATTCAGGACGATCGTAGTCGTTTGATTCAGAGTCATTCTTCGCGGCTGCAGATGTCAATTTCCCACGCGACGCCGACGGGCTAGTGTTTACAGGAAATACTTTAGCCAGAGAATTCGTCAACTTTGATTTTAAAGTAGGTTTTTTATCATCATTTTTAGTTTCTTCAGTAGTAATACCATCATCTTCAGACTCCTCAGGAAGATTATCAGCTTGTGTGACGGCTCTCATTAACGCACTACTGAAACTGCCCGTACTCGAACTTCTTGTTCTACTGATAATGAAATCTCTACTGATTTTTTTGATCTTTTTCTTTCCTTGATAGTACAATCTCACAGCCCGATTCATATGAATCCAAAAGCCGGAATCACGATATGTTTCCATCGATATTACCAAAAAAAGTCCAATCCAAAATTCAGCACTTTTTGGACTCAATCTAAAGATTTGAAAGGTTCCTCCGAGCGAGAAAAACAAATGAAAAGGCCATACAAACAATACGCTCAGACTAATATGCTTGTACCTTAAAAACACGCACTGGCCAAAAGCTGTTGCCAAAACTAATATGAAGATAGAATAACAATGCCAAAACATTAAGCGTTGAATGGGATTCAAACTTTTTAGGGAGCCCATAGTAAGCTGATAAAACTTAATTGCGTTTCCTTCTGCAAAATTCCACAGCAAATAACTAATCCAAAATATAGCAACTACATTCCCACATAATGGTTCAACGGTTATCATAGAATTACCTACGTTAGTATCAGAACCTGCTCCAGGTTTTTCTTCATCAGTAGATTTTCCCTTTGACGATGATTGAATTTTTGTCTTTATAT
>Ga0099797_100208_pt1 | contig 38493 bp, 14 predicted proteins | sample Uncmet_Sort48C_1_FD_89871 | JGI IMG/M metagenome (GOLD analysis project Ga0099797, IMG submission 89871) | Marine eukaryotic communities from CALCOFI LINE 67, Pacific Ocean - C012_Sort48C_1 | ecosystem: Environmental > Aquatic > Marine > Oceanic | place: Pacific Ocean: Monterey Bay | collected... | reverse complement strand
CAATGGATCGCAGAAACTGATCCACGGTGTGGCAACTCTGAAGTCTCTGATCCAAGTTAGGCTTACACCAACTCCTGTGGCAACTCTGATCATTACACCACCTCCTGTGGCAAGTCTGATCCTGGTGCGTTGATATCTATCGCTGCCAACTCTGATCCACGGCCACGCTCCACTGAAGCCTTCAGGTCCATGTTTCTGGAGCCAATCATTGTTGCTTTTTTGACACTTTACTTTCGTTACTTTACCTTACTACAATGGGAACTCCTTACTTTCGAATAGTAATCGACTCTGACCAATACGATCTTCTGCACAGAAATCTTGACAAATCGTGGATATTTCAAATACCAACGATAAGAAATGAAATACGTCTAGTAAATGAAATACGTCTAGTTCTAAGTTTAGTATTGAGCTTTCAAAATTCGAGAACGTCTACTTTAGTATTGAGCTTTGATAGTCGAGAATTCGAATGATAATGACTTCCCAGCACTGCAAGAGATGACTCAGAATCTCCGGGGAGGATACTGCTTTCAAATACTGCTTTCAAAGAAAACCTCTGATGTCTGACGACTCCTCTGCGCTTCATTGTGAAATTCATAGTACTACTGGCCTCTCAATGATGCAGATCCTCAGACTCACTGCATCAGAGTCAATCTGCATGAATCAAAAACGTTGAGACATTTCTTCTCACCTTTGATTGTTGAATTCGATACGGAATTCTCTCTGCTCTAGGAAAATTTCTTTTGACTGGATACAGACCGAGAAATTGCAAATCTTGACAGATATCGTTACTATCTGGCCAGTGGCTCGCGCTCATGATGAATCATGAACCCGATGAATCATGAACCCATTGACCGGCGAATCATCTGCAGACCTCATGATTGCCTTTGAAAAACTAGAACTGTTCGATTTCAAAAAGAACTGTTCGAATCGCACATGCCTCACATCATCCAACTTTTGGCAAAAACTATCTGACTTAAGTACTGTTTTGACATCCGTTCAAATTTGAAATTACTGACTTTGTGTACAGAAATTACAAAAATAGTAAATACAGATGAGTAGGACCGCCATTGAAGACGGACACGGGGAACGAAATTAAGAAAAAACACCTTTTTTTTTTTTAACAAGGACTAAAAATAAGAATCATTATCATTTGAAATGTGCGACCAGCAATCATGATGATGAAACATGTCTGGACTGTAAACTGCAAATCTGCTTTTCCCAATTGATTAATTTGATTAGGTAACTGATCACAGCATCCAGAACGAGGCTGCTGGGAGGATGGAATAATATTTCTTGTACAGTCTTAAAAATGAAGGCATGACTTCCAAAGAAAATTTCTTTGGGAAGACTTTTTGCTCTAATCTCTGACGGATTGAGCCATATTGAAAAATGATTTTGATCGATTCAACACATATTGAAAAATGATTTTTTTTCCAGATTTTGTGTTCACTTTGTTCACAGACAGATTACAGATAACACGACTCCTTTGAAGGAAATACTGACGCCACCGATCTATTCTAAAATTAAGTACCAGGCCCACGAATTCGACCTTTCTCTGTTCTCTCAGATAACTTCTCTAGTTGCATCGTCAGAGAGCTTCTCTGTTTCACGAAATTTATCTTTCACGAAATTTATCATAGAAAATGAACCATAGAATTACTGCTTTATCCGCAAGAACAAGGAGAGTATAGCAATAAATGTATTCAGAATAGCAATGAATCTGATCGAACGAATTCGACGAACTATCACAAGAATTCGCAAGCTCAGAAAGCTGAATTCGAATAGTTCAAGTGCTGATTTTTTTTGAACAAAAAAAATTTTCAAAATGACAAACGAAAAAATATTCATTGTTGACGATACGATAACAGTATGGCATACTGCATACTTACACATGTCGGATTCAATATCATCCCCAGGGTCTTCTCAAATTGATGTTCCTTACCCGTTGACTACTCCGTAGTATATACGAATAGAAACTTGCTATATAATTTTGCAACAATATATTTGGCTAGAAATTCTCGTCTCCTCGAGTTATGACAGACGTCAATTCACGAAACAGAGCGCATCAATGCAGAACGACACAGATGGAAATGGTTCACATCAGAACGCATCTTCCACTTCTCAGGATTCACAAACAATTTTGACAAACAGCAAATCACTTTTTTCACTAAGACTGACTGTTTGTAACAAACTGTCATCATCATGACTCTGAGATTCTAAGTTGAAAAAACGTTTTTGGCCCTTTCAAACTTCATATCACACACGTTTTTTAGTTCATCTAAGTTTCTTCCGTCGATGAAATGACAAGTCTAAAAAATTTTTGCAATACCTGATTCGACTTTGAGCCTCGACAGACTGGCATAACGACTCCGCCAGCTGGGAGAAGCCAGAATCTACTCATCGACATTCTGCGAGGGGAATCGATACATCAATCATAATGACAGTCGTCATTATGATTCGTTAAATCATTATCTACACTACAAAACACGATCAGGAGACGGATCGACCAGAAGGTCCTCCAGACTTTCTGAAAATTTTCTGACTCTCGGATATTTATTATTGTTCGACTCAGAGACTCCCTTTAAGTTTTTGAATACAAATTTGAAATTTCTGACAATAAAAATTTCTGACAAACCTGTACGAGTTACGTAAGAGACTCACACGGCATTACGACTGAATCTAGAACAACATTTTTTTTTTCGTGCCTTCAGAATTTACGAACAGAGATCAACATGTTTCTTTTCTTTTGACATCTGACACACATAATTTACCCCAATTTCAAGACTTTCGTAGACTTTGACATCATGCTGATATATCAGTGCTGAGTTCTCCATCTTCTTCTTACTTTTTAGGATATCGTTTTCGATATCCTGATTGAATTCCTGCATGACAACGTAGTTGTAGCCAGCGCTGCCCGCACGTATTATCTTGGGCGAATTTTCGATTTGAAATTTCAGTTTGAGACTGTTCCCTGAAGGAACACTGCAGCCTCAATCATCTGTAGACGCGCAATTCCGTCAATTCCCTCATTTGAGCTACAAATTGCAATTTCTTTTCACGATTACTTTCCTGAAGTGACTTTTTATTTAAAAATTGATTCTGTTGTTTTTGTGAAAAAAAGTAGAAGTAAGAACAGAACTTAGAAGAATTCAAGCTCTACCTTCAATAAGACGGCTAGATAAGGAAGGACTGGCTACCACGAAACCTTGATCGGGACGGAGCAGCTTTCCTCTAAATTCCGGATACTTTGGTATGTTATTTAGCTCACTTGGAAATGCGCCGCCAGTCTCACTTTGCGCCAAGACACTGACAGCCTTTTGCTTAGGTGGAGATTGTTGACGAAGTGATATCGCGGGACCGAGTCCTAGCCCTCGAGTGATAACATTGTGATTTTGTCTAACTTGACCCATTGGTGCTGATTCAGATGCCGATTCGGATGCTGATTCAGATGCAAGTTCGCGGGCCTCATCATCCCAACCAGGCTTCTTGAAATCTTCATCTGAGTCATGAAATTCATCTGTACTAGGCGGTGGAAAAACAGCTGAGTTACTAAATTTCGGCAATAGATTCTGACTGGAGTCTATAATTCGCGCTAGATTTCTTACGCTATCTCTTCTTCTCGGCGATGGGGTTGTCGAGAAGACTTGTGAATCAGACCAATCTTGCAGGGATATCGACCTTGACCTGCGTGATGTCGCCGCAGAACGTCCAGGCTCTGGACTCGACTGTCGCACCGTACTACTATTGGGAGGAGTCCCTGGAGGGCGAGGTGATTTTATTTGCGGGAGACAGTATCCTGTGGTAGTCAATTCTGGTGATATTCTATCAGATATTAAACTCAGTCGTCGATGAGCAGGTGCGCTTTGACTTTCAAGCTCCTCTGGTAAGTCTTTTGAATGTCTCCAAGGATCTTGGCTTCTGAGCCGAGAATTGGGAGAATGGGCGATTTGAGAGGAATGGGGGCGCTGTGATGAATACGGAGGTCCATGTGGACAGCACCCGCTTTGATGCGCAGGATGCGGCTCTGGATAATTCAGTTGCAAAATCGACTTTGATGGGTTGGGTTTACAGCACCCACCAAAACAGATGCTCTGCTGCGCTGGACCACTTCGAGGCTTTTGTGCAGGTGAATCTGAGATGGCAGGCAAATTCTTTTGAGCTCCCGAGCAAGTGACAATTTGTGGAGACTTCCACCCATCCTCACTTGCAATTGGAAAACCCCAGCCATCGTCGGCACGCAACTGCACGATAGCTGCGGTGGGGAACTTGGGAATACCTGCTGCATCGGTAGCTGAGCCTTCACCAATTTGCATCTTGCGGGTCCGGGGGGATCTCGCCGTCGGTGCCTGGGAAAAGGACGGTGTTTGGGGTGAAAGGGGGGGAAAATTCAGACGATCAGAATCAGGATTGGAAAATTCGTGGTGTTGCGTTCGGAAAGGTAGCCGTGGTGATGCGTCCAAGGAACGACATTTCTGAGTTTTTAAATCAGAACTCCAGAAAGAATTAGAGAAAGTACCGAAAGAATCAGGAGCATCAAAATCACACTGGTCACTGTGTCCCTGGTCACTGTATCCAAATGACTCATTTCTATTTAAAGGAGAAACTGTTGGCCCGTCTTTTCTTGTCCAATCCTTTGGTGGACTCCTGCTGAACTGAGGTAGACGAGCGTGACCTCTGCATTTTGTCAGTATTTTTGGTGGAGTGTTAGCAGTACCCAGATTGACGAACAAACGGCTGTCGTTCTGTGGAAATTCGAGAAATAAAGGCGCTGCGATGGGAGGAGGCGCTTGCTCTGAAATAGGGGCCGGCGCGGCAGAAATCCGGGCTCTGCAGCCATCATGAGATTCTTCCCCTCCACGATCTTTTGTGTTATTTTTTTCAGTCTGGACCTTTGGATCTCTGTTCGGATCTCTGTTCTTTTGTCCAACTTCCAACTCTTGTGAACGATTTGTCTGCGAATTGAGTTCGGCATTATTTGAACACTTTGGAGTAGGACAATGAGAATCTGACTCAAGTTTCGGTGGCGTCTTTTGGAGCCGACGTGCACTGTTGGGCGTCGGACAATGTGCCTTTTCAGATTCAGAAGAAAAGGCTGCTTCATCCGTCTGAACACATCCAGTGTCTAAAACATCCATGGAAAGAGGAGTGTGAGCTACGGAAAGACGAGATGAAGCGCAGTCCGTTAGTTCTGGCGAGTCACTATTTTGATGCTGTCCTTTATCAGTACTGGACAGATCAGCAGAATTAGTATCAGTTTTTCCCATTTCTGACTGTGAAGCCGAAGCTTTGCCTCCTATCTCCTTCGAAGATTTTCGTTGTCGAGCGCCATCTGGAATGCCAGATAACTCCTTCGATGTTTTTTTTCTCGGAGTTCTCGTGGAGATTAAAGTTACTGCAATGTAATTCTGTGCCCGTTCCTCTTCGAGTTTGAGTAATTCAGGTTTTATCTTCTCAAAAGTTTCGCGAGTCTCTTCAAATGCCTGCTTTAGAGAATCCGACTCGATATTCCGTCTCTCCATCAACCCATTAAGCCATTTCTGTCCTAAGTTTTCCTCTCTCTTTAATTTTATGTCGCGTGATTCTGCTTGTTCGGGGCCATAGATAGAAGCTACGCTCAATTTTTTTTGAGGCGGGGCCGGAGCTGGAGTTCCAGGGGAAAGAAGATTACTGCTAAATTGAACCGGGGCGGTTTTCTCCGTCATCCAATTCGGTGGAGGTTGAATTGGTTTCGTTGTTTTTTTCTTCCGAGGAGCGTTGCTGTACAGTATTTGTGTTTCGTTCGATTCAGCTTCCTTGTTCACACTGTTGATTGTATTGGGGTCTATCCTTTCCGAATCCCGGGAGAGTGATGTTTTTTCATCAACTGTTTCATTGGGGCTTGTTAGGTTGTCTTCGTGTGCATCAGAAGAAGTCCCGTCAAGTCCCATTGTGATGTTCTCCGCCCGTTCGTCGCTCAACAGGCTTTCCGGATTACCACCATCAGAAAGATTCTTGCTGTCGAGTTTCGTCAATTCCCCAGAGGTGTTCAGTCTCAGACCATTACCTGTTTCGTCATTTTCCTCGTCCTGGTCATCGTCGGACCATGGCTCCAGTGTTTCACCACGACGCCAGCTGAAATCTCCAAACACACCAATACTCCTCCGTTTTTCGTCCACCATTCTTTTTGCGTCCAAAAGATGTTTTGCATTTGCATCTGCATCTACATCGTTGGCAGAAGATGGAGGCATATCAACGCCATCCTTTTTCCATGTTCCAATCTGTCCCCTCACAGTCTCGCCATCTTGCTCGATTGCTTCCTGATATTCGATTTCGCTGGGATGATCGGTTGTGTTATCGTCATGTTTGTAGTTGACTTTCGTTGTGCGAGTATTGCTGGTCAGATTAGTTATCATTTGGACATCTGCTTCTCCTTTTCGGTTCACTGCCCGTGCTTTTTTTTTGTTTTTACGTCTTTTCTTATTTGCAGAAGAGGAACCTTCTAAATTTTCGTGACCGTCTTCGAAACTTGTCAACGCCCCATGATCATCACAAGATCCATCACAATCACTAATATCGGAGCAATTGTCCTCCTCATCACTACCAACATGAAACTCATCTACACGGCCGATTCGTCGGCCGTATTTGAACACCTCCAAAGTTAACGACTCCTCGTTTGTGACGATGTCTCGGCGTGTTGTGGTCACGACCGTACAATTTCTTGCATCCCCCTCATCAAGAAGGCCAAACATTTCTAAACCTTTTCGCCTGATTTCTTCCGAAGGTTGGTTGGTCACGGTAGTTACCGTCCTCAGATTGGCATATTCTTGGGTATTATTTGTTGGATTCTCTATACCGCTCAGAGCATTTGCACCGCTCAAAGGTTTCAGAGGATCTACAAAACCTTTCTCTGCACTCCCCCCGTGAGAGTCCAAATTCTTCACAATGATGGACTCTTCAATGGCACCATTATCAGAATCTGCGTCGGACACTTCGAAACCGTAACTCACCTTACAAAAAGCCTTTTCTTTCTCGGTACCATCTGCGATGTTTTTCAGCCGATCGAAATACTCATTGACTCTCTTTATTTCCCATTCTTCATCCAGGAGATCCTCTAGGACTGCGTATACGTCGTCTGGTAAATTTGCTGCTGAATCTGTAGAATTTGTTGAATTTGTGAAACAACAATTGTTTGAACAATTATTCAACAGCAGCTCTTGCGCATGTCGTGACGTCAGCACTGCAGTGAGCTGTTCCTTCAATGCATGACTCCATGAAATGTCGTCTGTTATAGGAATGGCTTTTCCTGTGATCGCATCCCGCGGCCACAGATTTTGCATTTTCATCTTTTTGAAAAGCATCATTTTACTTTTCCATTTTCGTTTTGTGACTTTTGTAACTTTTTGTTCAGTAGCTTTTTCTTCTTTTATTAGGGATTTTTTTTCCGCGATTTTTTTCTGATACTTAGCTTCTACTTTCGCTAACATTTTCTGTCTGTTGCTTTTTACGAGTTCCAGCACCATTGTTTGCTCCGCTTTTTCTCGAATTTTAGCCATTTCCTGTTTAAACGCGTTTTTAAGCCTTTTGTCTTTCTTGTCACCTTTATCGTCACTTTCTTTCGCTTTATCGTCACTTTCTTTCGCTTTATCGTCATTTTCTTTCTTGTCATTCCCCAAGAGATCGCCTGCTTTTGGAGTAGTATCTGAATCTGTTTTCGCAGAGTCAGAGACATCAATATTCCGAAAAATTTGCACTAATTTTCTCTGTAGCTGTTGTTTTGCCATTAGCTGTCGTTTCTTCCATTTTGAATTGGCTTGTTTTTTCATTTTCTCTTTTTCTTCGTTGTGAAGTCGCAATGCTTCCTCCGCTGCATCTTTTACGCGTTTCTTTTCTGCCTCTGATGCGGCTTTGGCTTCTACCTCTTGTCTCATTTTATTCTTGATTTTTTCCCAATCTGCGCGACATTCTTTGAGCGTTTTTTTAACGATCAATTCGGTTTTAATCAGCTCGACTACCTTCTCTTCAATTATCTGCTCGTCAGTCTTTTCTTCTACTTCCTTTTCCTGTTCTTCTGTGTTTCCCTGTTTGGAAGAAGAAGCCTTTTGCGTCAGATTTTGCAAAGACAGCTTTGTCCATTTGGATGACCTTCGTTGTTTCGTTGAGAACAAATAGCCTTTCTGCCTGTTCAGAGATGCCAGTGCTGCTTTTTCTGCAATATAGATTTGAAAAGTTTGTTGGAGGTGTGAAAAAAACGAAAGCGGGTCCATATAATCGTTTCCATTGGCATCGGTTTTTGGAAACAAATTTAATTTCAAATAATTTTCAATCGGATACTTCGTACGCCAGGAATCCGGCGATAAGGAGAGTCCTCTTGATCGTGGGGTAGTTCTTTTTTTTCCTCCTGTAGAAGCAGAAGACTCGTTACTAGCGGAACTCGAAGACTCCATAATAGCATCTTGAAGGATTTCAGCAAAAGTTCGTATGGTATCATCCTCAGTCAACGTTGAAGTGAGAAGATTCATTTCTTTCAATAAAGAGCGGGCGTCTGTTTCGTCCTTCTCTTTTATTTCGTCCTTTACAGGCGCAGTCTGATTCTCTGGAGGAGTATTCTCGGAAGGAGTGGGAGGAGGTTTGGCCTGTGTGGCATTTGTTTCTGTGGCGTTTTCCTTTGTGGAAGCATTTGTCGTCTCTGTGGCACCACCATTATTCGTATCCTGTGTTGTAGTCTTGGCTTCTGCTGACGAGTCATTGCCGGCCTTGGAATTCGGACTCGAAACTTCAGGTTTAGGAATTTCGCTAGGATTGGAAATCATTTCAGAGCTTTTTTGTTGAGCAGCTGGCGCATTATGCTCTTCATGTTCAACACCAGTTACTGGTCCAGTACTAGGCGCTGCGGCAGCGGCTGCCTGAGAATCAGACGCATTCGATTCAGGTGACTTCAGACGTTCATAATTACTTGGCTTGGCTTCGCTGTCATCGGAAGACAAATTCTCCACAGCAGCACCTTGAGTCACATCCGAGTCGTTAGGTGTCGAGTCCAACGATTCGCGAGGTAAGTTTGCTGCAGCTATCGAATCGCGATCCCCATAGCCAAACGGCGACAACAGGAGGAATGGCGACAAGACGGCAGCTCGATTTAGACCCCGTAACAATTTAGCCATTTTTTGTAGCTTCGAATCTTGAGTTTTGTATAGCTCCTTAAAAATTCTTGTTGTCACTCGCGGCTGACCCAGCTGGGTCAATCTGAGGTAAAATGTCGACTCAAATACTCAATATTGACTCGATTATATAATATCCTGGAAAATTATGCTTAGTGTGTTTTTCTTTGACAATGAAGGACTGCTTTCAGAGTCATCAAAAGACTTCTCTTGCTTGCAGCTTTTCTGCTTTCAGAATCAATGAAAAGCTATAATTTAAATTAGAATCAATCATACGCCATATGTAACTATGTTTTGAAATTGCGTTGAAGACAGATTTAGAAAATTCGAGAAATATATTGACTTTTGTCGTCAAGGACTTTTTTCCAAAACACAGAAGAGACTTTGCTAACAATTACCAGATATCATTTCCTCACGCCCACGACTTTTGAAGGGCACTTTGCAGTTTTGACGCTGTTATATTGCTGTACACTGCAATTATAATTAATTGAGGGAAAATTATTGGACTCGAGAGTAAGTTACTGTTGCGGAGGTAAACTCATCAGAAAGGGTGTTGATGCTGTAATTGAATAACAATGACAGAAATTTTATTGGCAAACAAGTTTGACGTGTTGGCAACAACAATGAGCATAATATTACCAGATATCAATTAGTGCCTGGTTAGCGCCGGAATATTCCGCAGCTTGTGCCAATCTGAATCTAGAGCTTGTCTGTCGCCGTTTACTACCGTGACAGCTTGCAATGTACAACTTGCGATGTAGAGCTCGCAAATTCAATGTACCAATCGGAAATGAATTCTAAATCTACTGAGAGGCTGGGATCAAATCATAGACTGAGCAGTCTGGTGTGTGCTTTCAAGTTGTCCAGTTATGCTTCTGGTTCCAGGTAGACTACTGCCGGGTGTAAGTTATGTCTAGGTGTGAGTTATATACAGTCTAGGTGTGCGTAGTGTCTCATCTGATTCTAGGTGTGAGCAATCACATGTCTAGGTGCAAGTAGTAACTGTTTCAGAAGACTTTTAACCTCTTCGAAGACTTCTAAATTTGGCGAAATGATGCCGCGACACCTACTGTTACGACAAGTGACTTTCACCTACGACGCTGGGGGTCTGATGATCTCTGACTTGATACATACGACTTCAATACATACGATTTCAATTTCCAATTCGATTTTGAGAGGGGTCTGGTTGAATAAAATCTTGACAAAGCTGATTCCTGAACTTCTTAACAAAGCTGAACTATAATTATTTCACGAATCACGAACTCGAGCTGCTGACTCCAATCATATATTAAATCCGTGTGTCTTGAAGTCTCAAGATCACGACGGGTAACTCGTTAAAAAAACCTTAAGGACAGAGTTTTTAAGGACAGAGTTTAGATCTATTGCAATTTTTCTTCGTGCGATTCCTGTGTTCAGAAATGTGTTAACTTTCTTGGGTGAAATAGTATGGCCTCGGAGTCTGATCACGTGAGCATGACTCAGATTCTTTTGAAAAGTTTTGAAGTGTGATTATAATTTGCACGGTGCACTGTTGGATTTAACTTAGTTTTTCAGCACGGGATGAATTAAGTTTCTCAGAACGGACCATACGACGATAATTTTCTCAGAACGAAATTTGATTGTAATTTGTGTAATTTATGTTGCAATTTCGAAAGATTGGAAAAGATGGGAAAGAGATAGGTTTTGACAGTTCTAAGAATTGAACAAAATGGGTCTACTGGGGGTCTACAGATTAGCAGTTCTCTTCTTGATTTACAGTTCTCTCTTAAGCTTTTTCTTTCTTGAAAAGCTTTTTCCTTCAAATTCAAACTGCGAGACTTTCGGACTCAGCTCCTCAAGTCTCCGACTTTTTTTGGATGGAAAAAATAAACTTACTTGTCAAATTCAAAATTGCGCTTCTTTCGCGTTGTGCAAGGTGTTTATAAACTTCAAGTCAAAACTTCCTGGCTTTTTTTTGTTAATTTGAGATCAGGTCATGACTCATGAGTTGTTCAGAAAATTAATGCGAAAGATTCTCTGCGCGATACTATAGATTCTGACTCTTTGTATACCGACAGCTTGTGCCACAGAAGCCCCAGAGTCGCTTTGAGCTTTCGTTAGATTGGTTGCCCCAACATTGCGATATCGCGCCCTGTGCCGATGCTGTATTGCCCCCTGTGCCGATGCGATTTCTGACATCGCTCTGCCATCGCCAATACCAATGGAATTCTTGCCCTATACCGATGCTGTTTTGCGCCTTATGTCGATGCGATTTCTGACATCCCTTTTCCCTTGGTACCACAAACAAAATAACAAATGAAAAAATAACATCTTGACGTCGTGATCGTCTTGAAAAAAAAAAAAAGGATTGCAAAACTTCGCCAATAATCAATTTCACACGGACCCCAAACTTCGCCAACTACACATCAATTACAAAACGCCCCAAACTTCTTCAAATACTCACGAACCTCAAACAAATCACGAACAAAACGAGTATCTTTTCTTTTCGATACGCTGAAATTTGAATTTCAATGGTGCACCATCAATCAGTTGAATATTGACAGACTTCACCGTCTAATGGCCATCAATCAGTTGAATATTGACAGACTTCACTGTCTAATGGCCATCAATCAGTTGAATATTGACAGACTTCACTGTCTAATGGCCATCAATCAGTTGAATATTGACAGACTTCACACTGCAAAAACTTTCTGGCCACCATCGTGGCCATACTGCCATCAGTATTACTGACTCTATCCCTGGCCGTAGCTCATGAGAAATTCGTCGCAGACAATCACATTGAATGAGTAGGACTGTCCGACTAGTCATAATATTGTGGGCCTCAAGAAAAGTTTTGTGCTTTCATGACATCGATTCTGGCTTTTTTGTTGATAGATTCACTCAGTGATGGAAAATGAAATTCAGAATCGCAGCTTTGTAGAAACCAGTAGACAATGAGCCAATGACTGATTCATCATCGATCTGATTTAATTATGATTTATCAATCCAAAACTTTTGACGAACCTGATGAGAGTGGGATTCTGAATCTTATCGAGACTCAGAACTGCCGGTGTAGTCATCTGATCACGCCTGCAGTATCGAGCCTCATTCGAGACCTCGCTTGCATTGCGAATGTGATTCATGAATGTGATTCATGGATCTGCACAACCATGCAGAGACTTCCCATAACAACAGTACTTCGATTTCAAAAGAAAATATACGAGCCAACTCCGACTTGGGGAGCTTCGAAGTTTCACATACTTTGCCATACTCACATATTTCAAGACTTTGTGGCTCAATCTTGTCTTTGCCACAACAACCCGTGGCTCTATTCTGTCTTTGCCACAACCTGTGGCTCGATTCAAGTTTTACTGTCTTTAAGTTTACTGTACTTAGTACTACCACTTGCCCGCTCATGGAAGTTGAAATGTGCAGAAAAGATGGCATTCATCATTTTAAGATAGATGGCATATTCAAATTGGAAGTTTGTAGCGCATCTGTGTCAGAATCCTTTAAGTTTTGGCACCATGATCTGTGTCAGAACGTGATATTACAATTCTATAATTTTGATCGCATTGATTGACAATGATTCTCTTAAATTGAGTCAGCAACTACTAATTCTGATTAAACCAGGATGGGAAACGGTTCAACGTTACTCCCACCGTCCCATGGTTCGACTCATTAACGCATGCAGAAAAAGAACTCACAAATCCCTAAATTGAAATCGAATTCGGTCTGACAATGCAGCTACAAATCTACTATATAAGAGCTTAAGTTGAATAATTTTGAAACGAATCTGGCGAATAGTTTAATTTTGTGACCAATCATACTGTGGCAATTGAATTACCGTAGTTCAGATACTTGGTCTCGCCAAATTTTCGTCAATGGCAAGATTGGAATGATATCTCACGTGGGCCAAATTTCCGGTCCCGAAAATGCGAATAGAAGGGAGAAACTTAAAACTTCAAAAAGAGAAAATTGTAAGAAACTTGCTCAACAAGACTGGTCTCGTCGAGACTAGTCATTCAAGAGTTCGAAGGACTCAGAGTCTAGATAATACTCGATTTACTGCATATATTTTAATTGATGAAACTTGAAATTTACGCAGGCCCCGCAGTGTTTAATTACTTAAGCGGGCTATTCACGAAAAAACAAAGATAAATTTGGAGACAGAGATGGAGCCTGCCTTGGCACAAATGATAGATGCTGAATCTGACTGATTTGGGTTTTGGGTTCATCGACTTCAATGATCACGATTTCTCCCTACTCAACCACTCAACCTGAACCTTCCGAAACATAGACCTAGTTGCATCTGATACTATGATGCTCGTTGTTCGTACTTAACTTAGTTATTTCGCGATACGATGATACTCCTCTGCCTCCACAATAATAAGTTATATAACAATACACCAATAAACCATTAGATCCGCCTTCCAAATTCCCATACATCCTTCGACAAAAAAACTTCAGAACATCCGATACCCTCGAATTCAATAGAAAAGCCAACAACGACTCGCGCGCACGTCCTTCACCTTACCAACAATCTTAATTATGTAGATAAAATTGAAATACCGCGTCCCTCAGTGACATTTACGCCCTCCACTGCTATTTACATCCTTCATTGACATTAGCGTCTTTCGCTGACATTCGCGCACTCCCCTGCCATATACATCCTTGAACTTCACTAACATTATCATTTATATCCTTCAAATTATTACTGATCAAGATTCACGAAAAATCGATCGGTCCCCAGCGGTATGACTCTTTCAATGAGCGCGTCCTGACCCACCTGAGGCATCAATGCCATCATAAACACATTCCCTAGCTTCCTGTTTTCACATACTTACTTATCACTGCTCTTTCGAGATAGACGCTCTCTTGAAATAGTATCTCAAGAGAGCCTGATAGATCATAAATTCAAACACAAAATACTTCCAGGACGAGCCGAGACAACCGGATCTCCAATGATCATTATCACTGGCTACTGCTGCTGTCGACTTGTAAGTGACGCCGGACCACTGAGTCTGCTCAGAAGAGCGGACGCCAAATTTTGCTGAGGAGGTTGTACTCGCCGCGGACTCTCACCTAACAAATTTAGCAAAACGGACCCACGGCGAGGACCTTGAACTTCACGGCGGGGACCCGGAACTTCACGGCGGAGCTCAGCTGTATTATTCCTGAATTGAGAACAAGTTTTCCCGTCTGAAATTTTCGGTAGCGAGTCTGAAATACCGAAATTTTCGACGAAGAATGATCGTGCTTCTCGAAAACCCACTGGGGCAGTCGTGCTTTGTTCTTCAGAAATTTCTTCCGGAGTCGGAATCTGTTGTCCAACATCGCCGTCATCAGGGCCAACTTTAGCAAGCGCTGGTCTCAGTCCAGCTTGATCCTTGAGACCAAACGAGCTTTGGACTTGCCTTTCCGTTTTCATTACTTGCCCACGTTTTGACAATCCATTATGATTTCGAACTTGTGATGGTGCTAGACTGGCCATTTCTCTGTCATCACGAGATTGATGTCCTGTCCCGAAATGGATGGTCGCGACAGTAGATTCATTTAACGAGTCTCGCGAAATTGATGGTCGAGACACTGCTGGCAGCGTGTCTAACAACCTTGCATCAGTAGTATTGTCATGATGATGATCGCCACGTCTCAACCTGGGTGGAGCAGGAGAAGAACCTAATTGCTTGTCGAGAAATTGAGACAAGGCATCAGAAGCTATTGACTCATTGTCAAGGGTTTTTGACGACCGCCGCGGCGGCGCACTCTCACTGTGAATCTCACTGTTAAACTGGTGACCACCACAAGAAGTAGAACCGTCCGAGTCGGACTGAAGCGGGTCAGAACTTGTAAAATGTTGTTCACTAGCAGTTGTGGGGCGTACCCTTGTTCCGACACAATCCCTGACAGATTCACCAATGTCAAACACAGGAGGTCGTTCTCGACACGGCGACCAAATATCCCAGTCTCTAAGACCCGAAATACGTGTAACCGAAATCCGCTCTCTTTTGGACTTGTCATTCTTAGACTTGTCATTACGAAAGCCGTGTGCTTTTCTTACAAACGGCAACTGTTTTTTAGATTTGTCCTGACCTTCTTGTAGCAGAGAAATCCTGGATCTTGCGCCGGCTGCTGTTGCCGTTGAACTTGAGGCCGTTGCTGCTGTAACCGTACTTAGAGCTGGGCCTGGGGTGGAAGAGGCTGCTGTGGACCTTATGCCCGTGGGTCTCCCTTCTACCAGTGCTACTCCAGAGGAATTTTCTGCTGTTACTGTAGAGGAATCTTCTGCTGTAGAGGAATTTGCTGCTGCAGAGGATCCAAAATCCTCTGCCGATAGAGTTTGAGGAGACTGATGAGTCCACGGAGATTGAGACGTATTACTATGTGCAACACGCCAATCGACATCTTGGAAGGGGTCACCACCGGATGAGGAAATGCTAGAACCACGATGGCCAGAAAAACTGCCTCTCTGTCTTGACAATATCCGTGGTCTAGCAGGAGTCCCATCGAAAAGTAGGCTTTTGGTTTTGTCAATGTCATCATTGTCATCAACACCGAGTCTCACCGTTGAAATCTCATCGAAAACTCTCCCGCTGTAAATCTCATCGAAAACTCTGGCGCTGTCATCAATACTCTCGGACGACTTCATAACCGCAACGCCTGACTCTACTCGAGCAACGGAAGGCTGCACCGGATCCACAACAGGCATTGTAGTGGATTCGTCGCTGTGAATAAAGTCCAAAGGAGGTCCTGCGGCTGCTGTGGTTGAATCTTTTCCACTCGAATCTTTTCCAGACACAAGATCTGAAGTTGCGGCAGTCGAAGCTGCCGCCGGCGGCGATGCCAGGAGCGGTCGTCGAGGGGCACTACCAGTACTATCAAGACGACGTTGTGAAGGTGGTGTCGGAATCATTATTGTGTCATTCGTATTGCCATTATTGGCATAACCTGTATTACTGTTATCAATTTTTTCGGGAGATTCCTGTTGCTGCTCAGAACATGTGATTTGACCCTCTGCAAGATCTGTTTTTTCGTCAGAACAGAATTCCTGAAAAGTAGTCTCCAAAATTTCCGGTGACAGCAGAAGCTTCGAATGCCGCTGCCTTCTGAGAGGCGGCAGGCTGTTCAGGTCAAACGTCGACAGATCGAGGGACTTCCTCCTTTCGCGAGTCTCGCGAAACTCCGGCGTGCCTGAAAGCGCGCCCTGTGAAAGTTCGAGAGACCTCGACCTCCTCCTCCCGTCGCGAGGCGCGAGAGGAGGAGTGCCTGTCGGGCTCTGCCATTGGGACAGAGTCTGGAGCTCGACTGACTTCTTCCTTCCGCGTGTAGGTGGAGATGCCATCAAATTCGGGCTCTTTTGCATGAAATCGAGCATCGAATTACCACGAATCTGGTTGGCCTTGGACTGTTCCGCCTGATTCAGATTTGGATCTTGGCCTCCTCCCTCCAATTGGCATTGCGCCTGTCGTCCTGGACCAATCGGAGATCCAATTTCTGGCAGTGCCTGTCCCGGGCCTACTAATATCGGAGACGGATTTTCCGCTGTGTCCCTTTCTGGATGAAGTCCTTCATTTAGATGTGAGTCGGCATTTTGCGATGTTTCTTGGATATTATCTTGCTGTTTTTGCTGCTCTTGCAGTCGTTGCTGCTCTTGCAGTCGTTGCTGCTCTTCTGCAAGGCGCTCCTGCTCTCGTTGCTGCTGTTTCTCTCGTTCAGCTAATAGCTTTTTCATGTGTGCTGGCTGATGCGCTTGTGTCTTCGGACTCGAAATCGTTTCAGAGACAACTCCACCAGAAGGAATGAACTCCAGATCTCTTTTCGCGAGTGTCGGAGTTTTAGATTCTGATTGTAAATCGCTTTGCTCATGGGGCAAGCGACTCTGTTCGCGGATATAAGATTGGTCCGTTTGGGCAATGAACAAAGCTGTTCTTCGCGTTCGCTTCTTGAATGATCGCTGAAACTCCACGAGAGGTACACACCGCTTACGTCTCATTTCGCTCTTTGCCACTATGTCGAGGGCTGCTCTTTTTTCATCTTCTGTTAGGAAATTTGTCTTTTCCTGAGAGTCAGAGTCGTCTTTTCCTCCTCCCAGCGAGTCGATGTCCTTTCCATCCATCAAGTTTTTGTACTCTTCTCTCGTCAATTTTCTTACTGATTTCACATCCCCGTTTATTGATTTTACCCCATTGGGATCAGCCCCCCGTATTGATCCTCGCATATTCTTTGGAGACAAGTCTTCGACGACTTCGATGACCGTTCCAGCTTCGTCGACGTCTCTGTGGTACGTTGTCCTCTGCGATGTTACTACTTTTCGAAGTTTTCTTACCCCTCCTGTTTTTCCAGTTCCATCATTATTTCCATCGTTGGTATCACCATTTCCATCATTGGCGTCAGAATCATCGATGTAATTGGTCACGTGTTCAATGTAAGATGCTTTAATAACTTTGTCCTCCCCCTCTTCTTCGGCGTCTAACGACTTATCAAACCAGGTCGATTTACTGGTTTGAAATTCCATATATCTCTCTGTTACAGTCTTTTGTCCCCCTGTAGAAGGTCCTTGTTCACCTGCTTCTCCTGCTACTGTTTCACTGGAATTCGAGCCTGCTGCCATCGAGTCAGAGTTTCCCATTGAACCAGAGTTCACACCTGCAGGACTACTCTCTGACTCGTATCTCAGATGCAGTAGTTGGCAAGAATCTCCGCTCGCTTCATTCGTGGTTTCTGTAGTATGCATAATGACGCCGGTTTCCCCTTCGGTGAAACTTAGACCGCCATGTTGACTGTTGCTTCGTCTCCTCCTACCATTCTTTTCGGAAGATTCAGGAGAAGAGCCACCGGTTAAAAGCTGCATCTTACTTCTCGCAGTTTGCCACTTCACTGACATTTTTGTTTTTGTATTTTGAGTTGCAGTTTCTTTTGAACCTTTTGAATCTTTTGAGCCACTAGCATCAAGGACTGCGCTTTCATACGCATCATCATCATCATCCTCACCCTCATTTGAAGAACCAGCGGAGTTCTTTTGTACAGACTTTGCACCGGAGGAATTCTCATTTGCTGCATCTGAGTTCGACTTTTTGTCTGAATTCGACGAGTCTTTGTCTGAATTCGACACGTTGTCTGAATTGTCGAAAACATCTTCAGCCTGAATGAAAAAAGTTGTCGTTTGCTTGGCTGTGACTCCTAATTCGCCGACAATATGATCAAAATACCCGTTAGTCTGCTGTTTTTTCCTCTCATACATTTCTTCCAATTCAGCGATTTCTTTTAGCATTGCTTGCTCTCTTTCGAGAGGGCTTAGTCCTGACAAGCGGTCTTCTGTCAGTGTATCCATGTGTTCCATTCTGGAATACTTCTCCTTAATTGCCTGTAACTTCTCGTATTTTTCTCGTTCTAACAGCTCCAGTCGCTCCTCTCTGTTCAAATTCATTTTATCTTTCTTCGCTTCAACTTTTTTGCTTTTAGCCATCTTTTCGTCTTTCTGAACCGGAACGAGCGGAATTTGCACCATTTGGTTAGTTGTTACAGGGTTGGTTGCAGAATTACCAGCAGTGGACTTAGTACTATCGAGTTTACTCTCGGGCGATTCTCCTGCTCCTCCTTCTTTATGAAACGACGAGTCCACTTTCTGAAGCGACAGGTCCACTTTCGGAAGCAACGCGTCCACTTTCTTGAGAAACGCACTTTCTTCCTGCTTCAAAAGTGCTATTTTGTGTTGTTTCAACGCAATCTCTTTCGCTTTTTTTGAGAGAACACTATCAGCGTCGTCGTCCAGTTTGTTGGAGCTTTCTCCTTCCAAAGCGGTCTTTCGATCCTCAGCAGCTTTTTTCGCTTCCGCAGCTCTTTTTAATCTTTCTAGTCTCTCCTCAGCAGCTTTTTTTTCTTTCAAGGTTTTCATCACTTTTCGTGCCTCCATCATTGTTTTAACTACCCTTAATCGAGTGTTTATTTTTTCTTTTGCTGCCTCTCCATTCATGAAACTCCGATGTCGAACAGTCGAGAAAACGTTGTCACTGGAGCCTCTGCGTAAATAAGGCCCTTCCCTGCCCTTTTTGCCCATGTCTTTCAATAGCTCGACTAGCACGAGCATGGCATTTTTCTGGTTCTCATGTTCTTTCTGAATCTGTGACGATTTAATCACAACCGAATTCTTTAATTTGTTCACATCTGTCACGGTTTCATGTCTCACTTTGTCCCATTTTTTCCCTCCGAAAGTTTCTGTCACTGAATCTGGACTTGTGGTTGATGACAAAAAACTATCACTGGTAAAACTATCACTGGACTTGTCGTTGTTGCCATCACTAGATCTTTCGTCGCTGTTGACTTGTGTTTCTGTTAATTTTTCTGTTTGCGGTTGAGCATTACCGTTACGGCTGATGTCAGTAGACTCTGACACGGGATTCGTACATCCGGGCAGTGTATAAATGGCATCACTTGTAGCCGCGAGTTTGCTAGCCGTACTTTCAATTTGTCCCAACAAACTGAGTCCAATACCGAGTCCCATGAAACTGTTCATCTTGTTAAACTGAATGCGTAACCTGAATGGGAATCAGGGAGGATTTCGTACTTGCTAAGAAAAGGATAGAATATGACTCGACCTGTCGAACGATTATCACAAACTTTGTGATGGCTGTCGTTTGAGAAGAATTGAAACAATAAGTCTTATGATTCAGTTTTTAGTAAAAAATTATCGGATTTTATTTATTTTTCGAAACTCAAGGCAACAAATTTACCAGCTCAACAATATAATTTGCAAATTATTCAATTGAAAATCGAATAAGGTGATCAGATTTGTGATAAATTTTCTTCGACCTCAATAAGCCTTAAGGAAAAATGAAACGGTAAAAAATGAAACGCAGACCCCTTCAAAATGAGGGACTCTTCAATCAGATTCCTGCAATATGAAGAAATCCACACTGGAAACGAGATTATAGACTGATAAGAACTAATTTTCAGACTCGAGTCGGATTCTGTGTAATGTTTCTGACTCAGTGCGCGACAATGATGACATATGATTCAGTTGGGTGACATGCCATTCACGGCGATATGATACTGCATGAAATTCGAATACGCATACGAAGAAACTGTACAAGAAGGAGTAGACTGTAGAATGCTCAATACCTTAAACCAAAAAAAAAACTTAAGCTACTTGTTGTTGTTGTTGACAATGCAAAGAAACTACTTGTTGCGTTGTGAAAACTAAGACTGAGATTGCTGTTGAGAGATGCGGAAAACTGATTCTGGAAGATGCGGAAAACTGCTTCTGAAAGATTCAGAAAACTTGTTGTCAATGATAAATTAGGGGAGTCTGACACTGATACTGTACATCATATGTCATGACTTGATGAGAATAAACGTTTCCACTACGGTTCGAGACTTAAATTGCAGTCTGGTCCTGTCATCTAGTGGAATTGGTTCTGTCATGTAGACAGCCTGATATACTGGCTGCACTGGTAATTTGCGACTATTTTGAAAATCCACTGTTTGGAGATTCGGAAAAAAACAAAAAACATCAAATCAATGTTAAGAGATTCGCAAAATCAGACTCAAGGATATAGCACCATTCGTGAAGAGACTGTCACTCAGACACCACACATTGAACAGACTCAGAGACTAGATTGATAATAGTTCACAATTCAAAATTCAAAATTAAAATTGAGGCAGCACACCTGTGCACTGCTCCTGTTGCTCCTGTTCGGTCAAAATTCATTGAAAATTATTCGTTGAAAATTTACTTACTCACTTACTACTTTCACTTACTACTTAATGAATCTACTTACCAAATTTACATTTTTTTCGAAAGCGAAGACGTTGAAGATGCAAGATTCATCCATTCGAAACGAATCTATCTTCTAAAAGACTGGCTGAGAGTCTTTTTGTTTCTTTTTTCTAAAATCTTGAGAACTTCTTACTGTTAATAATCAGTCATTGATAGGCCCAAACTTGAAACCAATAGGCTGAGACACACCTTCTTTTTTCTATAAAAACTGAGACAGGTTCCAAGATGCAACTTAAAACAAATGTACTATCGTCAATACTATAGAAGCCAATGGTTAAATGGCAATTGCGCCGGACTAAAAGTATTAGACAGGAAAATAAAGTATTCGACTCAATAAAGACTTGAAAATCAATAAGACAGCTTTTTGATCATTCAATTGTTGAGAAGCCTAGGGAGAGCAGTTGTTAGTACTTGAGAGCAGACTAGTGGTATACAGACTCTCGAAAGAATCGGCGCTCATCGTTCTCCTCAGCAAACAGCTGCCTGCGATAGAAATAATCATCGATGAAATCACATGGAACCTCCTTGAAGTCAAGATATAATGAAATCCATTATGGAGATCAAAACTCGCGATCCTAGCAGCCCAGCATTCGCGATCTTGGCAGGACAATTTGAATTATGAATATGCATGATCTTGGCAGTCGGGTCATGATACTTGTCCTCTCGAAAAAGAGTTGCTCTTCACATTGAAAACCGTAACGTCTGTTCGGTTAAAACGGCGCTTTGCGTGCATGCCACTGCCAATAATCTTGCCCAGATTGAAAAGACGGAAAAAAAAAGGCTATCTTCAATTGTCAGGGTTCGCATTAAAATCAAATATCGCTTTGATGACACATAATTCACGCTTTGAAAGAAGAACACAAATTACACAACAGCTCAGTGCACATGCGATACTACCCTGGTCCTTTTTTCATGACAATATTTTCACGCTCTGGATTTTTCTGAATTCTTGATAAATCATTTGGTTTTTCTTTTTTTCATACATTGGAAAATTTGGAGTCCTGTTCTGATTATACATTCAAAGTTCATACTTTCAGGAGTTGCATGCATGTGATAATCATACCTTCATTGAGTTCTGTGTTGTTTCTATCTTTCATTTTCATCAAATCTAAAACGATCATGTCCAAAAGTCATAGACCTGTTCTAGCCGCACTCTTGGATGCAAACCCGCCACCCGTCGCATAAAAGCCAATAGAGTTGGACACTTGACACAAAACGCAACATACCGTCTTCCCAGCATCGTGTAATCGCAACTGATGGAGACATCTTTTGCACTTGAAGTTGTCCCTGATGAACTGGCGACTCCCCCAGCTGACAACAAAATCGCCTTGATCTGTTCCCAATTACTCACGTTTCTGGACCCAGGCCCTACTGATACATTAGATACGACGCCACTTGTGCTACTACTGACACTGGCACTGGAAACATCCATCGATATTTTGATTTGCACTTCGGGCTGATTCGACAATTCCAACACGCGAGCAGCGGGGAAACGGAGCGCGAGTCGAAACAAACATTCCCCAAACGGTTTGAAGGGCGGCGTAGTTAGGATTAGGAGTTGTGACCCTTGTGCTGGAGCCTGTTGTCCCGCTCCTTGGTGTCCCGCTGCTGGACCAGAAGCAGTGCCAGAAGTTAGTGCGATTTGTTCCACTTTCTGTATTCGGGTATCGACATTCTGCTGGAACCATGCACACATGGGAGTTGTGTTAGCCTGGTTAGTACCTGTGACAGCACTAATCCGACTCTGTGAACCACCAGCTTGTGAGCCACCGCGCTGTTTTCTTCTGGTGTTCCTAATCACTTCCTCCACGCATGACTCTACCATTTCGCGCTCCTGTGTCTTTGCATTGTTCGTATTTTGTAATGAGCTTTGATTTGCAACCGCCGTTCTGTTCCCGGTCGGTGTCGAATCTGAATCGCTCGTCAGCCCGCCTGGTGTCATCCGGAAGATGTTCGAATCTTGTCTGCCGAAATTTGTACTGGAACTATTGGACTGATTCTGATTCTGATCTGGCGTTCCGCTGAAAAAACCCGGCATGTCGCTCCAATCATTCACCGGTTCTGGTAGATACAAAACGATCTGCTCACAGAGTTTGTCTTGGTCGCCCTTGTCGTAATCGGGCAATGCCATCAACAGCGGTTTGGCAAACAGGCTCATCTGGGCGAAGATCCAGCCCATGACGATACCCGGCACGAGATCTGTAACAAATGCGGAGCTCGCAAAGGCGGTCGCCAATCCGTATTTTTGACTGACGATTTGACACTGTTGGCCCAAAACACTGAAATAGGTCTGGAGAATTCCGAAAAACGGGAACCGAAACCACGGCGTGTGATCAAGATAACGGCCGAATTCCACGAGAATTTCGACCTGGAGCCATTCTGCAAGTTTGAACCACGTGTATTGCCCGTCTTGGTTGTAGTGTAGCTTTTTATAAAGTTTTTTGTCTGTCAAGAGTTGCGAAAGCAGATGGAAGATGCTTGTGTACGGGGAGGATGAATTCAAAGGGTTTGGTGCTTGGACTGTTGTGCTTTCAGATGCCAGATTCGCTGAGTCAGGACTACTCGAACTCGAGTGAGGAGTCGGCTCTCTGCCGCCATTCTTCACCATCCCGACTCCTTTTTTCAGATTGCCCAAAGCTTGACTCACATCAGGAGCTTGATGCTTGTTCGTTTGTGAGATCACTTTTTGGTCAGTCGAGCCTCGCATGCGCGATAGTTCCGCCGGCGTCAAAAGATACGACTCCAAAGTGATTTGCACGGGGGTGTTGAGGGTCGTTCCAGTGACCCCAGAACTGCTGCCCGATATGACAGGCTGGAGATTTGATCCGCCTCCTGAATTACCTGAATACGAACCAGAACCCCCATCCACCATCACATATTCGAGAGTGAAGACATTACTCCCAACGGTCCCCAGCGTCGCAACCTTCAGAAAATTTTTCCGGGCGTCGTCCATGCCTCGTTTCAATCCACTTGCTTTGTTTCTGAATTCGGTAAGGAGATATTCGGTCACATACAAAGAACCAGGGAGGAAAAGCTGCGTCAAAAGCGATTCCTGAGAGGAATCGGAAGCATTATTGAGAATAGCCTTCACGGCTGATGTCTTCGAGTTCCGACTTGGGGTCGATGGAGTACTCCCTCCGAGAAGATTATTTCCTGCTGCAGCAGCTGTTGTGATTTTATCATCCCCGGGAAACCGATTCGCCATGTTCATCAACAGACTGGCCACATCCAAAACTGGATTCAAATGCATATCCTCGTGATATCTACGCAATTCCATTGTGATATCGGTCGGCGAAGACGTCAACGAGGTATATCCGAATGTCGCGCTGATGATACGTCCAACGTCGCTCAAATGATGAAACGATCGGCCTTCGAATCGAAGTTCCACTTTCTTCACATTCTGGATCGCGTTGTCGAGCGAATTCAAGAGATTCAACGCGTAAGTTGAAACTTTGCCGAATGCAGGGTCTGCCTCTTGAAGTGCTGCAAAAGAGTTTTTATTCACCATCGATTGCCGCTGTTGCTTTTCTGGATTATTCGGCATCCTTTCTACTTCGGCTTTGACTTCGTTATACAGCGTTACCAAATGACCTAAGCCGATGATCCTCAACCCCATCTGGCCCTTTGCTGTGAGGTTGACACGTTCACAGCGCAGAAATGCTCTGATGACGCGGTGCCAGGGCGATCGGTAGACCGAATAAGCGGATGAGATATGGTTGTTGAGAGAAGAATTTGAATTTTGATCGCCCGCTGCATTATGAGTTACAGTTGTTCGACCACCATCCCTGTCAGGAGAATTCTGTCGACTATCGTCTGTCGCCAATGCTAGAGTCGGTTTCACTTTCGTTTGCTCGATTTCCAAAAATCCAACGCACATCGCGTTCCAAACGAACCTTTCGTCTGCCAAATACCATGCAATATTCTCGGCGAATGACTGCCGATCACGCCCACCGAATTGCGCTGCCAACGCCGATTGCTGTCTCAAATTCAGCCCCGCATTCTGAATCGTTTCCGGACTCATTAGAGTCGGAATAGCTCGCTCCAACCGGTCCAACCAGCGCAAAATCTCAGACGGATAAACCCGACCGCTTTGAATTGCAGGAGCCAAACCGCCAACCACCATACCACGTGGAGCCTTCTTGTTCGGTGACTGTGTAGAACCGGTCCCACTGGGACTCGAGCTAGGACCAGCAGTCCGACCGCTGGGCTGTTGATGAGCACCATGAGTGCCAACAGAAGATTGACTCGCAGCAGTTTCCTCTTTCGAAGCCTGTGGACTAGATTCCGGCATCAAAAACATCGGCGCATAGTCCTTGAATGTTTGGAATAACGTTTTTTCCATCTCGCCAACACCATCGGGGAGCAAAACTGGTTGAACATTTTCTTTTTTGCATTTTTCAATGTAGCGCACTCGGTTCTGGATCCACGGAATAATCAGGAACAATTCTGGAAATTTTAACAGTCCTTGAAAATCATACGCTTCTTGGATTTCGGTGTTATCCAGCATGATTAAGAGCCTCTCCGAAATGTCTATGACCTGTTCCAAAAATCCAGATATCATAGGCTCCACATACGCGACCATAACCGCGATTTTGGCAGCTCCGGTTTTTTTCGTAGATTTTTCTCCTGCTGCTGTTAGAGGATTACTACCTTCCGCCTTCCAACGAGCTCTCTCCAAACTCTGTTTATCGGTTTCCATCAATTGATGCGGGATATCAACGGTCAACATGTTTCTGAGTTTCTCGATCAGTGGCGGGAGCGTATCTTTCGCGAGATACTGGAGCTTCTCATTGATCGCTTTGAACGCTGCGCCTGGGACCTGACCGAGCAACGCGCGAATCAGTTCCAAAACAGGCGGCTCGAGGTCGCGTTGGATGCTGACAGAATTCGTTCTGGATTCTCGCGGCGTCGTGTAGACACTGAGTCTGCTGGGATTTCGCGTATCGTTTCCATCTAAAGCTTCTCCTGAACCATCAGGATTCAGATTTGTGACTGTTTCAGCACGTTTTACAAAACATATCATTTCGTCCCATGTGCAGTCGCCTTCTTCTATGTCATACAACATCCCGTCTTCCAATTCATTATTGCTTAAAATTCCGACGAGAACGCGCCACTCTTGAATCGACCTGAACGCGCGAATCTCATCACGTTCGTCTCTTTCCGAAGCTCCTGTTACCGCGTTAAAAACCGAATGCGCGAGATCCAGCATCTCGATCGGCGCGTGTCCGAGATGGCAGAGCTGCGATTTCTCTTCTGAATCCAGAGAAGACTCCACTCTCATATCGTGTTCCCTGAATATGAAAACGCCTCCCGGTGCAAGAATTCGCGTCACCTCTTTGATAAACGATTCCAGTTTTTCGACTGGAATATGATGCAACCCCTGATTTATCGTGACCAAATCCAGCGAATTGGACGCAACTCCTTTGAATTTCTCTCTGATCGAATTCCGCGGATCCGCATTTTCGTCCGCCATATAATCGAAGAGCAAAAATCTCTCGTGTGCGCACATTTTTCCATTGAGAGTGCCTTTCTCCAATACTCCGACCAGATTGTCCAGTTCGTTCAATTTCGAATCGTTGATGATCAGCACTTCATCGACCTGGTCTTCGCCCAAAACTTTAATCAAACTCAAACATAGTTTCCCGTGGTCCCCGATGGAACAAATCGACCGCGTTGTATTCAGCTTTCCGAGTCGCGTCAAAATCGTCACCGTCTGTCTGGTCAATTCTGTTTTCTGTCTACTCAATTGCCGCAAACCGCGCCATGCTGCGCTGAGCTTTGCGAGAGGCGATTCATTCACGACTGAGCCAGAACTGTAGGACACATAATTGTTCCTCCCACCGGCAGTAGCAGTTCCTGGCGCGGCATTGCCGTGGTAGTGTGCGCGGATATCGCGGAAAATGTCTTGATCTGAAGTATTTTTTGGGTCCCAAATGGCTCTTCCCATAGTGCGGAAAACGTCGTCCTTGTCCTGAACGTTGAAGATTTTCACCAAAAATTGTTTATGGAAACGTTTTCGTAGGTCCGGGTCACGCATCAGTCTTCTATATGAGTCCACACGCCGATGCAACTGGGGATGCGAGTTGCGGTACAGGAGAGCCGTTTTGTAATTTGTATCATTGATGTCACAATTTGAATTGACGTCAGAAGAATTAGCCACAATTGAAATTCCCAATCCTCTTGCCACAGCTTGGGCGTTTAGCTGCAAGAGATGCGAGCTCGGAATTCCATGAACAGGCCTCTCAAAATCCCGAGAATACCACTTTTCGACTTTTATCTTCCAGTCTTTGTCGGCGAAATTCCGCCACAAATAGTGTTCGTACCACTGGTTCGAAAACGTACAAAGAGGATCATGTTTCGTCTTCAGTTTACAGAAATCGCCGATCATCGGATAAGCACGTTTCAGTTGGACAGGAGAATAACATTTCCTATACGGTAAATAGAAGGTTCCCCCGAGCGCCAATGTTTTTTCCGCGAACCGATCGTGAAATTCGCCGAGCCTTTGTTCTGCCGATGGAGTTCTCGCGATCCTGTAATACAGGACAAAAGCGAAAACACCGGTCGGATTTTGAGCATATCGCAAAAACGTATCTGTGTCATGCTCGACATACCGGATCGTCGTATTCAGCAAAATAATCGTATCGCGCTTCTTGTCATTCAATTTGCAATGTTTCACCTCGGAATTCTTCTCTAGATCCAGGTAAATTGGCTTGCAGTCCACAATCCACTCGGCAAAACGCTCTTTTGGGACGAAATATTCTTGCAGAATGAACGTATCATCGCAACAAAAAAGGGGATTATAAAGTTTCGCCAACGGTTCTGCCGATTCAAACAGCATTTGATTGCGCGTTGCGCCGTCCGAATCGCTCCAATCCAAAGCTTGTCCGGTACGTTCTTCCAAAGCAAATCGCGAATTCTGCATGGTAGGCATAGCCCACTTGTAAAGAAGTTGAGATTGCCAGGATAGAACTCGAGGCGCAAGGCCGAGATCTGGCGTTTTCGTGCACATTCTGGATGCCCTTTTGAAAATGTAGAGAGTGACTGTGTTGAGAGTGAGAATGTTGAGCCGCGCAAGCTTGATATCAACTAAGTCGAAAGCCGGTTCCTGGGATTCGGAGGAGATGTTGATGTTGTGGCTGATGATACCACGATCATCGGATGTAAGAGTCGTCTTATCATCAGCTTTCTTATTCGTCTTGGAAATATCACCACCATTTTCAATCGCAGTTTTGACACTCTGTCCGCGCACTTTGTGATACACTCTCTCAAATTCCGTTCTTCCGTCATGTCCTGAATGCGCGGAATAGTCAACAAATTTCGCACAGTCTAATTGAAAACCGTCCACCTCCAAGGCGATATTGTCGCTGACCCGGAGGGTCACCTCCGTGATCACGCCGAATAAGCCGTAGCCTCCCAGTGCGAGCGAGAAGAGGTTCGGCTCGTCAAGATTTCGATCATCATTTTGGTTCCCATTTCCATTCTTATTCTGATTCAAAGAATTCAGGTCACTGCGTTTACAGATAACGACTTCGACCAATGAGTCGAGAAGTTGATCGAGGGAGGAAGAAGGCGAAGAAGCGGAAGAAAAAGGCGAAGATCCAATTCCATCTTGCTGTTGTTGCGTGCTTTCGATCCACTCCTCAATTTTCCGTCCAGCATCTTGTCTTACTTTCACCAATCGAAATTCCAAAACAGACTCTGCGAAACAGAAATCCGTGGTGATTCCGTGCGCATTCACTGAGATCGTTCCCCCTACACTGAAGGTGGAATACGACTGCATCGTTCGCGGGGATTTGCCGTACTGATTCAAATATTCGATCACTTCAGACCACAGACAACCGGGCTCGCATACTAAATGAGGATGAGTGTATTTCGAAGAGGAAGCAAAATACTTCTGCCTTTTCATACGGAGTAAATCGATTTCGAAGTTGCCTGGATTGCTACATGTCCCAGCAGCCAAAGAGTGTCCGCCCATAGAATGCCGTGTTCCACGAATACCAACTCTTCGTCTTTCAAAAACGCCTCTTGCCACAATCGCGCGTATATCTTCTTCTGAACGCGGATGGAAGAGATGAGAAATCGGCGTTGCTATTGTATCTGTTGTGATCCCACCCATATCGGACATATCGGACAATGGCAAATTTGCGGTGTCTAGCAAAAATGCCCTGCTGGTGGGGGTGGTGTTATCATTTTTGGCGCCGCCATCTCTGGCGCTACCACCACCTCCCAATGTTACATCCCCAAACGGATTTGTAAAACAAGAGTCATCGATCACGCCCACAGGACCGTCGTCAGAACTCAAATCGTTCCGGGAACTGTTCTTGTCAGCCAAATCATGCTGCGAACTGTTCTTATCAACCACAGGTGGACCAATATTGAACTCGAGCTTCGTGGATGAACGTTTACTTTTTGGACTGTTGGGCACATCAGCCGAACAGGAGAGACGAGAGACGTCGTCTAAAGCTAGACCGGTGTATTTCTGACCTCCGTTCTGATTCTGACCGCCGTTCTGATACTGACCACCGATCTGATGCTGACCATTATGCTGCGCACTATCTTTCTGCACACTGTCCCGGCCGTTCTCGGATAGTTCCGGTCTTAGTACAAGAGGATCCGGTCTTACCAAAGGGTCTGGCCACGATCCCTCGGCGAACGAGGCCAATGCTGGCGTCGAATTGACGACGCGGCCCGCGCAAGATAGTTCGGAATGACTCATTCTGATCAGATTATAACTCAATTGAATTCATATCTGAAAAGTGGAATCCCATGTGGCTTTGGAGCAGGATCGTGACCAGATGGGAAGAAGAATCATCGATTCTTGGGTGGATAAATGTTCCAATGTCAACGGCAATTCGTCACTCTCGCGTGGAAAAATCTTCACACCCCTTGTAATGTCTATTTGTGACCACATGTTTGTCATTGTTCCATGAAAGAAGATCCGTTGTTTCAATGAAAATTACCGCATGTTTCAATGAAAGAAGATTAAACGTTTGCAAAAAGGGCGAAAATCTGCACAAAAAGTCGTCCTCTGTAAAACCATTCTTCGAACAATGCCATTCTTCGCACAATCATGCCTTCTTTGCACAATCATGCCTTCTTTGCACAGTCATGCCTTCTTTGCACAATCATGCCTTCTTGGCACAATACCACGCCAATACCCAGGAAATCGGATCCCAAAAAACAGATGTGACGTCTCAAAATCATTATAGGCGTGACCAAAAAAACGAACACTGATGACAGAGAGGCTTTCAAATCACACTTTTTTCAAGGATCGACAGCCTTTTCAATCGAAATTCTTGCAAATGTCAGCGCATATTTTAAATCATGACTCATTATGGGAAGTTACAACCGTACGCCTCTTACAGTAGTTCATTCCATAAAACTAAGTTCATTCCATAAAACCTCGTGAAATATGCGGAAAAATTCATCGCGAACAAGTTCATCGCGGAAAAGTTCACTGCGGAAAAGTTCAATGCGGTAAACTGAACCGCGGTTTAGCTTTCAAATTCAGTCATAAAAAATCATGTAAGTCTCTCATGTGATTCTATCTTTTCTTTCTCCTCCCCTTTCAGTTTCTCCCCTTTCTCTTTTTTATGTGAATCTGTTTAGTGGTATGTTTTCTGTCACAGGAGGCCTCCTTTCCTCCCTGCTTGCAGTCTCTCCTCCTTGAGAGATCATTCTCTCCTCCTCGCGAGGTCATTCTCTCCTCTCGCCATTCATTTAGATTTTTTTTTTTTCTAGAATTGAATTTTTAAAAGTTATCCTGTGCACAGTACGTGAGTACTGGATAATCGTAGCGATTGTATGTTACGTGTATGCCCCTGAGCCTGATGATATCAGAATTATATCAGATTCATTGGGACTTTAAAAGTGAGCACTTTTGGAGTCTCCGATTCTCTGTACTCTTTTCCATCCACTCGAATTCAATTATACCAGGAATCTGTATGTGTAGCTTAACTAAACTCCACGAGAATCAATTTCAAAAAGAGAAGAGAGTCTGTCTATGAGAACATCAATTTGAATTTCAAAAATCATTGTCAGGACGTCATTCAAAAAAATAATCAGTGCCAAGAAGACAGATTACATAATTACAACGCATGCACATACATGCGAAAACATGGTAGACCTATGCTCAAACCTGAATGACCTACATTCCAACACAATAGAGTCAGGGGACCTTGCTAGTAGTAGACCTAGCTCTAAGTAGTGGACCTAGCTGAAGGGTGTGCAAACACGATCGCTTCATAACATCCCTTGAAAATATAGTTAAAGGCTCCGGGCCTTCAACGGGGTAACAGGAAGCGCAGGGTGTGTTTCTTTCTGTTTGTCAGCCGTTCTTATTTAGGTCATGCGTGTTTCGAAGGTTATGCATGTTCTATAGGTCTCCGCTATATTCTTCGCAGTGGTATAGTTGCTAGCGGTATTTCAGTACTGAGTGCAACTTACTAGCGGTATTTCAGTACTTCAAGGGCTGAGTACTTCAAGGGCTGTGTCGCATGCCTAGTAGTGTCCTCCTTGCTGTGTCGCATATGCCTCGTAGTGTCCTCCTTACTTTCACATCGGAATCAAATAGACTATTTGAAGTAGTTCAGTGTCCACCCTTGCTGCCGCAAATAATTCAAGGCTCAGGGCCTTCAATTAAATAGGCTCAGGGCCTTGGGCTCAGGGCCTTCAAGGAGGTTCAGAAGCTCAGCCTTGGCTCAGGGCCTTCAAGGAAGTTCAGAAGCTCATGGCTCAGGGCCTCAGGCTCAGGGCCTTCAAGGAAGTTCCTTGGCTCAGGGCCTTGGCTCAGGAAGTTCAGAAGCTCATTACTCAGTTCTTTCCCTTTTTGTCATCGATTTTGTCAACGGTCAAACTCATCTCTGTTGCACTAGTGTCATAAATCTGTTTTTGATTTTCGGCCATTACAGCTCTAACTATACCACGGTAAAAGTCGCTGTCTGCATTCATATAGATCTTCGAAGGCTTCAATGATATCCCTTTGACCGGAGATTTCAATTCTAGCACTTTCCCAAACAATTCATTTCCTGTTTTTGAGTATCCACTGAGACCGGTCAGATCCATAATGCCTATTCCTCTGATATCTAGGACATTGGTATATTGGAAACTTGAAGAATCTTTGTTACTAGTGTTACTTTTTTCGGTCACAAAAGTATCAACCAGCTGTTTCACTCTCTCCCATTTTGCCAGGTTGGCAGCCAAGATTTTGTCGTGGCCCAAAATTTTTGTAGCCTGCGAGACATTGTATTTGTTCAGTTGCTGGACTTGCACAAGCTCTTGGCGAAATTCTGGCTCGAGTTGGCGCTCTGGTTTATCTGATTTATCACCATTATTAGATTTAGATTTGCCATTAGATTTAGTAGTGTTCTTAACGGTCACGACGGTCCAATAGCTCGGCAACAATTTTGCGAGATTTTTTTCGTCTTCGTCTTGATGCGTAGACCAAACAGAATTAAACTTCTCAGATATGGCGATCATATCTTGTGTATTATGAAAAGAAAGACCCTTCAAGGTTTCTGTCACCTTTATTGGTTTCTTAACAGCTTTTTTTTCTGTTGGAATTTCTTGTTGGAATTGGTATCTTCCTTGTCTCGAGGAAATTCTTCTCCTCTTCTCTGCTTTCCTTTCGTTTGTTGCCGCCAAGACTGCGCCTGCAGCTGCGGAAAAGAGGAGACCAGCCGCACCTCTTGCGACAACAGGGGCATACTTTTTGATAGTACGACCGACACGCTGGAGAAAGGTTTTTTCTTTTTTAGTCTTTGTCTGAGTCTGAGTCTCTGTAGTGGTCTCTGTAACGGGAAGAACTGTTACTTTGTTGGAGTCTTCGTTAGAGTCTTTGTTGGCTCAAGAAATTTTGCTGGCGCAAATTTCCTCTGAGGATAAACAAAACAGGCTCTCTCTGACGCCCTACGTAAGACCCGACGAGAGAAATTAGAGATGTGCGAGATCTGACGCTATTCGGGCAAAATTGGGCTGAAGAGTTGAAGCAAAAAGTAAGTAAGTCGCCGGCGCGGTCCCTGACGCCGCCCCTTAGCGGGAAAAAGGTCAAGGGAAAAAATTGAAAATAAGATCTGACTCCAGCAAAGGAGGACTCAACAGCAAGTGTGGACAGGTAGGAAGCGAACCCTGTCTACACTAGATGGAAGAGAATTACTATGCCGATCCCGGAAGTCCTCCTGGTCTCAGCAGAAATGGAGCAAACAACATTGGCAAGACCAGCAGAGGCACAAGGCCACACGATGCACCAGCACGCGAACGTGGTGGCAATGGAGTGGAGAACCAGAACTGGCATGCCAACTGCACAAGCGAGCATTGGGAATCGATAATGCGGACATCTCCAAGGCAAGAAAACAGTTGGAACAGGCGCCGGAGTTATTACCAATGGGCACAATCTGGCCACGAGAACAACTGGCATCAGAATGAGAAGCAACATGACCGGTGGCGGCAGGATGGACCAGCACACGAAAGGGAGTGGCCTGTCGGTGGACAAAATCAGAGTGGATCGGGAAATCAATGGCCACAATGGATACCGATGCGGAACGGATTTCACCGAAGTGGATCCGAGGACAAAGGGCGTGGTGTATCGGGTCAACAGAGTGGAAGCACAGGAAGACAGCCCTTTGCAGGACGGTATCGAAAGACGCACTGTGGAAAGTATCATCAGAATGGATTTGCGGACAACGCGCGGCCTCGTGGATGGTATCATCGGAGTGGATTCGCGGACACAAGGCCCGGAGGAAAGGACAATCCGAGTGGATGTGCGGACACAAGGCGTGGTGGATGGGGGCATCAGAGTGGATTTGCGGACACACGGCCTGGAGGAAAGTACCAACAGAGTGGATTTGCGGACACATGGCCCGGAGAGCGGCACCATCACAGTGGATACTCGGACGCGCGGCCTGGTGGAAGGTATCATCAGATTGGATTTGCGGACACAAGGCCCGGAAGGAGGGATAATCAGAGTGGATTTGCGGACACGAGCCGTGGAGGATGGGATCATCAGAGTGGATTTGCGGACAGAAGGCGTGGTGGATGGGATCATCGGATTGGATGCGAGGACACATGTGTTGGCACAATGGCGCAAAGACATCGAAAAACTAGGCGCAGGGGTCGCAAGAACCAAAAGACGCATCTCATCAATCCGGAGCGCATTGAGCAGACGAGTGATGAAGACACCGACTCAATGGACGAAGCAGAACGAATCCTGCGGAAAGCCATCGACGACAACAGTGGGAGAGGAAGCAACCGAAAGAGTTTCCCAAGGAATGGATTGAAGAGCGCTGTCCGGATGGCTGGCATCGTGGTGGCACTGACGGTGGCGCTAACCTGGCTGACCTTTGCGTTTGTGGTTGGCTGCATTCTTACACATGAATATATGGGATTCGAGGTAAGCAAGACAACAACAAGCCAGCAGGCCGCAATAGGGAATAGGAAAGCTCGTTCGGCAGATACCACCACCGAGAGAGGCGCCCTCCGAGGCGTGGCCACGTCGCCGATCCGACCAGAGGCACATTGGTATCCTGATATGGCATTGAGCGCCGTGTTGCCTGAACAGGTGGAAAATCCCATTGTTCTGTCGCTTCAGTCGCTGCGCGAAATCATGACCACTCTGGAGCAAACAGGGCGGAAAATCGCGGGGTTGGCAACGGGTACAACCGACCATGCGCAGACTGTAAAAAGCCACGCCCCAACATCAGCAGGAGAAGCGGTCGCCATCGATGACAGAGATTGCAACTGGGATGCTGAAGAAAAGCAGGAAAAAGCCGAGACTCATAGTGCCGCGCCTGCAGTCGACCGTCACCCACGATATTCATGTGCTTCGCAGCACATCGATGCATTGCCTCCCAAAACCATAGCGAGCCTCGTCGGCCTCTCGTATGAGACGCTGCAGAAAATCAAATCAAGCGCGGAGCATGTTGGACGGAAGATGGCGGGGCTAACGACAGAGTCGGGAGTGCTGACGCCGATGGTGATCATGGTGACGGATGTTCTACATGAGGCGAAGAACTATGTGTTGAGGCGAAAGTTGCAAACAGGCACCGACTCGAACGGCACACGGAGCGAAGGCGCTGAGTTCAAGTTGGATGGGTCGAGTCAGAGGCGGAGAAAATCCATGATGACGACGCAGAGCAGAAATTAAAAACTAGAAATTAGCGTTGGAGTTGTAATTTGATCTATGACTTGGAAGTTTGAATCTATCTCGTCAGTTTTGTTTCGGTCTTGATCCTTTTATTTGTTGTTTTTCGTTCCTCTATTATCTCTTTTCGGGTTTCTTTGTTAGATTATGTGGAACATCCATGATCATTGCTAGACTAATTGGGTTTTCGTCATTGTCTGTCTAGTATTAGGACTCGTTTTCTGTTTTGGTTGTTATCTATTCTATTTGTGAGGTTTATCGTTCGTGTTTCTTGCCCTGTCATTGTTGTTGTCTTGATTTTATATTAAAGCATTGTTTCTTGTTGGTATCTATTGATTCTTCTAGAATTATTCTTGCAGATTTTCTCATTAGTTCAGATAAAAATATGGTTAGTTGCAGTTATTATTTTGTGGGCTCGTTTTTCGATAGTAATCTAATTCCCCTTTGAAAAGTTTGATCTAGATTTCCTCGTTCTGAACAAAGTGCGTTATATCGTTCCGTTCTGAAAAAATCCAAATCATGCGCGCCAGGTCCAGAGAATAGGTAGAGCGTGGCAGTGTATTACTGCAGTTTGTAGCTCCCTTTGGTATCAGATCTGTTGAGTCATGATGATGGTAAATATTTCGTCTAATTTCAACATTATGAGTCTGCAAGTTCTAGGTAACCATGCGTGCCAGATCGTGAAGGTTGGAGCGCAGTCGTTATTATTGGATCTCCCTCGTTGTTAAGTCAGTGCAAGGAGTCAGAACAGCTCCCTTCTCGTTCCTGTTGAGACATGTTGACGCCAGAACTCAATTGTAAGTGAGACCTTTAAAACCAATGGGAGACTGGTCGCTGCCCATACCGTTCAATCAATCAATCAATCAATCAATCGGAGTGAGAGAAAGAGTAGTCAATGAGTCTGATTCCTGACTATGATGTTTCACTGTTTCCTTCTTGGTCAAAAGTGTTTCTTGGTCAAAAGTTTCAAATTGTTGCTCAAAAGTTTCAAAATTCAGATTTGACATCAAGGCCACTGCCTGACTTGCACCAAGCAAAACGGACGCTGTATAACAAGAAACCATCTTTGAGTTTTGCTGTACAGAAAAAAAAAAAAAGTGTTTTAGTGAGAAAAGTAGTCTTATAGAAAAGTAGTTTTAGATAGATTTTGAAATAGAAGTTTACAAATTATGCTCAGAACGCTGTGTTTTTTTTTTTTTGGAAGTCGGTTTTTGGAATTACGATGGAGAATTGAGAAAGAGAATTGAGAAAGAGAATTGAGAAAGAGTCTCGCGTCTTTGTGATATGAACAAGCTTTATGATATCTCTCGCATTATTATGGGTCTCGCATTATTATGACCACTGCACAGATGAAACGCTGCCCGTATAATATTGCGTCCAAATTGATATGAAGCGCTACAATTAGTGCGTCCAAATTGATATGAAGCGCTACAATTAGTGCGTCCAAATTGATATGAAGCGCTGCAATTAGTGCGTCTGCATGTGAAACGCTATAACTTCTGCAAAGCAAGTCGAAGCCGACCCATTCCTTAACCTGAAGCGTGATCCAGAAGCTCGAACATTGAAATTTGAGGCTTTCAAAGAGGGAGTTTTCAATTTTTTTTCGAGAATCGAGAACGGATCTCCTAAATTCTTTTATATCTATATTACCCTTTTTTTTTTTGAAGTTAGCGCATGTTACAGCTTTTAAATCATTATGGAATAGCTTTCAACAACGCCTCTTACAGTAGTCCTTTCCATACAGTTAACGCCTCTTACAACAACACACACAATTCCAAAAAATTAGAGAGAAAAGTTAAAATTAGAGTAAAAAGCTAAAATTAGAGAGAAAAGTTCATTGCGGTAAACTAAACCGCTTTTAAATACAGTCATTTCGTGTGATTCTTTCTTTTTTTTTTCTCCTTGCTGGCCTTGTCTCCTCTTCTCCTTGATGGCAGTGCATCCTCTCCTCCTTGATGGCCTTGTCTCCTCTTCTCCTTGATGGCACTGCCTCATCTCCTCCGTGATGGCCTTGTCTCCTCTTCTCCTTGATGGCACTGCCTCATCTCCTCCTTGCTGGCCTTGTCTCCTCTATGATGGCAGTGCCTCCTCTCCTCCTTGCTGGCACTGCCTCATCCCCTCCTTGCTGGCCTCGTCTGCTCTTCTCCTTGATGGCACTGCCTCATCTCCTCCTTGATGGCAGTGCCTCCTCCTCTCCTTGCTGGCAGTGCCTCCTCTTCTCCTTGCTGGCCTTGTCTGCTCTTCTCCTTGATGGCAGTGCCTCATTTTCTCCGTGATGGCAGTGCCTCATTTTCTCCGTGATGGCAGTGCCTCATCTCCTCCTTGCTGGCCTTGTCTCCTTCTTGAAATCAACAATGCCTCCTCTTCTTGGTTCGTTACAAAAAAAAAAATATCGGTATACTTCCGGCTACAAATTCGGATAGCCAACTGGCTGTAATAACTTTTTTTTTTTTAATCAACTGAAGTTTTTTTTACAGGTATGCAACAACAACAAAACAACAACATCAGCAACAAAGTACTATTAATTTTAAGAAATTTTCGCATTTTTATTAATAGTTGAAGGCGCAGGGCCTTCAATGTAAGGACTTTCGCAATTTCGTTGACAGACATAAATTTTTTTAAGTTGAATGCGTGTATTCTTTCAGGTTTTTCCTTCCTTCACACTGCCTATTGATCCTCTTTCAAGTTTTTCTTTCTTTCACACACTGCCTATTGATCTTCTTTCACACCAATTTTTTCCAGTTCTCCCTTCTATTCGTCCTAGTATGCGTTTTCTTGTGTAGCAGCAGACCCTGATTCAGAGCAAGCACTTGTCGTATAAACGTAAAAACTGACGGTCAAATAAATCTATAGACGCAAAAACTGATTTTTTTTTTTTTTGTCCTGAGCCATTTCCTCCTGAGTCCTTCAGTCCTTCCCTACTACTTACTTTTTCGTTCTACACTTATTTTTTCTCATCAATCCTTGGGTCCTTCAGACTTATGTTTTTCGCCGTGACAGTTGCATCTACCACGCTCCGTGTATTGTTGTCCATGCCTACGTTTAGCATAGCAGCGGCGACCAAGGATGAGCCATTGATGTAAACATGTGCTGGCATCATTGAGAAGTGTTTATTTGCAGTTTTCTCGTTCATAAGTTGGGCAAACAAATCGTTACCGATTTGTTTGACTGGTCGCAACCCGTTGAGATCCCAAGGATACATAGTGTGGACGTCTATCACACTGACAAAAGGCAGAGTATCTTGTCCGTCAAAAGTGTCCATTATTATTTTCACCCTGTTCCATTTTGCCAAATCTGCATTTTTGATTTTCTCTTCTCCGATCTTAGAAACTGCTTCGCTTGCCTTGTAGTTCCTCAACTGAACAACGCGCGCGATTTCTACTCTTTCTGTTTGTCCTTTTGGTTTCACAGTCGAGACGGTCCAGTATTTCGGCAACAGTTCTGCTACTTGTTTTTCATTGTCACTA
>Ga0099797_100207_pt1 | contig 38524 bp, 25 predicted proteins | sample Uncmet_Sort48C_1_FD_89871 | JGI IMG/M metagenome (GOLD analysis project Ga0099797, IMG submission 89871) | Marine eukaryotic communities from CALCOFI LINE 67, Pacific Ocean - C012_Sort48C_1 | ecosystem: Environmental > Aquatic > Marine > Oceanic | place: Pacific Ocean: Monterey Bay | collected... | reverse complement strand
AAAAGATCAAAGAGGTATATCCAAAAGAAGTTCATAATCCGCTCCAGATGCAATTTTCCAAAGTCTACCAGATCACTTTTCCTCAGTCGAACACTCAAACGAACAAAGATATCATATTTCATGAGATATCATGGAGCTGGGACACACCGCTTCAGTTCAAGACCAGCGCCGAGATTCTGGCCAGAAAGGGGCAGAAAAAAACCCGTGGCCAGCAGATGGACGAGTTATTTCAAGAAGCCCAAAAATTAAAAAAAATCAACAAAGTTGTGGAACTTGTGGGCGAAGCATCTCAAAAGATGGCTAGAAGGTACAGTCATTTGCTGATATTCCCAGTGGCGCCACAGAAGGGTGAGGAGACCACGCTTGCTGGAAAACTGGTTGTCGTTGGGAACGCAGATGGATCGATCAAAAAGCCTAATGCAGGAGAGATCCTTTATAAACTTGCGCCCTGGTTAGATGACGATACGGCAATTAGTAGTATACTTACAGAAGTCAATCCAGAGAGCTCAACGTCTCGTCTTGGAAAGGCAACCTTTCTGAATACAGATTCGAAAGGGCCCAACGGTCCAGACAACACCCAAGTGCCAGAAGGATCTCTGACACTTCCCATACAAAAACGGACAAGGGGATCCATATGAGGCAATGGCCTGCTACTGGCGCCCGAGGTTCTGCTTCTGTTTCCAAGTCAGCGCGTCCTGATTTTGAGAAAAAGCTTCGAGGATTCAGGAGGGAAACGCAACAAAAAGAAGAGGAAAGAAACTTCGACGAGAAGATTGACGCACTCAATCACAAAATAAAGGAAATCGAAGGGCTGATGGAAAAGCTGGATGGTAAAGAGCTCACGGACAAGCAACTTAGACTCTTACGTGAAGTTGCTGAAACGTTAGATCGGGAATTCAACCCGGAGTCGTTGAGCCAGCCACTCCGCGGCGATGAAAAGGGCGACGACTATGACACGAAAGCAAAAGAGTTAGAGGAGCATCTATACAAAAAGCTGAGAATGGCTGAGGATCTACTCCGAGATGTAAAACGTGGAACCGAAACGCTTCCTGCCAAGTTTTGGCTTTCCTAACTTCTCCTGACAAGTTTTGGCTTCTCAGCTCATGCTGATGGCCGAATGGGAAGGTAATGAAAGCAGGAGTCAGGACTGGTATCCATTGAACTTTGAATAACAACGTTTATAAATCTTGAACTATCAAATCGTCACCACACCCCGCAAAACTATCTGAACTATGATTCCCACGTCTAGAAATTCGAAGCTATAATTTAGACCTTGAGTTGATCACACCGACGCCAGCAATTCTGAACACGAAGAGTGAGTCACAACAAATTCTTACATAAGTCGAACTTAGTTGCTATCATGATTATTCCGACGTAATCCACGAACTGCTGGTCCCCCCGTTCTGATTGTCCAAAAAAAAATTGGAAAAAGGACGATAGATTCATCAATTTGTTGTCCAAAAGCATTCGGACGAAGGATTGCAGTGCAGCATGCGTCTACAACCTCAATGAAACTAGTCTTACCTCGTTAACTTGACACCGTCAACAACCCCCATAGAAATTCAGAATTAGCGATCCAGTATCTCAAACCCAACGAAGTATTTATCTCCCGAGTTGCGATTTCGTGCCACACACATCCCACGATAGATCTGAATCGCAATCTCAAATTTAAGTGCAGTATGAATCGACGCCAGTTGGCAATTGATTCTCTGCATTGGTCCACAACGTTACGGCAATGCTATAGGAATTTGCAAGCGTCATCTGACGAGTATTGGCGTAGCCAATGGTAGTCCTCGTGAAACGACATATGAATCTGATTGTGTCCATCGGAGTAGCAGACTCGGCGCCATCGTATCATCAACACAAACAAGCAAAAACTTAAAGAGTATCTGCAATGTTCACTTTATGTATTGTTCGATGTGTAGAAATGTTTGCAACTTTTGCGAATCAGAAAAATCGTCAAGATGAGTCTCCATTTTGTTTTTTGCGGATGCGTTTTTTCATGTCAAGATTCTTCTGATAGAATTATCAATTGCAAGATCATTGTGCAGCCAAGATATGAAAAGGAGGGAGTGTCTCTTAATTGCCGAAACAACTGAATGATTTCCGAAAAGCAGAATTCAAATTGCTCATAATTTCCAATTCAGCAGGCCTGGTTGTCAATTTCAGTCACGTAAATTTAGATCCAAACCAAATCGAGTTTTTTAGTAGCATCCTATCGTAACTGTTCTATCACGTCTGGACCGAAGTGTGATAGAGAGGCATTCTTCGAAAGCTGATTGGATTGCACAACAATATTTCCCAAGTATGTCAAGTATGCCAGCAACGATGTCCATCCTCAGCGTACACGGTGCTAATTCTAAGGCGAGTATGAAAATGCTGAAACCAAAGCTGGCTCTGACATTTCTATGCTTGCTGCATCCAGTGTTTGCCGAGTTTGATATTTCCCGGGTAATTCCTCATATCATTCTCAAAGAAGGCCAGAACTTTTGGACAGATGACAACGGGAAAGGCCCAGGTTTCTATACAAGAGACGGGGAAATGGGAAAAGGCTTCTATGGCTTTGTTTACAAAGCAGAGAGCCCCGAGGGTGTGCAGAGGGCGGTGAAATGGGTAACTCCAAGAACAGATCAAAAAGAGTCAGACTTCAGAAATGAGATTTCCAGAATGAAGAGTCTTGATCATCCGAACATCATGAAGCTCCTTGAGACCTATGAACGTAAAGACAATAACATTATCAGTTTTTTTTTGGTCATGGAGCTTGCAGTTGGTGACGCTAAGAATTACGCTAAAATATTCCAAAAGCTAAAAACTCAGAATTCTCATTTAGAGTTGGAGAGCGGGATTCGCGCGATGTTTTCCGCTTTGGCATATGTGCACGAATCGCAACTGAAGCAACCCATGCATGGCGATTTCAAGAGAGACCAGATGCTCTTTATGTGGAATGGATCTAAAGTGGGGACACAGACTTCCTGGAAGCTCTCAGATTTTGATATCGGGTCATTTTCGGACAGTTATCTGTCTCCCGAGAGACTTTGGACCCGCCTAACGAGTTGTTACGCTCCGGTACCGTCTAGCAGTGACGACGCGTGGGCTCTCGGAGTGACTCTTTTCAAAATTAGGACGCAAAAGTATCCATACGGAAAACCGAAAAATATGTCGACTTTGCAAGAATTTCAAGAAGACATTACCACTCAGATCCAGCAGAACATGGAAAATTGGGAGAAAGCGACGACTACTTCAACGTCTCCTCCAGCTCAGGGACATGATGCTGACTTTGAGAGAAGACTATTGACAGTTGTCAATGGTTTGCTGCAAGCGAAACCAGAAAGCCGCATTAGCATGCGGGATGCGCTCAAACATCTGAATCCTGCAGTACCAAAAAATGTCAATGGAGATATTGAGGACCAGGACAACATCGCTGCGCCCAATAATCAACTACTGTCACTGCTTTCACAGTGGCAAACCCTGCACGACGATGACAAGCGCCTCCGTGTTTCTATCGCTCGCGAACGCGAAGAGACTGATGAGATTCGCAAAGAGTGTCTCAAAACATTCCAGGAGTTCGACACGAACGGAGACGGAATTCTGACCGAGGAGGACGGTCCAAAAACTTTCCAAGTAATGGAATACTTCATCCCAGCTGCATCTGCATCTTCCGAAGACGTGACAGAGAGAAGGGTCCAAATTTCAGAATGGATCGCAGCAACCACGGATATTTCGCACTGGGAGGAGTCGGCGGACGGCGCTCCGCCAGCCCCACTGCGTGCGGCGCATCGAAAAGTGGGCACGTTGATTCTGAATCAGATTGCAACATTCTGCAACAGCGCTGGCGTGATTTGGTTTGATTATCGCGCGTTGTTCGAGAAATTCTTTGCAGATCCTGCAACTCGTTGGCTGTTGTGGACTGTCAGCAAGGAGGAGATTGATTCCATCGACCCGACGGCGATCTTCATGTCGAAACTACGAGTCAATGTGATGCCAAAGGTCCAGGACTCGGACTCGGAAAAAGACGCCAAGCAACTGAAAGATTTTGTTGACAATAAGCTTCAGTTTCATCACTTTCCTAATTGTTCTGGGATCAAATTTGACGTTGTTGCTGGTGGTCATGGTTCACACAGTCACACGATCGTAATCGCGTTTGAAAATCGTACGGGTCTCAAGCGCCGTTTGCAATGTGCCAATGGACGAAAAGGACATGTTAACAAAAGTCTAGGCTTTTTAGTCTAACTGTGCGGCAGTGCGGTTCGATTGTAGCGAGTCAACGCATTAGTATATTGGAGGTATGCTCACGCTTGATCCAACCGAAACGGAAACCAGAACAAAACTCCTATTGGAACTGGAACCACAACAGAAATCCAAATGAAACGGAAACCAGAACAAGAATCATCTTGACCAAGGTGACCTGAATTGGTCCCCGGAGAGTCCATTTGGATACTCTCAAAAGTCATCCAGGACACGAAGTGAGGCTGCAACTTTCGCCGGTTTTTGGGACGGAGTTTGGCATGGAATTGGAGCATCAAGACCATGATTCTGTGATCTACCATCAAATGTCATGGCAACACCGATCTGCAGGAGAACAAGAAGAACAAGAAGCTTAGAGTGGGAACAGATTTCCTTTGACAGCATGGCAAACCTGGCTTCTTTTCGGGGAGCCGTGGCTCGGAAATTTCAGCACTTGTTAGTTTTACTAACAAGCGACGGTGGGGAGGCAAAGCTAGCAGCACGCCTGATCTTTGTCGGAAAGTCGCCAGACTCCAATGCTCAGCGTTCTTCTCGTCCTGATACGGATAAAATGATGAATCGTATCGACACAAACTGCATACGAAGTGAACCCAGATCCGAAAAGGATTTCGGCGCTGGAATCGGATTACTGATTTGGGAGGAGAAAGAAAAATAATCTAAACGAATCCACTACATCAGAAGATATGAATCTTGACGAGTTGGGGAAGCGTCGCAGTTAGTATATGACTGAGACTAAGACTGTCAATGCTTGAGTAAAAAGGAGAGCCTGACGGGTATCATTGTTTATCCCTGCGTTGAATCATCTCTAGAGTTCCACGTCGAGAAACTTGAAGCTATAACTTCAAGTTTGACTTGATCACACCGACGTCAACACTTCTGACATAAATGATAAGTCGAACTTCTATCACGATTATGTCTTCCGACATAATGATATCCACGGCGCCAGGCAAGCACCACGTTGTTTGTCCATGGTCTACATTGTGATTGTCCAAAAAAAATTGGACAAAAGACGAGAAGTTTATCAATCTGTTGTCCAAAAGCATCCCAACAGAGGATTGCAGAAACAGTGCAGCATGCGGCAACAAGCTCAATGACACTAGTATTACCTCGTTGACATCGTCAGCAACCCCCATAGAAGTAGCGATCCATTGTCTCAAACCCAAGGAAGTATTTTTCTCTCGAATTGCGATTTCGTGCCTTACATATGATATCCCACGATAGATCCGAATCGTAATCTCAAAAACTGCGGTATGCATCGACGCCAGTTGGCAATTGATTCCCTGCATTGGTCCACAACGTTACGGCAATTCTCTATGAAGTTGCCAGCATCGTCTGACAAGTATTGACGCAGCCAAAGGCAAACCTCGTTACACGAGATATGGTTGTGTCCATCGGAGCAGGAGGCTTGGTATCATCTTGTCAATCGGAGCAGGAGGCTCGGCGTTGACATCGGCTCGGTATCATCTTGGTATCAACACACACACAAGCAAACTTATTCGAGTCAAATGACAGTTACAGCGAGTTCTTTCTGGTGTTCCCGACGTTTTTTGAGATTCAAATTGGTGTGTGACATGATGGAGCGATTTGAGAGTGGAGATCATCATCTTAGAGTTGAGTGAGTTGCGATTTGAGATTTGGGGGCCGTCTGGAGTGAAAACAACAGCAGAGTCGAGTCGTGAGTGTAGTCCGTGACTCTGTTGACCACGTGTAAAGTCACGTGCGTGATCGGATTCCGCATGATTTTGGAGAGTGTTATTGAAATTGCTGTTTGTGTCGACAAAAAAAGAGTTCAGAGCGGAGTCGTTGGGGGGGGGAGATTGTTTTTGGCTAGTCGTTTTTGTCCAGTTTAACTTTATGGGTGAAAGCGTTCCAGATATCATTCTGATTTCGTTTTGGAGCGACAACGGTTCAGCCATGTTTTGACTCATAGCATTGGATAAACCAATTTGGATTCTGGCTGAAATCTTGCTGAATATTTCTGCCAACAATTTAGCAATTTTGGTTTGATCGTCCGATTTTCTGATTCGAGTCTCTGACATCGGAAAGGATGGAAGAAAGTGTAAATATTTTTTTTGGTGGTGATATTTTTCCTCCCAATTGAATTCGTTATTACGTCTCCTGGACCAGTGACTCTACATTGATTGAGTCTCCCTTAGCATCTGTCCCACAGTGACAGCGATTCAGATTCAGAAGAAGTGAGCCTTAGGCTTGCACATTTCCCAAGCACAATCACCCATTGGCATCAAAAATCGAGCACTAAGAAATGTCCTGGTTTGGATTTGGCGACTCGTCGCCTGGTGGAGGTCTGGGTTCCTTCGTTGGAACTAATCCTCCAGTACAGCAATTTCAGGTCGGTACAGCTGTCGAATATTTTTCAGCCACCTTGAGCCAGTGGATCCCCGCAAAAATTCTGCATTTCAATGCCGATAGGAATACGTACAACCTCGATTGCAAACCCGATGTTCCATCCAACAGGATAAGAAACATCGGTGCGGGAGCCGACAGTGGTACACCCGTAGGCTTCGACCGACCAACAGTTGTCGGCGGTGACAATTCGCCAGGCGTGAATTCTCCAGGGCATAAAGGAACGGAATTTAGCCCTTCAGGAGTCAGTGGTGTTATCGGAGATCACAATCGACCAACGAATTTTGTAGGCTCAAGTGCGCAGGCTGATGGAGGGGACCCCTTCCAGCTCGGTGCCCAAGTCGAATATTACTCTGCAACCGCTAACAGCTGGATCCCAGCGAAAATTCAGTACATCAACGCCGATGGCACGTACAATCTGGACTGCAAACCATTAGTCACGCGAGACAGGATTCGACCGATTCAGGGGCTGGTTGGGTTGAACAGTACTAATGAAGCTGCAGCTGGAGCTCTTGGTGGAGCCGGTTCACCAATAGGGAATGCTGGCAATGCAGGCTCTGGAAGTGGTGGCGCACACAAGTTTGCGGTTGGGGCGCAAATAGAATATCTTTCAGGAACATTAAACCAATGGATAAGCGCGCGGATTTTAAGTCACAACAATGACGGAACTTACAATCTAGACTGCAAACCATTGGTTGCGGCCGATAGGATTAGGGGGACTGGGATGCAGGGAGGTAGATTTTTTTCTATTGGGAAGTTTTTTTTCTGGAACAGTTAGGAATGGTTTTTGGAATTTGGAAGTCTCTTTTGGAAAATTCTGTTCATAATTGATTTGGAAAACAACGACTCGTGAATCCGATTCGCGAGTCGTCGAGCTGTCTGTTTTGGTAATCAGTTAAATGTCTTTGACAATGGTTTTCCATCAACGTCACACCATATCTCAAAAAAATCTCTCAGCCAAACCCCGCGTCCTGGACGATGTTCTTCTCGAAGACAACCCCAATGCGCCTGTCAACCAAGTCACGTCCACAAAACGACCAACGTTGCAAAACATGATGGCTGTCATCCCCGAAATAGAGTCTTTTTCCGAGCACCCGATGAAATCTGCAACAGCCATCAAGTCCCTTGACACCCCAATTCAGCTCATCAAAATCACGCCTACAAACGCAGGCGCCAGCAACGACGTAAGATTCGAAGTGTGCAAAGAGGCGGTTGAGATTTTACGCGGATTAGGATCAACAAAAATATCGGTGATTTCGGTAGGCGGCATGTTTCGCACTGGAAAATCCTATCTCATGAACCTTCTTTTGGACAGAGTCCAGAATAACCTCCCAGGTTTCGCGACTGGCAATTCCACGAATCCCTGCACCAAAGGGATTTGGATGTACGGGTTGAAACCCACTGTCGACGACGGGCATATGTATCTCTACCTGGATTGCCAAGGCTTCGGCGGTGCGGATTCCAGTATCAACGGCGGGGGTTTGGGCCGGCTAGGTGACGCGAAATTGATGGCGCTTTCGATTTTGATGTCGAGTGTCTTCATCTTGAATTGCAAAGGCGCACTGAACGAACAGCAGTTCAGAGATCTGAATCTGTTGACGGATCTCAAAAACGTGGTTGAAGATCAGGGCACTGTTTTGAACAAACCCTCTTTAGTTTGGCTGATGCGGGATTTCGCTTTGAGTTTAGAAGACACTTATGGGAATCCATTGACAAGTGACGAATACCTCGAGCGTGGTCTGTCTTCCGCGCCGGATTATCCGTTCGACAGGGAAAAAGCTATACAGGGCAAAGACACCAGGATGGCGGTGTTCAAATTCTTCCCGGATAGGCGGTGTCGCACGTTGGTGTGCCCCTTGGTCGACGAAGCCAGAATCACCGGATTACCGCTCGAGCAATACAACGACCTCAGACAGGATTTCAAATCGCAGTTCCAACGACTACAAGACGAAGTCTATAGGCTTTGTTCCGCTCTGGGCCCAAAACGCGTCGGCAAAGAGATGGCATTTCTATCCTGTCGTGCATTCCCAAGTTTTCTCGCGCATCTCTGTGACAGTCTGAATGCTGGGCAAAAACTCGAACTGTGCAATTCATGGGACAGAGTTGCCGAATCAAGCTGTTGTCATTCCGTCGAAAATCTCACAGCCGAATATCGGGAAGCATTGGAGTTGCTCCGAACGAAATTCCCTGTCGCAGATCACGTCCTCCTCGTCGAACTCAAAGCTCTCAGATCACATATGAAGGCGCGCTACAAAGACGAGTCATTGGGCGACGAAGGAATGCGGGATCATTACTGGAAAGAACTGAAAGAATCGATTCAAAACGACGACCAGAAACTTTGGGAAGACAACAATACCGCAGCAGAACAGAAAATCTTTAAGATTTTGAAGTCCAGCGCTGATTTTGAAAGGTCCAGCCTTTCGCCAAATAACCTGGCCGATATGTCCGGTTCTGATGCCGATTCATCCGGTGCCAAAGACGTATCTTCACTCGGCAATATCAAAGGCCGCTTGTCTCCTGACACTCTCCTATCACTCGAAAAATCCCTTCGAGAATCCGCTATCCCGTCGAAAGCATGTCATGGCGTGGCGATGCTTCTCCTCAAAGCCTACCAGCAAGTCGCAGACAGTGGGAAACTCACAGAGTTAAGAATCAAAGAGCACGAAGCGGAGAAGGAATCGTTGAGGAAAGAAATCGAAGAATTGGAATCGGACCTCGAAAAACACAAGACTGACAAGGTCGAAGAGGTCAAACGAATGCAGGATCGGGTGGACGAATTAATCGTCGATTTAGAAGACATGAAGAAAAAATACGACGAGGAACAGGAAACGGGTAGAGAATTAAGAGATGCTATTCAACGAATAGCAGAAAAAGGAACGGATAAGGAAAAGGAATTGGCAAAACAAATCGCTGAGACAGACGCGAAGTTGAGGAAAATGGAAAAGGAGACGGATGAGAAGGTAATTGCTTGTTGTTCTTTTGTGGTTTCATTCTGTTTGTGAGTCATTCATTGATCTTCTGTGGTATCTGGCAAAAACAAGCATAACTTATGGCATAATGCATTCAAAAAAACACGACTCAAAAAAAACCAAAAAAACAGATCGAATCCGAGCGTCGCAAACGTGAGGATGAACGTGAAAAGTTCGACTCAGAACGAAAAGACTTCAGCGGCCAGTTGCAAAAACTGAAGGACGAACACAAAAAAGATATCGATAGGGAGCATAAACAAGCGCAGCAGGCATGGGACCAGCTGAAACTCACAAATCAAAAGGAGAAATCGCTGAATGAGAAAGTCGACAAACTCAACGCTGATCTGTTGGATTCAAAGAAAAAAGAAGGATGCAAAGGAGCATGTGTGGTTATGTAGACGGTTACTTGACCTACGATCATCTCCTGACATGCGGTGTGGTTCTGTAGACGGTTATCATGAAGTGATTATGGTTGTCAACAATTCTGTGATTGCGCCCAAGTAAAGTTACTTGACGTTTTTTCGTTTTTGTAGTGATACAATTGTCAGGGCATTACGAGATCCTGCGTCTTTTCCAACATGTTTTACAGTGTTTTCGCCGTCTGGGGGAAATTTTATCAATTCGAATTTCAAACAGCATTACCGATTCTGAGTCATTTTTTCGTCCTCATCATTACATTGCGATAGTTGTCTATCCCTGGATTGATTCCGGTCCTTGTCATTTGTTCCAGAAGTTTACTGACATGTTTTCCCTGAATGTACAGGGTTAAGTTGTGCCATAAGTGTCACTTATGAGTGAACGTTTTTGAGTGTTGTCAGTCGAATTCAAGCGATTCAAGTCTATTTATATCGATCTGCATTCGGATTTGACCTGAAAATCTAAAATATTTGTTTGCGAACTATCAAGCTATTTTCAGTGCTTTATGCCATCTCGTGACTATCTAGGCAAATTGAGACTGTCACCAAAATTTTTCCGATTGAATTATCGAGGGTATTGTTGAATTTGAAAGAAATAATCATATTGGCTATCACTATGTTCCGCCATGGGAGAGGCTATCAGCATTTGTCAATTGGTATCTTTGTGTTACTATTGGGAGTTCATCTAATCATTTAATCAAGAGCATGCTACAAGGATGTTATCGAAATAATTAGAACTGTTAGAAGTGGTCAAAGCTCGACTGAAGTACAGGATTTATGTCATAGTAACCAGAAACATTGCTGAAAAAACATTGCTTACCCAAGGTCCCGATCATTTTCGAAAATATTCGATCCTGTGGTGTCATTGTGATTAGAAACTTGGGACCGTTCTCATGGAGGATTCATTGATTCGAGCGGATTTGGAGGGTTGAGTATTTTTTCCCTTCATCATTCGTTGTTGTGAGCAGGAAGATTTTGTGAGAGACAGAAGAGGAGAGACGGTACCCTGAAACTTCGAGGGACACAGCATGAGAGGTTATTCTCCAGTCGAGCGAAGGAGCAACCATATACGAGGCCCCGATGTGAGAGTCGTCGGATAGTGAGTCGCAGTTCATTTTTTCCATGATGCTTCAAACCTTTACGTTACTGTCCGCCAAGTTGCACGTCAAAAGAGAAGAAAAAGATGCTGTTGGGGGTGTAGTTGAAATTGACTTTACTGTCAATCAGAATCCAGATCTTCAAAATGGTGACTTGTTGGTATAAAGCCAGAGCTCTATTGTTGTCCGCAACGTTCTTCCATGCAATTTTCGTCGCCAGGTATGAAGTGTTTGCGGCAAAAAAAGCCTCATTGATCCGGCGCGATCAGACGAATCTGCATCCAGAAGAAGTAGAGGGTTCTGATGAGTTCAGCACCCTTGAAGAGGAGGAAGATTCGACGGCAGATCATGATGACTCTGCAGGAGATGATGACGACGCCGAAGAGGTCTCTGCAGGGCATGACTCTGACAGTTCGATGATCCTTCTGCCGTCAAGCTGCCCTGTTGGCGTGGGCAGTAGTCATGTCTACCAAGTAAAACCGTTTTCTGGATGGTATGACAGTGCTACTGGGGTGGCTGAGACGAAGGACGCGGAATCAGAAAAAGACAAGACCCATCATTCGGAGTCTGGCAATTCGATTTCCGCGGAGTCATTCACTCTCGCAGACTGCAGGAGGATGTGTGCCGACGGTGTTTCAGCTACAGACGATGAAAACAGGGGTAATGGAGAGCAATCAAGCACTGCCAAGCAAGAGCAAAGAAGCCCATGCCTCGGAATAGAACTGGCGTTCAAGAACAAAGGGAATCATTTTTTAGAGTCGAGTCGTCTGTTGGAAAGTGCAGAGCTGCTGATACCGTATCTACTGTCGTCTTCTGGGAAGGAAGCATTTGGAAAAGAAGCATTCGAAAACAAAAAACAAAGCACCACGACATCGAAACCTGACCTAACAGGGGCAGCAGGAGGACAAAAGGAAGACGCATCAGAAGATGACAGAATGAACTTGGATACAAAAAACTTGGACTCATTGTTGCAACAAAGAACAGCGTCGTCGTTTCGCAATCAGTTTCGAAATCAAGTGAACCTCGACGCACTTGCAGCAAGATTCGAACTGTCGTGCAGGATGTATTTTCAGGAGACGAGCCAGGAGACGACAGTGGACTCGATGAAGGACACTACAGAATCTCAGCTACACGAAGAGCATCTTACAAAGGAAAATGAAGCCCATTTGTGTCTGTTGAACGCCAGCACAGTTGGAGATCACAATTTGGGCGGTATGGGCAGTGACACTACTTCAAGCAGTGACACGACTGCTACTACAAAACAGAATGAAGGATTACCTCTCTTCAAAGATGGTTTGTGCGAGCAAAACACCGATCTCACCGTTACGAAGAAACCACCTTCGCAGAAGATGCTGGCATTGATACAACACCTTTTTGGTTTCAGTGAAACAGAGTCTGGTGAATCTGAGTCGAAGGCTTCGGAATCGAAGTCAGTGGTTTCAGATGTCGAGATCGGATCTGCCGAAATCAGAGTAAAATCTCGTCGAAACAGGAAAGCAACCGTTGAAATATCAGCACATGACGGGGCGGTAACTGAGGCGCAGGATTCTGTTGTTGCGGCTGAAAACGAAAATGAGGACTCCTGGGGCATTTCACCGGCTTCGTGCCACCAGGCGTGCGACAAGGTGCAATGCGTAGGGATTTCGTTTAGGCTAGACTTGCCTTCTGGTAGTTCGAAACTATCCGAAACAGCGATTTCCAGAGGAAAAATCGTTCTCAAGATATTGTTGGCGAATGAGAGAGGACGTATAGAGATTTTCTTGCTTTGGAAATTTTGTGACTTTGTATCTGTTTTGATTGAACTTACACAGTCAGTCGTTTCTGATTGAGTTTGTCACTCTGGTTGAATGGTTGTCACTGCATAATTGTCTCAACACAGGGCTTGGGAAAGTCATATCATCAAAAAACTCACAATCGAATCTAAACTTCTACAGATGACGTCATCCCGTACTCGTCATGTTTCATTCAAACAAGCAAAGGAGAGAAGACGACAGAGTTGGATACCAAAAGTCACCACATCAATGTATCTGATACAGCCACATCCGATAGTCATCCTCTCAATCAAGAACTCCATCCGCTCACTCACGAGCATACAGTTGCTGCCTTCGCAACCATAAGGGACGGCGTAGGAACCAAGACACTGGATTTTTGTTTGAGAAAGAATCCTCTCAGTGCAAGAAGTAATGCGAGTGAAGAAAAGAGTTCCACAGAAGACACGAATCTCCATGAAGAAGCTGAAGAAAGCACCGAACTTGGGCAGGACTCCAAAGAGGAACTAGAAGAGTCTGCTGCTCCTCAGAAGGAAGATGAAAGCACACAAAGTCTTGACAAAATTGAGACACAAAAACAACTTGACGAGCAGAACGAGGAGGTTCACACTGTCATCGCCAGCAGCGATGATGATGAAAGCTGGTGGACTAAAAATCGAGCGAAACTGTTCATCTATTCCATTTGCAGCATATTGTCATTCTTACTTCTTTTCGGATTGCTGCATTTGTGGGGGGTGAGAAAGAACAAGTCAGGCACTTCAGGAAACAGTTCAGGAAATGGAGCTGAAGAATCCGACTCAGAAATAGAGGACGAGTTTGACAATGAATCTGGACGAGGGAACTCACAACGGGGTTATTACAATGATGCTTCTGGAAAAAATTACAATAACTCTTCTGGAAAAAGAGGTAAATCGACTTCTCAAACTCCAGCAATACGGGTGGAGCAGTCAGAGCCACGTAACAGCCGTGTTACACGCAATGGAAATGTGGACTTTTATCATATAGCCAGTGATACACAGTACTCGAAATCAACGACACGGTCGGATGAAGAATCCAAGATTAGCATGAATCCAAGATAGATTAGCATGAATCCAAGATGAAGAACCCAGGCACGGTGAAAATGGAAATTCGACTCTTGACATTGAAGTTTACATTTTTTGCGTTTCGAACCAAATTTTGCGAATTTTGCTTGATTCATGCCTTTGAGATTTGTGGAGTGATGGCATTTGCCTTTCAGTGCAAGATAGGTGTTCTTTTTTTTTTTGCCATGGGTCAGTCTGGAACCCCGATTTTGCTGTCTTCTCATTTGGAGCTTTGTGTTCCCTCAAGTTTTCAGCAGTCTGCTGCTCCTGCTGCTGCATTTGAGTTTTAACTTTTTTGAGAGATTTGCGGATCTGATTTTGGATCATGTTCCGAATTTCTGATTTTGGATCATGATGATCTGATTTTGGATCATGTTCTAAATTTCAACCATGTTGTATGCAAAAACTCTTGCCCTTCATGAATCTGATGAATCATGAATCTGATGAATCATGAATCTGATGAATCATGGTACTCAATTGATGGCGCATTATTTCAAACTCCAAGTCAGTAGCGAGTTGTTTGATTGATTGCTTGTTGAATGAAGAAAACTTGATCTCGTATGCTCACGCGCGTACCTCATTGCAGACCCAGACTGTATGAACAAAGTTCATAGAACTTAAAGACAAACACCATCAGCAGAAACGAAATACCAACACGCATCGTAAAATCAACTGACAGCTTAGCCTTCGACGACCTGCTGAATTTTCGGTCGACCAGATCGATCTCTTTCGGAGATGCCGACCACACGCGAAACTGTATCTCATCGCCTTCTTGAGCGCGATATGATGAACATGAAGACTGATGAGACAGAGACTCATCGCGGTGGCTACGTTGATCATGACGCTTCCGATTCTGAGCGCAAAAAGAAGCTGAAGAAGGCTCTAAAGAAAAGTCGTGGCGACGAGCCGGAAAAAAAGAAAGATCGCATTGAAGAGCCGGACAAGAAGAAAGACCGCACAGAAGATTCTTCTGACAAGAAAAAAAAGAAGGAAAAGAAGGCTCGCGAAGCAGAAAGACAGTCAGCCATTGACGAGCAAGAAGAGGCCGTAATTGACGAGCAAAAGGCCACTCACAAGAAAAAGAAAAAAGAGGCTAGGAAGAGTTCCAGTGCTGATTCTTCGGATAATGTATCGGAAAACGATGGCAGAAAGGTACTGAAGCATCGCAGGAATGTTGATGCTGTGAAGGAACACAAGTCGAAGATTGTTGACGAGAAGGGGGATTTCAATGAAAAAAAATTGAAGACTCGTGTGATAAGCGTTGTCGAAGAGAGACTTGACGATGTGGAGAAAAAGAAGAAGACTAGGAAGGCGTGTGATGGCCAGTTGCCAGAGACTAGCAAGGCGCATGATGGCCAATTGCCAGAGGAAGAGAAGACAAAACGCCAGAAAGAAAAACGCGTCATGGAAACAGTCGAAGAGAAGTCAAAAACCGAGCTGAAAGACGCCGAAAAGAAGTCAAAGACCGAGCTGAAAGACGATGGAAAAAAGAAGCACAGTGACGATCTTGGCAAAGTCCAGCCATCCGGCACAGGAAGTACCTCTGCTGCTCGTGAAGAAAGACGCGCGAAAAGTTCTCGTATGAAAGACACAGACTTCGACCTAGTGCAAGAAAGACGCGCGAAAAGTTCCCATCATCATGTAAAGAATGGCAATGCAGACTCTCATGTGAAGAATGCAGACTCTGCGGAGTTTCGTCAAGAAGAATCCCGTCAACAAGAACTTGAAGAAACTGTAAAAGAAAACACGGAATCTCGTCGTCATAAATATGTGAAACGTTGTGTTGAAAAATTCATCCGTCAAATCGAAGCAAAAGGGAAATTCACGCAAGTTGAAACCGAGTCGCTGGGGATGGGATATTTGGCCGCCATGGAAGGAAAGGGTGTGGAAGAATTGCTGCAACAGGTTTTGAAGGAGAAATGTGAGATCTCGAAACCCCATCTGCAGCAGGGATATAAGTTCGGAACAAAAAAAAGACTCGATTTGTTTGGACAGACTGAAATAGGTCCTGACTCCAATATGAATGTGAATGACGCTGCCATTGACGCGAAAGCAGCTCCTCCGAAAGCCGCGGCAGCTCCTCTTAAGGAAAAGGAAAAAGCTGCAAAGAAAGAAGTGGCGAAGGAGATGGCTTCGAAAAAAGAAGTTGTGAAGGAGACGGCTTCGAAGAAAGCGGCTGGTAAAGAGGAAATCACGAAAGAGAAATCTGCAAAAGAGGAATTGACGAAAGAGAGAGCCGCGAAGAAAGAAGCTGCAAAGGAAGAAGCTGCCAGAGAGGAAGCTATGAAACGAAGAATTGCAAAGGAAGAAGCTGCAAAACAAAGAGTTGCAAAGGAGGAGAAAGCAGTCCCGAAAGAAAAGAGCAGTGCTCCAAAGACTTCTGCAAACAGAGTTTTCGACTCAAATTCTGGATCGGACTCTGATGACAGCGACTCTGGTTCTGATGACAGTGATTCTGGCTCTGACGACGCCAGCGATTCCGATTCTTCGTCCTCGGATTCTGAATCCGATTCTGATGATTCTTGTGGTTCGAAAGATTCCGACTCAGAAAACGAAAACTCGGAATCTTTACAAGGCGAATTTCCAAGAGCAGTTACAGGCGTAGCAGGAGCTACATCGGGAGCTATGTCTATCGTTGGACAAGAAGGACAAGGTGGGGACTCGCTGAACAAAAAGATCTCTATCGGTGCCCAGCTCTCGTCGGCACAGCGCGTCTTGTTTCCGAATGGTTCGGAAGATCCGGAATCTGTTTCTGATGTTGATGCTGAAACCGAAGAAGAGAACCAAGTAAAGGCTCGTCGGCTTGAGAAGAAGCAAGACTCTGATCTTCTGATCGGCAGGGATCATCCCAGGGTTGATGACAAGATTCATGACAGCGGAAAGCTCAAGCAGGAGGCATCGAGGACCAAAAAGAAGACCGCTGAAGAGGTGGATGAGAAAAAGACGCGCGTTGCAGAGGAGGATGAAAAAAAGAAGAGCCTTGCAGAGGTGGATGAGAAAAAAAGGATCAAGAAGGCAAAGAAAGAGGACTTGAGGAATGGGAAGGAAGACATCCAGAAGGCTGAGAAGGAAGACATCCAGAAGGCTCAAGACGATGACATCCAGAAGGCTGAGAAGGAAGACATCCAGCAGGCTGAGAAGGAAAACGAGTTGGACAAGAAAGGTGAACTGAAGGCTCTGAAGAAGGAGAAGAAAGATGAGAGGGAGCGCATCAAGAAAGAGGAAAAGGAAAAAGTCAAGCGAGACGAGAGGGAACGCGTCGAGAAAGAGACTCTTCTGCCACGCATGGAGAAAAAAGAGAAACTTGACTCGGAGCAGAAAGAGAAACTTGACTCGGAGCAGAAAGAGAGACTTCGTTTGGAAAAAAGAGAGAAGCGCCGCCTCGAGAAACTCCAAGAGAAGCTTTATTTGGAGGAGAAAGAGAAACTTCACTCGAAAGAGAAGGAGACGCTGCAGGAGTCCGAGAAAGAAGAGGAGCAGGAGTCAGAGAAGGAAGAGGAAAGACAGGAGATGAACACTCACCTTACAGAAAAAAAGAGTCAACTGAACGCATACGATTTTTTGGGACAGTCTCAAAAGGCAGGCATCAACAAAAATTGGAAAGAGGAAGTGAAAAGGGATATTCTTGTTGAAGAGGTTGAAGAAGAGAAAGGTTCTGCTTCAAAAGTTGAAGAAGGGAAAGACGTCAAAGAGAAAGAAAGAGCTGAAAAGGAAAACAGAGCTGAAAAGTCGAAGGAAGGCAGAGCTGAAAAGGAAACGAAGTCTTCCTCCAGATCCATCACAAAGACGAAGAAAGTGGAAAGCGATTGTTCCAGTCCACCTACGAAATTCTACGAAAACAACAGTGAAGCGGAAACTTCGTCGGAGGGCTACAGCGACAATCACGTGGTCGAGGATGTTGCGAGTGGTATTGCAACTTTTTTTTTAGAAATCATGTGGTTGCTTGATTTGCAAACTGTTAGAGCTCTGGAGTCTACTGTAGCCTGGTAAGTTAGTTTTATTCTTTGTTTTCTTTGATAAATCTCAACCGGACTTGCAATATTCTTCTTTTGATAAAACTTTTGATGCTTCCATTCAGAAGTGATTCATCGTTAGTAGAGCTATAAAAAACTCAAAACATTTTCCAAATCGTATCTTTCCCCCGCCAGATACAGAGACCGGCGTGAAACGGCGAGAACAATTCCTGAAAGCGCCCTGTAAGCTGAAAAATCTTGTTCTATTGGGTGATGTTTGCGATGAAGCTACCGATGAAGCCACTTTCAATATTTACCGTGTGTTTCTGGATTTACACTTAAAAAAGTACGTTGGGATCGTCCTCCTCTATGGCCCCATACGCGAGGATAAGAAACCTGTCCTGAGCAATGGCCTTTCGTATGCGGCTGATTGGGAACAATTCAAGCAATTCCACAAGGTACGTGGTGTAGACAAAAACCCTCACAAAATTGCAAAACGATATTGTTTATTAAAACAAAACACCGGCCTGCGCAATCAGTTTTTTTCGGTGAAATCTCTGGAGGAACACAGGATTTTTATTATCAGGGAGAGAGAAAGACCATCATTGTGCAGACTTCTTAAAGACAAGAAGAGCTCTATTGGTTGCATCACAGAAATCGCGAAAACAATGGCAAAAGAGGGTTGGGACGCGAAGACGATCAATAAGAGATTGGGGAACAGGATGGTCAGCGACTGTGCTGAGAATCCATGTGTTTCCACCTGCGCAAAGGCAGATGGTTCCACGAAGGCCGATGGTTCCACGAAAGCCGACTGCATCGATGGATTCGTGAAGATTACGTCAAGTGAGTACGCTCCTTGGAAAAATGCAAAGAGTGCAAAATTCGCGGGAAGTCCAGACGAAATTTTTCTTGATCCTAATTATCGCGGCACAAACAAACACACCGGAAAAAGGGTCTTTGGACCGAGGGACTACAGCACGAAGTTGGATGATTGGGGAAATTACCGTCCACCGCCGAGAACGCGTCAGTATGACAAAAACCGAGGAGGTCGCGATTTTGACACTCGTCAGAACAATGACACTCGTCGGAACGACATCAAGCCTGAGTCTAGCGCCACCAAAGTGAACATGGAATTCTATGAGCCGAATGAGGCGCCATCTGGCATTGAAAACAAAATCAAAAGTGGTGTCAATACAGGAGAGCCCCGTCTGAACAACAATAAAACGAACGGCAGTCTGAATGATAATAGACCTGGCACAAATCTCGATAATAGTCCTGGAACGGTTCCTTGGAGTACGACTTGGCGTGAAAGACGACGCCAAGCGGAAAATAGCGCACGGGGTGGTAAATCTAAAGCATGGGACCCGGTTCAGGACTCTCCCCTTTCTGAGTTTGTGGATTTCAACCCGGCAGTTGCGGACGCTACGGAAAACTTGCTTGCCTCCAAGCAGTTCCAGAATGAGGACGATGCTTGTTGGTTCGGTCAGCATTTGAGAGAACACGTCTTCAATTCACTGGATTTCGAGCTCGTCGGTCACGAAATCAAATCTGCAAGCTTCGAAATTAAATCGGTTTTGATGAATCACGAGCGCAAAGTCCTCGACGAATGCGCGAGATACGCTGTGTTGTTCTCGGCTGTCAAAGAAGAAGACGATGATTTAGTTGATGACGCCGCGCGTCCGTATCTGAAAAACAAGAACGAGATTTCTTCAAAATCTTCTAAGGGGCCTGCGTACAAAACGTCGATCTGCCGTTTCCCTGAACCACGACCGGAACTTACCCCTCACGACAATATGCTTTTGCACACAGACTGCGTGAAGAAAAAAGAAGTGCCGGATTTATCGCAAAACAGAAGCGACAACTATTTGAAACCCTACATATGTGGTGTTTTGTTTGACAGGAACAAACGCGCTTACAAATACATTGAGAATTGGCGCATCCAGGATGTCGATGGGAAAAAACTCAAAAACTTGAACGCCGAGGGTGAGGATCTGCTTCCTCACAAGCACAATTGTGGCCCAGAAATCCAAGAGGGTTCCAGAAACACGAAGCTTTATTCTTTCCCGTTGCAAGACTGCGTCAACTATGACTTCAACGATCCCAGTTTGAACGACGGTTATGTGCCGCCGACGAAATCACAGAAAAAAGCCGCTAAGGCGAAAGCAGCACCGCAACCGCATCAAATGGGGCTTCTTGGAGCTGACGCTCCTGATGGAAACCTTGGATCCACTAGGTTGGTGAGCAAAAGCAAAAGGGGCGAGGTAACGCTCCAGAACATCCTTCCGCCTGCGAGCGTGTTGGATAGAGAGAGAAAACCGCCCCATACAAAGATCCAGACAGAGATTTCGAACTTAAGACTTTGTGAAGATTCGATTTTGTACTCCATCGATTGGGGAAAAGAGGTTCTAAAAAAAAACACTCGTCTCTTTAATGGTTCTGAAAAAGCGCGCATCCAAGCGGGAGCAGGATCGAAAATTGTCACTTGGGAAGAAAAGCTGGAAAACATTCAGGATTGGCAGAATATGGCAAGCGTTGGAGGAATTTCTTGTATGAGGCGATGTCCTGCAGCACAAGACTGTCGCGCTGAATATTTCAAGTCCCCGTACTCGTGTCGTGTCGAGATCGCTTTGTCCCACAATTGCCGTGAAAAACCGATTTTGATTAATCTCACGTCTACTTGCCAGGAATCGCAGGCGTTGTTGCAGGGGAAATCGCAGAAGCAGAAAGACCGGCAAAATCCGAGAATTGGGAGAGTTCTGCAACCGGGACAAAAATGGCTTTTGGAAAGGTTCAATATCTTCACGATCTCTTGGACCCCGATGCGTAGGGATGCACACAAATGCGGCCCCACGGTTGGGGTTTACGAAGTTTTGACGGATTTATTTGAGTTGCAATACGCTTTTGCGGAGCGCTATCCTTGTGGTATCGGAAGCCGGCCGTATATCATTGGGCACTCACGCGGTGCAATGGCAGTGTTGGAACTCTACAAACATTTTCATCCTTTCGCAGATCTCCCGGTGTATCACGATAAGCTTTTCCAACTAACTCAAGGAGAATCTAATTTGAATTCCAAGGAGAGGGCAAAGGAGACAGGCAGGCGCAACCAGTATGTGCATTTCAATGGCATGAAAAGGGATTTGGAGCCTGGTTGTCGCCCCGGCGCTTCGCGCGATGAAAGAAGAAGAAAAGACTCAAGCTGCGATGAGTCTTTCGACGCGTCCCTGGCTGATAATCCGATTGACGTCAGGATCGATGACATCCGGCAGCTGGTTGATGAAATCGTGGCTGAGAGCAATTGTTCGCCTAATAACGTCGTGTCTTCTCCGAGTCGCAAATCTATTCATTGGGCTCAAGCAATCGCATTCTCACCGTACCATATCTCAAAATGTGGCGATCCTGGACTTGATGTATTGCTTTCTACAACTGCCTTTCTTCCATCCCACCATAGTAACTTGAGTTCTGGCGCCGGCCCACAAACTAGTCAAAATAGTCTCCCCGCGAGCAACTGCCTGCTGTGTTTTCCATCGCAAGAAAATTGGAAGGACGATTGCGCCGTGATGGTCGACAAAATCCGACAGTTTCTACCCGCTTCTAAGATGCCGGATTTCCAACCGTCTTTGTTTGATCTGAAAGCAACAGCATTTTCTCAAATGCTGGAGACAGAGCCGCTATACCAAAAGACACCTGCTGCCCGCATGTTGAAGAATTTGCGTCAGTATCCGATCCCGAAACACGCATTCCCGGAGATGTATTGCGGAGTTGACGTTTGTCGGGTGGTATGCATGATGCTAGACGGAAAGGGTCACGATAACGCGTTTGAAGAATTGGTCACGTCCGACAAATATGCTTCTTACATATTCAACTTTTGGAGAAATGCGTTTGGGAAAGTCAAAGCTATTGGGGACACTGGGAACTATGAGGGTATACTATTGAGTTTTTTTTTTTGAAATTTGTTTAAAAAGTTTGTGTATATAGTCTCTGCCTCAGTAAAATCGATTCATTGTCGAGCTCTGAATTCAAACGTCCCGGGCCTCCAAAATTGAAATTCATTGTCACAGGTCTTGGCGATGCCATCTGCGATAAGACAAGAGGCGGGAAGACTGAGCCGTCGACGAAAGAGCATGACGTGTACACATCCGCCCGAGGTCCTGTTTCTTATGGCAGCAAGGTCGTATCGAAATGGATGGCTGAGAACAGACAAAATGTCAAGCTAGCATTGGAAAATGGCGACCACAACGAAATCGGGATCCGAAAAAACGAAACGGCGCCAGAGGTCGTGGGAGCATATCATCAGATTTCAGACTCGGGCGTTGAAAACTCTGGGAAGAACCATAAAGAATCACATGGACAGCCAAACTCGAAAGAAAATTCTCGAAACCGTGACAAGGAACATTCGCAAGAAGAAAGAGACGATTCTCGAAACCAAAATGAAGAGGAAACCAACGTAAAGAAAGGGACTCGCAACGAGATGGCGCCCAAACGTTCGCCGGAAGTTGCGCATTGCGATGTCGAGAATAACAATAGCGGGGAAAAGTCGAAAAGTAATTGTGGCGGTGAAAAGTCGAAAACCCGAATTACATCTCGAGAACTGAAACGCTGGGTCCTGAAGACGTTCGAAAAATCGCCAGATCTCATTGAAGAACTGAAAAAAATCGTCAAACGACAGAAAGAATCGGCTCAGGGAGAGATGGAATCAAGCCAACAACAAGGACATGAAGGAGTAATTACTCTGTCTAGGTTGGAGAAAAGTATCAGGCTCAAAATACGGGAGGAGGTTTACGGGGATGAGGTTTACGGAGATGAGAAATCGTCCACAGAAATAGTGGACGAAGCGCTGGACGTTCTTGGATTGGGCCTGGACGATCTGAAGGCCGCAAGGAAGTCTATGAAGGTCAATCTGAAAAAGCTGCAAATTTCGTATCTGACGAAGTACGAAGAGAATTTAGTTGAAGAGAATTTACTGAAAACAGCGGCAATAGTAGAAAAGGAAGCGGATAGTTCCTCTCAGGGTGGTCCTTCTGATTCGGATTATACCAGTCAAGTTTCTGACTCGGAAGATGAGGCTTCTGACTCGGATTCCGATGCTGTCGCTGGTGCTGGGTCAAAGAAACAAAAAGGAGCCAGGAAGAAAAAACAGGCTCAGAAAAAGAGGACTGAGCTTCTCCAAAAGAGACAGGAGGAAGAAATCAAGACACAAGTGAAGGAGAAGAAGAAGGAAATTTTGAAACAGATGGAAAAAGTGGAAAAAATTTTTGCGAAAAGACTTTTGCCCAAAGAACTCGACAATAACAAGGGATCTGTAAAAACAATTCTCGTGAACGCCCTTTCTCTGTTGGTTTTGCAATCGTTCGGTGAGAAGAATTTGTTCTCTAGCAAGGAGGATCTTTCTTCTCTGAAAAACAAAGAAACAACTTTCTTCTCTGAAACGCATGACATGCTCGAGCTTCGGAAAAAACGCCTTGAGCTGTTGGAACCGTACTGCGTATACATTCTGAAGCGTTTTGTTGACGGTAAGGAGCGGGACACTCCCGTCTCATTCAGCAAATTCGCAGAGTCCAGTCAGGGAAATTCGCGTGTTACCGAAGGAAAAACTTCAACTTTTACCGAAGGTAGAACTTGTGATGAGGACACTAAGCATAGAACTTGTGATAAGGACACTGCTAAGCATAGCACTAAGCATAGTGCTCCTACTGGGGAAATGTCAGAAATGACACGTGACAGCACCAACTCACGCCCTGCTCATAAGGGCCCGACTGGAAAAGCAACTGCTCAGAAGGACCCGAATGGAAAAGCAAGAGGTATAACGGGAGAAGTTACTGGAGAAACAGGGGAACCTCATACAGAAGAATACGACCCCTTGGGAGTTCTGGGATCCAGTTTCGCCAAGTTTGAGGTGCAGCAGAAGGAAAAAGAAGCGCAAAAGCAAGCGCGAAAGGAGAAAGAAAGAATGGCAAGAAAGGAGAAAAAAGATCGCAAGTCTAGAAGGGAGTCTGAAAAGTAGAACGACATGCTGAGGCAGTGGGGACGTCAGTGACATTTATATGTCATGGGGGATTTCGTTGACTGGTAACTTACAGAAGTCTGCCGACGCAGCGAGTGACGAGTATGAATTACGATGGGAAGAGACTACTCGTTCTATGAGTACTGCAGTGAGTGCTTCAATAATGGCACTTAACTTCTTTGCCAAGCATCTGAAGAGTCGAAATGTAAATTTCATTTTTCAATGTCCGAAGAAAACGCGATTTGAAAAAAAAAGAAAAATCCAATGGCAGTATCCACCGTATGTTTGTCGTGATCTGGATGTTCGTGTGTTCCTTCATATTAGACTGCTTCTTGCTCTTCATGTCAATCCGAATGCCCTGTCATGATTTAAGTTTGACTAGTCTAACTGAAAAGATTTTTTAGAGCAAAGATTCATTTTAGTATGTTTTTATTCTTGCAATCCGAATCGAAGACTATTTCATTGAATTGAAAAAGATGTAGTCTTTTTCTTGATTCTTGTAATCGCAGCACTATTCTATTTCAGTGATTGTTGGTTCGTATTGGTATTCTTGATGTGGTGTCTCTTTAAGTTTTCTAAAGCGTTTCCAGTATGTTTTTTTTCTATTTTTTTCTAAAAAAATAAGTGCATCTATGATCTTGTCACCTTGTCGATAGCCATTGAAAAAAAAAAGAATATTGACTCTTTCAGAAAGAATCTGTCTGCTTCTGTTATTTGAAGGAGTGTGTAGATCAGTTTGTTCAGAGTGATGCAGATTCAGTTCCTTCATTGTTGTGATTCAGAATCAGTTCCCAGGGTATTGCCGTGAAGATGTTGGATGCAATTACAAACTGATTACCGAAGCCGAAAAGGTATTACTATCAGGAGGCTTAGTGTCGTGTCCAAGGCTACGGGTCAGCCATTCTTTCATTGGGACAGTGACTCACAAACGAAAAGCGAATCATCGTGTCACAAACGGTCATTGTGCGCTCAGGACTGTGAAATCGATTCAAAAAGTTGATTATTATCGTCGGGATACCATTTGGAATGGCGGAGCGAAGTATGTCTGATGACCAGGCCCCAAATGAACGAAATATCTGATGTTTATGTTTCGAAGAATATTATATCTCCCCTACAGTGACACTGCCAGTGTAGGGTGTGTTAGCGTGTCTTGAGGACGACAATTCTGTAGTGACAGCAGACATTGCTTCTCATTCTGTAGTGACAGACATTTTACGGACGTTGGCAAAGTTAGGCGTCCTTTTAAGTTTTTTCTAATAATCTCAAAATTTCCGGAAGTGAACTTGTAGTCACAAGGAGCCTTGGCATATGATGTGGTCTATGCTTGTTCCAGTAGTCACTAGCATGCATGAAATTATAATGGCCAATGATTCAGTCCAGAAGAATCGATCACGAGTCTTGCGATGATGTTGTAGTCTTGCTATGATGTTGTCATTGTGTATCATGTGATTCTCGGGGTGGCTAGCATGATCATTACATTCTTTGGGAAGTATTCCGACCTGTGCCATGGCAGAGCAAACGTCTCTCTGTGCCTCGTGTTTTTCTCAGTTATGATTCTCTTTGTTCGAGCCTGAAATTCAAATGGGTCTTCGGAATACACTGAATTGACAATGAATGCGTCAGAGCTGGTCTAGACATGGAGTTGGAACGGGAGGAAAGCGGTCTAAAGAAGTACGGAATGTTGAGCGATTTTGACAGACAGGTGCGGAGAGACGTTTTCTTGATTCAATGGAGAGTCAGATGGAGGGATCATTTCAATTTGATTTTCCAACTTAATCATGACAACGTGCCTGTGGATCCAAATACGTTCTTATCTTGACATCTCAAATCGCAGTGTTGTAGTGATTTTCTGAATTCCGTTTTGTGTCTGATATCTTTTTTTTTTTTTTGAATACAATCTGGTCCATACATGAGTCACGAGTGTGATTTTTTTCTTCTCCAAACAGATCATGGAAAGCTCTGCGCTTTGAATCTATGACTTGATTTGTTTCCGCCATTTGCGGAATCTTGTTTCTGAATTACACTCTCTATTGAGGTTCCACATTGGTTGAAAAAATATTTGAGTCGATCCCTGTGACCTGTCCAACAAGTACCCTGTCCAACAACACATTGTCATTTCCTGGCAGCATTATCGTGCCTGACATCATTACCCCAATCGACATTCGGAATTTCAAATTCGATTGAGTGTTGTGCTCCATTATTGTTTTGCTCACTACCCCCTTTTGCTCATTACCCCCAACATTAATTTATTCTAATCTTTATCTTGTAAAGTTTACGACGGACCCGAAATCATGGAGCATCGGCGGTCACAACAGGCGCTGCGCGAGGAGACCCTGGAGGGAATGGCGAACTTGGCGATGGAATACGAGGGTGCCGCTATCCATGGGCTGGCGGAACCGCCTACCAAGAAGGCGAAAATGGATTCTTTGGAAGAAGAAGTTTCCGACAAAATCCTGGGACAAAACCAAACCACGAGTCTCAATGACGATACAGATCTCTCCGCTATCCGCGATGAGGCTCTCGGCCTGAAAGCCGGAACTACCAGCAATACACGAGGTGGTGGTGTGCATACCACAGCGACGGCAATCACAGGACAAACTTCGAACAGCACAAACAGCGTCATGGAAAGCGTTCCAAACATCATGAATACGAATAATGGGAGCACTCTGACCCGCGTGCCACCGCTTGACAACGAGGGATATTTTTGGTTCTATTACCAAGACGCTTATGAAGATGTGTCTTTGAGACATGGGATATCCCGTATCGTGCTTTTTGGGAAAGTATTGATCTCAAACAACAAGAACCAGTCCACATTCCACAATTGCTGCGTCGTGGTCAACAACATGCAGCGAAACGTTTTTCTCCTCCTAAAAAAACAAGGGCTCGCGGAAGATGAGCACAAGAAAGAGGCTGAAGATGCATTTGATGAGTTCAAAGAAGCCAATCAGGGGCTGAAACGACTTACAAAGAATGCGCGAAAATCCATGACTGCCGAAATGAAAACAGGAGATTCTTCATCCTCAAGTTCATCATCTGGCATCGCTTCCGCACTTTTCTCGAACAAAAACACAACCGGAAAAAACGCTATTTCGTACAAAGCAGTGAAACGACACTACGTTTTTGAGCGTGAAATCGGTCATCCACATGGCGATCTTCAGTTCTGTAAGGTCACGTATGACGGATCATGCGCGAATGTCTCTCAGGATGTCGGGCCAGATGTGGTTTCGTATACGGATGTGTTTGGAACCCAGTCGAGTTTTCTGGAAATGCTGTTCAAAAAAAGGAGCATCAAGGGACCGATGTGGTTGAGAATCAAAAACCCGTACTCAGGACATGAAATGTTGAGTCATTGCCTCTTCGAAGCGCATGTGCGGAGTCACAAAGACATCTTCAGCGCGATTGATCTGAAGAAGAAAAACATTGTCTGCAGAATACCTCCCGTTATTCCACCATTGACGATAGCTGTGATTGGTATAGAAGTTTTAAATGTTTCCGTTTTGTTTTCATCTGTGATGTTTTTGTTCATGAAGTGACTTCCTTTTCTCATGAGTTCAAAACTTTCTCTGATAATCAAGACACAGTTACAGAACCAAATCCAACCTACACATTGAAACAAAAAATCCCCCTCAGGTGTGAAAACTCGACAGAAACGTCGTGGAGGTGAGCATGAACCAGTGGCACTGTGTGTGACGTATCTGAAAGAGCCTTTCCAGGTCGATTGTCCGGCTTCTCTGCAATCGCTGCAACAGAAATTCTCAAAATGGGTGATCGTACGAGAATTCGAGAAACCGCTTCCAAACGGTATGCATCAATTGGCCGCGAAAACAAAATATGAATACAAAACCGCAACCAACGAACGCCAACTTTTGACAGAATTCATTCAGAAATTTGCGGAAATCGATCCCGATGTCGTCGTGCAACATAACGCTTTTGGTCACGGATTGGATATTCTCGGGAGCAGACTGGCTTTACATCGCGTGCCGAAATGGGACAGGTTATCACGATTGCTTCGTTTCGGAGATTTCTCATATAAGAGAGGTTTGGGGAATGGAACGTTCACCGGAAGAAATCTGACGATTGGTCGTTTGGTCTGTGACACTTTGCTGGGCGGGCGAGAACTGTTGTCAAAGATGACGAATTATGAAGTCACAAGTATCGCGAAAGAATTATTCAACTTAGACCTCCCAACGGGTCCGGAAGTCAACCAAGACGGGTACTTCAAAGACGCCAACACACTGGACTATTTTTTGAGATACTATTTCGACGAATCGATTCTGACGTTCAACATCATGCACAGGCTGGAAATCCTGACTCTGACCAAGCAGTTGACGAATATTGGAGGCAATTTGTGGGCACACGGATTGATGAACAAAAGGGCAGAGCGAAACGAGTTTTTGTTGATACATGAATTCCATTCTGAGAAGTACCTCACGCCTGAAAAATCGGATTTGCTCTCAAAGAAGAAAAAAACAAGCGCGAATATTGATATGATTCTCGAAGAAGGCGATGGTGTGGCAGAAGCGGCAGCTGCGGACGCCCAGAAATCGAAAGGACCACAATATTCAGGAGGATTAGTCTTGGAACCGAAAGTCAATTTGTACGACGAGTTTGTTTTACTTCTGGATTTCAATTCGCTCTATCCGTCGATCATACAGGAATACAACATCTGTTTCTCGTCTGTCACAAGACCGCGCGGTGACAAAACGCAACTGATGACAGAAAAAGAAATGATGGACGTGACGAAGCCGCCAGTTGCCAGAGACGAGAAATCAGAAGGCATTCTTCCGCGCGTCATTCGACGTCTTGTGCAGTCCCGAAAAGAAGTGAAAAAGGAAATCAAAAACTGCGCTCCTTCCGACTCACAGAGACTGGCAACCCTCGAAATCAAACAGAAGGCTTTCAAACTCGTGGCGAACAGCATGTATGGATGTTTGGGATTTTCCAATTCACGCTTCTACGCCAAACCGATCGCGGCTCTGATCACACAGAGAGGCCGATCGGCGTTGCAGGATACGGTCCAACTGATTGATAATTTGCAATATGAGGTGTGTTATGGGGATACAGATTCTGTTTTTGTCCGGAGTTTCACGAAAGATTTCAAAGAAGCGAATTTGATCGCGGGAAAAATAAAAGGCGAAGTGAACAAGAAATATCGAAAACTTGAAATCGATTTGGACGGCATTTTTCAAAGACTCTTGCTGCTGAAAAAAAAAAAATATGCCGCTTTGAAAGTCGTGGATTTCGCAAAAGGAAAATTCGAGAAGGAGTTCAAAGGTTTGGATTTGGTCCGAAGGGATTGGTGCAAACTGTCTTCTCATATGGGAAAAGAAATCCTGGAAGAGGTTCTTGGGGGCAGGTTCACTGACGATGCTCTGGTAGAGTGGATTCACGAATATTTGAGGAACATCAAAAGCAGAATGCGCAGTTTGGATTATGCTGGGAACGAAAATGCTGTGAGTTCTAATGATGGAGGAAAAGAAAATGGTAAACCTGATGATGGCGCAAGCGTAGCAGCGAGTACAACAGCTTCTAAAGAGTCGAGCTCCAAAGATTCCAGCTCTTCATCCACCAGCAGTGGCCATAAATTCCCAACAACCGTGATCCCAACAGCATTGTACGTGATTACAAAATCACTTTCGAAAATGCCGCATGAGTATGCTGATTTGAAATCGCAGCCACATGTTGCAGTTGCAAAAAGAATGTTGGAGCGCGGATTGACTGTAAACCCCGGTTTAGAGATTCCGTATTTGATTTGTAAAAGAAAATCAGATATCAAAGACTCCGACTATTCGCTGATCAAACCTGAGAATGCTGCCTCTCTGGGACACTGCGCCGCACACCCGACCGAGCTACAAGATCCGAAAAATAACATCGAAATCGATATCGATTGGTATTTGAAGACCCAAATTCACCCGCCTACCGCCCGTCTTCTGGTTCCGATAGAAGGTACAGATTCCAGCCAGATTGCAGAATGTCTCGGCCTGGACGGCAGCAGATTCGCCAGTATTGGGGGAGGTAGTACATTTCTCGGAGGTAGCGGAAGCCTCGAGGATGAGATGGCGCAACAGCGAGGCTTGATTGATGAAGTTCTAAATCCGCTGCAGAAATACGTGAATCAAACGCTGGTTTTCGAATTGAAGTGTCCGAAATGCAAGAAATCGAGCCCCGTGAAAAAACTCCTTGGCCTTGGTGACGATTTGTCGGTGATCGATCCCAGTTTGATTCTCAGTTGTCCGCATTGCAAATATGATGGATACCACAAATTCTTCCTGTCCCAAATCACATTCGAACTGCGGAACATCAATATGCAAAAGGCGGAAAATGTCACTCTGTGTAGCGAAACCACGTGTCGTCACAGAACAAGCCAACTAGCTTTGTACTCGATGGGCGGCCGGTGCGAAAAACACGATTGCAATTCCATTGTTAAGGAAATATGGTCCCAACAAATTGTCCAAGATCAGTTGAACCTGTTGGGGATCATGTTGCATCGGGCTCTAAGTGCGGCGGAAGATAAATCGAAAGGTGGAACAAATAGTGGTGCAAAAATCAAGCCAGGCGTGCTGAAAGCATTGAATCGAAGTCAGGATATGATCGATTGTTTTATTGAACAGAGCAGTTTCAACACACTCAATCTCAGCAAGGCGTTTCGCACACTCGGAAACACAAAGATCAAGCCAAGGGGTGGTGGGGCCTAAGATCTTTCGAGGAGAAAGATCAAGCCAAGGGGTGGGGGGGGCCTAAGAGGATTTACTTCGGAGAGGGGAGATCATGTCTTTCGACGAAATTTATTATTTCACTTTGGAAAGTGAAAAAAAAAGTCATCAGCTATTCTTTTGCAGAAATTTCTACTACACGGCATTTGCTATCGGCATCTACTATCGGCATCTACCCTCTTTACAAGTACAAGAAAACCTGTGATCAACTTTCATTCATCAGCCAATTCTTCATTCGATTCTTCATTCAAATATCATCTGACTCGTCTTTACTTCTACCATGTTGCGATAGTATACGTTTTAGATCACCATCGTATGAGTCTGACTCATCCTGAGCAGTGATCATGATTTTCGCTATCAATGTCATCGAAATCGTTACCATAATCATTGAAACCTGATAATCATTGCAATCTGAAAACAGACAGAACTATTGCATCCGTGATCCTACATCTGAAAACAGAGCTCTCACATTTTCGTGTTCCACTCGTGTTTTTCTTCAACTCAGTCGGAATTTCAGTCTTCATCATCACTGAGTTACAGTATCAACTGAGTTACAGTATCCGTTTTTTGAAAAAAAATGATATCGTGGGTTCGATACGCGATCCGACGTGAAGTGATCAGATCCATCCGACGTGAAGTGATCAGTTTGATATTTGTTCTGCATATTGTAATCGATTGAGACCATTGGTACAAATCATATAGGAGAAAAATTAAGTTTCTCTGTCTGTTTGTTCTGAACTTCTGTCTGCCAGTTTGAGATTTAATCCTCTTTGGGAGTTCGTTTTTTTACTTCGTGAGAGGTTTCACAGTCTGAGTCGTTTTCTTCGCGCTGAGATTTCTCCAATTCGAATCCTGAGAGTGTATTAGAAGTTGGTTTCAGTCGTTCTCGGAGTAAAGTCATGAGAGTGCTCTCAGAGAAAAGCTTGGAGCTTCGAACAACCGAGTTTGTATTCGTGAGGTGTTAAAAGTTAATTTCCTGAGCGATTTTCGTTGAAACATTTTAATTCGAAATTTCCCTTCTCTTCATTTCAGTCTTATAATTTTGAGACTCAAAAAGTGGTTCGATTCACGTCTGTCACACATCTGACGATTTACCTGACATTGTCATATTGATCATTCCGAAGAGAAGACTCGAGATTTTGAAGAAGAAATAGTCTATAGACAGATATCCAAAAAAGAAATGTCTGTGCCTGAAAATTATTGGTTTTCTGTGGTCCATCTTTCCGGTGCAGAGAAGTGGATTGACGCAGTGGGTGATTTACATGGCAGCTTCTACTGGGAAGAGCAAGTGGTGCCCGTACAGCAATCAAATCCAGACAGTGAAGGATCAGAGGAAAACGCTGCTAACGAGAGTGACGACCGAAAACATCGCTCGAAAGGATCATCGCCAGCCAGCAAAAGAAGGAGAAGGGACAGCCTGCCGTCAAACGATGAAGGGACATCTTTAGAGCAGGAACAGCCTGCGAACAACCAGAGCAAGAAGATTCAGAGACTCCGACTCGTAGAACCCCTGTCCGTCGGTGATATTCAAAGACGCCTCGCGGAGCAGCATGAAGAAGTCACTGAGGTGTGCCAAGTTCAATTGTGCAAGGAGAACTCTTCAGCGGGTATCGCAGAAAAGTTATATCCATGCTCTGTTTTGAGCATGGATGACCTGGACGCGATCACTTCAGGAAACATGATGCTTCGATACCTGATTTTGGGCGAATCGAATGACTTCGAATTGGATCCAGATGAGATGGAAATTCCTGAAGACCGGTGTGTGCACCTAACAGTTAGAAGCGTCGAGGCGATTCCGACCGTTGTGGATGCGTTGGAAAATGGGACGAATATCCTGTCTCTGTTGTCGATAAATTTGCCACTGGACGATTTCGCGAACGAACTGGCGAACAGTTGCAGCAAAAGTCAGACTCTGTCGCACATAGAGATTTGCAACGATATCAGATTCGATCAGATTCAAAATATTGCGCAACCAAGGAGCAGCATGCGACACATCCTGGATCTTCTAAGGACGAGCAGGACCCTCATCTGTCTAGACCTGTCGGAGGTCGGCGTGAGAGGAAATGAGGCCGCAGTGATTGGGCAACATCTCGCAACAAACACAGTCCTCAGAAGCCTGGGTCTCTATGGTAATTTTCTACATTCCGAGGGAGCGTTCGAAATGGCAAGAGCTCTCAAAAAGAACACTACCCTCAGAGCTCTCGATCTTGATTGTAACAGAATTGGTCCATTGGGGGCAGTTGCAATTGCGCGGGCTCTCGGGGGAAACGAGACCCTTCTGAGTATCAACCTGGCGCGGAACGAGATTGGTAACGATGTGCGAGGCGTGGAATTCATTGGAGATATGCTCAGAAGGAACAAAACATTACGAGAACTGAATTTGAATTCCAATGAAATAGTTGAGACACGCATTGAACTCACAGAAGTCGCTGACGCGCTCAAGGCAAATACAAGCCTTAGAAGCTTGAGTCTGGAAATGAACCAGATTGGAATATGGGCACCTGCAATCGCAGAAACGCTCGAGGTGAACGCAACCCTAGAAATTCTTGGTCTCGGTGACTGCGGCCTCCAGCCGTGCCACGTCGCAGCTGTCGCGAAAACTTTGAAGAGCAATGTCACTCTGAGGAGCCTCAGCATCCACAACAATGACATCGGTATGGAAGGCGCAGCCGCCATAGCAGAAGCCTTGGCAATGAATTCTACATTGGAGAGTCTTGATCTCAATGTGAATCCAGAAAACAAGAACGTGGACGCGGAACCCGGAGTAGTGTACCACCGGTTGGATCAGCATGAGACATCGTTAATTGCCGAAGCTCTACAGAGGAACAGCACTCTCACGAATTTGAACTTGGAGTGCGCGAGTACAACCGCAGAAGATAAGCTTGCAATTGAGGACGCGTTGTGCCGAAACCAGCACAACAAGCAACGGGAGGAAGTGATCAAGAAGCCTTACAGCGTGAACAGAAATCCCAACAGCGTCCTGAAGTTGTGGTTTCCTGAGGACTTCGAGTAAGGGCGCAGGCACCTTTTGGTAATGGATAGGCATACAGCATGAAGGTTCTTTTTTGTGCATAATGTAATGACATTTCTACATCGTGTTATCAATGCCAATATCGACTCATTTTCATGACAAAGGGATCTCCCATAGATAGGATTTCCATTGTCAGTATGACTCAGTGAAGATCATCCAATCAGCGTTCTAGTCGAGTGGCCTACAGTTTCAGTGTCATGACAAGATTTTGAGCGGTTCAGTGATTTATTTCGTGCACAAGAATACCAGATGCAGAGTTTGGGTCCTCTTTTTTGCTTTTCGACAGTGACACGGGTGGTCTCGACAGTGACGTCGGTGTTTGACTTTTCATCAGTGACATATGATGGCAATTTAACTTTTCGAGAGAGACATGAATGTTTAACTTTTCATCAGTGACATCACGGAAACAAGTTGACAGATTGCCGGCGTTCACAGCATATTTTGCCAACTATGATTCACATTGCGATGAGGGAGTCGTTTTATGAGAGCCGGGAAGTTTGCTTTTAAATTTGTTGGCCACACTGTGTTGGAAAAATAATTATCCTGATGAGTGAGTCTGATTTTCATTTGTGACATGATTTAAGTCCCTTTTTCGTTGAAAGTGTTAGGAGTGCACCAAAAAACAAAAGACGAGGACAAAAAAGACGAGGACAGTTTCTTTTTCGCATGTCAAAGAACTTGAGCGAAAGGTCCAGGATTCAGGAAATTTTCAAACAAGTTATTCCTTAAAAGTCGAAGCAGCTTACGCGATCAAAAGTCGAAAAACGTTCTGCAATTGAATTCGTTTGTCTTTGTATAATTCGTCCTTGCCCCTCATCGTCATTCGTTCTTTCCGCTCTGATCTTCAGTTCCACCATGTTAGAATTGGCACGAACACAATAAAACTCACCAAAATATTTGTTGCCCTGGTTCATCCCGAGACTGTGATTTACGTCCAGATCGTTTCGCATCATTTTCACACCGTTCACAAGCTCACCAAGAGAACACGCACGCACGACCCACGCATCGTAAATACAATCGATAGAATCAACAGACATTCTCACAGGTATATGCATAATTTGCATTTGGTTTGATTTTGGTTTTGGATTTGAGTGAGACTATGAGTTTTCATTTGATTGGCTTTCTCGTTGTAAAAAAAACTGCATTAATAATCTGCTATCTTTCTTGTGTCATCAATGTCATTTTCTCGGGGAAAAAACCGACTCCGGCTAAAATATCATTTTCAAGTTGATAACATCCCTTTGAAATGTTTTCGCAAAAAAAAAAAAAAATCACACAGGGCCATTTGCATCATCGTCGTCGGCATTGTGAAAGATCTGGCAAAAGGGATACTCGTTCATCATTGTCATCATCATCGCAAGCAGATAATTCGACTGAAGTAATCGCCACAAGGTATATAGCATTCATTTGGATTGTCCTTGTCTTTTTCGTTGGGTGTGATGTTTTTCTTGGTGACAGTAAGGTATATTGGTCTTGAATGTAAAAACTTAGCAGGCTATTAATTTGGAATCTCATGCCCTTGTCTTTTTCGTTGAGTGATGTCATTGCGTCAGCGTCATCTCTCATGCGTCAGTTTAAGTGTCTCGAAGAAAAAAAAAAAATTGATTGATTGATTGAAACAACTCTGGCCAAAATATTATCATTTCCAAGTTGACGACAGCCCTTTGAAATAGATTCGCAAAAAATCAACACGCAGGTATCGACATGTCATCATCATCCCCTAATAAGCGTAGTCGTCCTCAGTGGGACACAACTTCAAAGCTCAACGCGGAGCTTCTGCAGCACCTGAGTCGTTCTACAGAGACTGACTTATCCTTCGACGAGGACTCGGAGAATAGCAACCCCAGATCGCCCAAGCAGCAAAGAATGGAGACCAAGAAAAAACTGAAAGACCAAATGAAAGACTTACTGGAAAGACAAGAATTGACAGACTCATTGTCCAAAAAAAAATTGACAGAATCGTCGTCCAAACAAAAATCGACAGACTCATTGTCCGACGAAAAACAGCAAGCCTCGTTGTCCGACGAAAAACAGAAAGCCTCGTTGTCCGACGCATCAGATCTTCCAAAAGAAAAAGTCGATAGAAGGAGGAAAAAAAAACCTGATGCGGAGAGAACTGCGAGAGGTAAAATATCTGCAAAGTCTCGGGAGAAGAAAGGGAACGTATGGGAGAAGATGACGGCCGATCTGAAAAAAGCGCAGGAAGAAGCGCAGGAAGGAAAGACGGGGTCGGAGAAGCTGAGCGCCCAGCTGAAAGAAGAGCAGGAACATAGCAGAATGCTGGAAGATTTAGTCTGGAACCTGGAAACGCGTGCGCTTATTGCGGAGGAGGAGAACAAAGGACTGTGGGGGTTAACGCGGAGGATGCAGAAAAAATTCGACGAACAGTCCGAAAATCTGGAAAGAGCCCAGAGCTTGAATCGAGAGATGAAAGACGAATCGTGGGAGCAATGGAAGATCGAAGCCAAAAGACTGGAGCACCAGAACGAAGAAAGAAGAAACACCGCGAACACGATAAAGGAGCTCTTCAACAAGCAGAAAACGAAGATCAAGAACAGAACTCTCAACGAAAACCTCGCTTCTTCCTTCCCAACGAAAACACCACTTCTTCCGTTCCAACTTGATCATCCGAATAGAGGAACAAAATTCAAACAGTAATCATGATCAAATGAAATGCAATGCCATGGCACTTCTTTTTATGTGCATTATGTAACCGCAAAAAAACAAAAATGGACTCTCAACTTCAATTTGGGAAAGTTTTGTCAAAGACTCCGACTGCAATTCGATGGAAGTAACCGAAATGATATCCAAGAGGTGGCTCCCACTGACGTCGGAATTCACTTGCCTTCGGAGTTTGTAGGCAGATCCAGCGTTTCCAGTCTAGCGACCAGATCCCACAATTGATGACTCGAATTTTTGTGTTCCCGATTTTGTCTTTCCAACTGCTGTACCAGGTCCCTCCCAATCAGCAGCAGGTGCTCGTTCTCGCGTCTGACTCGCAGCTGATGCTGCCGAACAGCGTCGCTTTTTGGAGGCATTCTCAATTATTTGCGATCGATTGGCAATGCCAGTCGGAAACTTTCACCTCAAAGTCTTTTGTCAGCTTTTTTAACCCAATCGCTGACTGTAGTTGTTCCTTGTTCAATAAATGACTCAGAAAGAAGAATACAATAAAATCACTCCACGAAAATCACTCCACGAAAATCGCTCACGAATTGAACTTTTCCCACCTCTCAAATACAACCTCCGAATCTCAAAACTCTTCGCTGCAAACGTCGTCGTGCTCAGCTCGAATCTCAAAGTTTTTCTTTGAAAACATTCTCAAAAAAAAATCGAACTCCCAATTTCCAAAGAGTAATGAATGAATCAATGAATGAATGAACTACATCTCAAACTGTCAAACAGAACAATCGCATTATCGAGACCGCCCATTTCACTGTCGAGACCACCCATTTCACTGCGGCCCGAAAAACAAAGAAGCGGACTCAAATTCTGCATTTAGTATTCGAATCGTGTGCACGAAAAAGGTCATTGAACTGCTCAAAGTCGTGCCATATGATGAAAAGGAAACTTGACAGATAAAATTGAATCGATGGTGTTCATTGCACACGAAAACAAGGCTCTTCGTCACGAAGTAACATTGTAAATTGCATTAAATATGCACAAAAAAAGAAAACTGGATAATGTATGTCCGTCCATCAGCAAAAACAGCCTCCACATTTAGAAATCCTGAGGATAAAACCATTTCAGGACGGTATGGGATATGTCGCACACGCTGTGAGGCTTCTTGATCCCTTCCGCCCTTTGCTTGTTCTCCTGGTTTCGGCTCAACACGTCCTCAATTGCAACTTTATCTTCTGGGGTTATACTCGCGCATTCCAAGTTCAAACTGGTCAGAGTGTAGTTCTTCTGCAGAGCTTCGGCGATTACCGATACCTCTTCCTCCTGCAAGTGATAGCCTTCTTCTCCGTCCTCCGGGTCCATGTCCACGTTTTCTGGATCCACATTGAGATCAAGACTCTCCAATGTAGAGTTCATTACCAAGGCTTCTGCTATGGCGGCTGCGGCTTCTGATAAGATGTCATTGTTGTGGATGCTGAGACTCATGAGAGTGACATTGCTCTTCAAAGCTTTCGCGAGAGCTACGACGCCGTCTTCTCCAATGCAGCAATCACCAAGACAAAGACTTTCGAGGGCGGTATTTACCTCGAGCATGTCTGCGATTGCACACGCATTGCTTCCAATCTCCCAATTATGCGTCAAGGAAAGTCCTCTGAGGCTTGTATTTGCCTTGAGCACGTCTACGACTTCTGCGATATCCTCAGCTGTAATTTCATTTGTATCCAGGTTCAATTCCCAAATTGTTTTGTTCGCTCTGAGCAGATCTGCGATCGCTTCCATACCTTGTGGCTTGTTGCCGATGTTGTTCCGCGCTAGGTTGATACTAAGAAGAGTACTGTTTACCTCAAGAGCCCATGCAATTCCGACTGCGCCCCGTGGGCCGATGTTGTTCGAATCGATGTCAAGACTTCTCAGGGTCGTATTCTTTTTGAGACCTATGGCGATTTCCCACGCCCCCTCGGTTTCTAGCTGATTATCGTATAGGTCCAGAGTCCTGAGAACTGTATTCGTTTTAAGATTTTCCCCAATCACTGCCGCCTCCTTAAGTCCTATGCCAATACTGGAGAGCTCCAGACACAGGAGACTCTCACTCATCCTCATGACATTTGCGACGTTTTGTATGCTGCTTCTCGGTGCAATCGTAAATCTCAGTCTTTGATCATCCCCAGCATAGTTAAGATTTATACATGAAAGAGTCCGGCTTTTGCTGCAAGCGTTCGCCAAGTTGGTCGTGAAAACATCACACAGTAGTAAATTGCGTAA
>Ga0099797_100206_pt1 | contig 38589 bp, 33 predicted proteins | sample Uncmet_Sort48C_1_FD_89871 | JGI IMG/M metagenome (GOLD analysis project Ga0099797, IMG submission 89871) | Marine eukaryotic communities from CALCOFI LINE 67, Pacific Ocean - C012_Sort48C_1 | ecosystem: Environmental > Aquatic > Marine > Oceanic | place: Pacific Ocean: Monterey Bay | collected... | reverse complement strand
GCAGAAGAAACAAGAGACCGAAGAGAAGGCCAAGCGAGAAGCTGACGAAAAGCAGAAGAAACAAGAGACCGAAGAGAAGGCCAAGCGAGAAGCTGACGAAAAGCAGAAGAAACAAGAGACCGAAGAGAAGGCCAAGCGAGAAGCTGACGAAAAGCAGAAGAAACAAGAGAACGAGGAGAAGGCCAAGCGAGAAGCTGACGAAAAGCAGAAGAAACAAGAGAACGAGGAGAAGGCAAAGCCAGAGAGGGACCCGCCCGCAAGGGACCCAGCAAAACGAGAGGGAGCCCCAAAAAGAGAAGCCGAGAAGAAGCTTGCGGAAGTGGCGGAAAACCATATTGCCTCTGGGACCCGTCTGCCTGACAAGAAGAAGAAGTCACGTAGCAGTACACTTTCTTCGTCAGAAGAAGAAGAAGAAGTTCAAGTTGAAGTTCAAGTTGAAGTTGAAGTTCTGGCGCCCCTGGCGAATTACACGGCCGAATTCCAACAGCTGAATTACTCCCAAGCGCAATTCGAAATTGACCAGCAGGACTTCGACCACCAGCTTCAAAAAACGCAGGCGCTCTTGGACAAGGTCCAAGTGCCAAAGAGCGGCGATGATAAGGAGCCGAGCCTGACTGACTCTGAGGGGGCCCAGGAGACTTCTACGACGGGCGAGGAGCCTGGAGAGCCGGAAAAGAGACCAAAAAGCGAGGTCAATGCACGTGCTATAATAATACTAAGATAGATGATGCTACATCTTCAAGCACTTTCACGATTTGGTGGGTTATACGCCAGGTCAGACAATATACAAATTCGTCAGCCGCGATATTATACGAATCCATAGAAATATGATTAAGTTGCATTTTCAGTATTTCCGTTTTACTGCTGAGAACAGTATAGTATAGTCTATACGATAAGTTAGACACTGAAGAAATTCAACATGAATTTCCAAAAAATCAACATGAATTTTCAACATGAAATTCAACATGAATTTCCGACAGCGAAACAGAAAAACAACTTACTACATGAAATCATAATATATAGAAGCCAATTATTATTTATGATTAATCATATATTATACTGAAGGTCGCCGCTTATGCCGAGAGGCAGGCGGTCGAGGTGCTAAAAAGAATCCAGCGGCTCCCCTCGCGCGCCCAGGTGCGCATGCACTTCGCGCAAAAGCAGCGGGCACTCGAAGAAGAGGAGGACGAGTTCGCGAATTTGGACCCGGGGTCCCAAATAAAGGAGGACCCGAACCGGGCTTTTGGGGGGGAGCTGGACGCGATGATCCACTACCAATTTCAGAGTTTGGATCTTGCCGCAATTCATTTTCAAATTCCTCCCAGTGGTAGTAGTAGTGAGAATAAGGGGCCCCCCGAAAAAGCTGAGAAAACTTCTGTCATAAAGAGTGAAGAAAAGCTTGAAGAAGGTCAAGAAGAAAAAGCTGACAAACAAAATAAGAACGCGGCAACAACCACTGAGAACACAACAACCGGAGCAGCAGCTTCAGAACAAGAAGAAATGCAGCCGCTCAGGGACCCGGTCTCCGGCCAGGTCATCTCCGACGCGTCCGCGCTGCGCGGCGGACGCGTCCTGTCTGGTGGCGCGCTGTACCTGCTGTGTTACGCGACGAATGCGGTATCAATATTTTCATATTAGTTTCTCACAACTCTGAAATGAACCGCATCCACCTATCGTCTACAAATATTAATAGTACCAAAAAAAAATGAATGATCGTAGTACAGGTGGCTGCGAAGCCAGTGTACTAGACTAGAGTAGTGTAATATAAATAATATAATAGATGCAAGCAATGAAGAGAAGAAGTTCAATTTGTTGTCGCAGAGAAGAAAAAAAAGGTGAAGCACGCAGAGGATAAGCCCGGCGAGGGTGCCTGCAAACTGGCACGCACGATCAACGCCGGCAACATGACTCTGGAGCGGCAGCCGCAGGTCGCACACTTACTGTGCTGTAGCCTTTAAAGTATTAGTCGGTTTAGCAGCACTGCTCCTCCTGAGCATAGTATGATTACGATTGTAGTAATTATTGCTGAGAGTGAGTGTATAGGACGAAGTAGTATTTAATATCATTAGAATTAATAATTATAATACAGGGTTTGACGCACCGGCAAGCCGGTGCGGGGTATTGTGAGTTGTTACGGTTGAGAATTGAGGAATATATCATAAGTCTAGCCGACAGAGGGCTTGACGCACCGGCAAGTGGGCGCGGGACGTTACTAACCGCTACGGTTTAGAACCGTCCCGAGATCGTAATAAGGCATTTGCCAACTTGATGTCCCATACAGTAGTGGGGACCTGGCTGCAGCTGGCATGCCATGGAGCGCCGCGAGAATTCGAAGAGACGGTGTAAACTACCAACGGAAAGAGGTGCAGGAGGCGTGAAAATTTGAAGCGTGAAATTTGAAATTTGAAGCGTGAAATCTCGACCTTGAGGCTTTGGCCTCGGCTTTGTCAACCTGTGGAGCTCACGGCTCCAAAAGCCCAGCAAGCCAGAAAAATAAATCCAGCGCGAACGGGCAAAGAGAGAAGAAAATGAGGCTTCTCGCTTGCACGCCGGCTCTCCCAGGAGAACATGTTGCATCTGCCGGCGCAACCGGTTATTTCGTGCCCGTAGCCCCAATTCTGTTCCCCCTCCTGTTCCGATTGTTGCTGCGACTCACGTTCGCGCCCCAATTCTTGTTCCCCGTCTTATTGTTGCTTTCCTGTTTGCTCTTGTCTCTCCCCTTGGTCCTGGACCTGCCCATGTTTCTGTCCTCATTCTTGCTCCCCTTCCGTTTATACATATGTTCCTGAATGGGCGCATGCTCCTGAAACGGAAGAGCTTCACCTCCCCTGAAAGACCAGATTGCAAAAAGCCGATCGTCAAAAGAGAAATTTGAAGCTTGAAAACTTGAAGCGTGAAACTTGAAAACATTACGAACGAATAACTTTTACAAATTGTAGAAGTTATTCGTTCGTAACGAGTTTTTAAAGAGTTCTTCTTTAAAGAATTTCTTTTAAAGACGAAGGGGCTGGACAAAATCTCTCTAGAATGAGTCGCTTTAATGCACTTGCTCTTTAAAGCATTTCTTTAGAAAAATGGTTTTAAATAGCTGCTTTTTAAAAGAAATTTCTTTAGAAGACTGTCTTTAAAGAAAATTCGCTAGGAGAAATCATTTCGAAGTGTATAGTTTATTAAGTTTACAGGCCAATCATTCTTCTTGTTGAGAGTTCCAATAAATATAATCATACCATTTAGATCATAAATGGTCTCTACCATTTTAGATCATAGATTGCGCCCGGCTGTATCCTATCAAATCAAACATAATATACAGGCCAAGACTTTTCATCCGCACTCGGTGTCACGCGTTTTTCTGCACACGCTCTGCCCGTCTCTGTTTCTGTTGTGCTGGGACACTGCACAGTTGCTGGCAGTTGCTGGCAGTGCAGGCGGAGAAAGCGAGACGCAGTACGGGGCGGAGTGTGCCTCGGTACGAGTCTTTGCGGCGCCTAGAGGTGTTATGTAGAAATATTGTATGGGTTTATTTTCGGTTCTTTCGTATATAATATTGTAATGTAATAGTGTGAATTGCAGTCGCACCCCACGTTTTTGGAGCTTCTATCTATATTACTTGATTAGTATTAACTATTATTATACTGTAGGCAATTGAGTTTGTAGAAGGCAAGAGTTTGACTAGAAGTTTAGTTGCCGATCACGACCCTCAAACAACAATGATACTGTCTGTCAGTCGGAATATATAATTATTAGGTCCGAATGAGAGTTCCGAATTCTGGCCGCTGGACTTCGTGATTTCGAAAAGCCGCGTGAAGTTTCCAAAAAGCCGGAGCCTGCTGTCCGTTACGGTGACGCGACTGCCGATCAAACAACAACCACATCATAGTAGTAGTAGTATTGGTGGTGGCTTAATATTTGAGTCAGACAACAACAACAACAACGGCACCGGTGTAGTGATGTCAAGAACCGGGAGGAGTGTCCCAGGAACGTTCGGTGCGTGTTACCTGACAGCAACAGCTGGGGCCCCTTCTTCTTCTGCTACTACACAAACAGGGACGACAGAAAGAAGTAGTACCACAACTGTGAAGAAAAAGTACCAATGTGAGAATTTCTCAGTGGAAGACAACGACGAAGAGGACGCCAAAAGTGGTAGCACAGCATCGAAGAATTTGTTTACGAAAATCGACGAATTCCAGAACGAAACGGACCTCGGCGGCGACCTTTTATCGAAAGAGGAATTCGAGAATAATATTGCTGCTGACAGGGGCCCCTTGTGGGAGGAAGAGAACGAACAAAAAAAAGAAACGGATGAGGCTCCTACTGCTGTCAGAAAGCAGGAACTGTGATGATATTTATAAACTATATGATGGAAGGTCTGAGGCATGAGTTTGAAGTATTTTTTTAGTAATAGTAGCAGGCAGTGTCGTATTATTAATATGATAGAAATTCATATTGTAGAGAGTGAGAACAAAGACCTATTGAACCCCCCTCCCGGAACAGAAACGATCGAGAGCAGTTTGAGGAAGAGAAATAATAGACTCCGTCCCTGACTCAGAGTGATGAACAGTATGAATATGCATAATAGCGGTTTGAGACGACGACCGTGAAATGAGAGACGACGAACCGTCTGTTCGCACATTGTGATATATTATATTATACGATGCATGATCTTTTTTTTTTCCATGCAACATTTTTTTGTTTGACGCATTTTTCAATTTTAATTTTCAATCTCGTCAATCATTATTGCGTGCATGAATTGAAACTTGGTGGCGTGCACAACGTGGCTATTACTTGTGAGTTGGAACAATTCATGAACGCAAATTTAATATTATCAACAACAGGTGTACTAGGTCTTTGGTAGTTGGGTTGGCCTTTGGTAGTTCTTTGGTAATAATCTTTGATAGTCTGTTTGGTGTGGGGGCCCGGAACAGCCATATTAGTATTCAGGCCCCTCTGTTTTTTCGCTCGGTTTTTTTTTTGACAACTGAATTCTATCACCGATTACACACTAGAAAAGATGTCGGTGGCGGTGCAGAACCAGATTCGCGAGAATGCGAAGCAAATCCAAGGTTATAATATTGATTGCATTTTTTTGTAATAGCAACATCCCGGAAACGGCGGTATCAATAATAGTTTGTGTTGGTCTTTTTTTCAAGCTCGTAATAGCTCAAACATCATTTCGATCGTTTAGACGTACATGATTATTAAACATCTGACTGCTAAAGCAAAAACTGTAGATTACATGGACGACCTGAACGAATGGGCGGTGTCCATGAAGTCAGAGGACCAGTTCCGTACGTTCGAGAAGACCGGGCAGCTTCCTGCGCCTCGGTCGCGCACGGGTGCGAACTATTTGATTTTGCCTATTATTTCATGATTTTATTTTCATCCATTATAAAGAAAGAATAGTGGTACGAAGCTTGGTTATAATCTTGGTGTCGGGGATCGGCCCATTATGCGGCGCTCTTGTGGCTGCGAGCATGTACTCTATAATAGTAAATGTAAAAAAACGATAGTGCTGGAGAAGACGTCAGAACGGGAGGAGCCTAGTAAGGCCACAGACAACAGCAGTCGACGAGCAGACGAAAAAGACGAAAAAAAGAATTTGGAGCTGGCGCGGGATTCCACCTCACTGCCACAGTATTTTTTTGGTAATTATCATGAAATTGGTCGTCACGAGGGGCCCGCTGTCAGTGTAAAGGAATTGATGACCGAACCGTACATCAGTCCATCCTAATTCCTAGTCTTGGCACAATGTGATGCTGTGAGTATAATTTACTATCAATATAATGACGACGCACGGCAGTGACCATTTCTTAATCTGTTCATCGCCAGGTAATAACAATACCCGCCAAACATTCTTCCTGTTGAGATTCCAATAAATAATGACGACGCAAAACAAAACCAAAAGGTACTACAAGAACTGGCGGCAGTACGACGTCGACGAGGAGCTCGACAAATTAGAGGACAAGGCTTCTTCGAAAAAGTCCAAAGGAGGAGAGAAAGAGTTTGACGTAGAAAAGTTTAAAGCGCAAAAACGCACGACCGCGGCGCGCCCGAACGTAAAGGTCTGCTTGTTGTACTGAGTGAAATAGCGATTGCAGTAGATTGATTGTAGCGAGAGCTGGACAAAAACAACTATTCATTTAAATAAGGAACTTGAAACTCAACCAAATTTCAACCGGAACGTGTATGACCAACAAAAACATCAGAAACTGAACAAATTTCATGAAAGGGTCTCTGCATTCTATATTAACAATATACGATCTAGTGAGTTGTACGCATGCAAGTACCCCCCAGCTCCCCCACTGCTCCACTGAGCTGTTCACTCACAAATGTGTCATCGAAAATAAATTTAAAATTGAAGGTGGCCGTCCGGACGTCGGTGCGGGCTAATTCGGACGTCGATTTTGCGGCGTCAAAGAAAGAGGAGGGGAACCGGCTGTTCGCGAATAATCGCCACCGGGACGCCATCGCGGCTTACCACTCCGCCCTCTCCTACGTCGTCAAAGAGTCTTTTTAAACAATATTTTTTCTGCAGATCGTCATCATCTAATTTGACTCCCCTTTTGATTAATATGATTATGGCGGGCCCCCCTGGCGGGTACATACATATACTGTATGATTTAAGATGACATAATATGTTAGTACCAAAAAGAGTGTAAATTCCATACCAACTGAAATATATTATACCAACCGGCCGGCTAATTGGTATAGTGGTATTATAAAGAGATAGTGTCGCATTTCTATTGGTATAGACGTAATAGACAGTGTCGCATTCTATGATTGATGATGAATTAAATACATGGCTTTTGCCAGCAAAGGTACTGCGACCACTCCTCCGATGAGGAGCGCGATTTGGCGGCGGTTTTGTTTTCGAACCTGGCTATGTGTGCCGTCAAGACGCAGGATTTTCGAGGCGCTGTGAAGTATGCGGACCAGGCGCTTGCTCGAAAGCCCGACATGGCCAAGGTGAATGTTCGTATTTAAATATCGTTTGTTGATTGGACTTTTATATTAAAAAAGTTCTCCGTTGTATATTGTATAATAAGTGATCTCTAGTAACGATAGTAGTAACTGCGTATTGTATAATATTTAACAGTACACGAACAACATAGTAAATTGAATAGAAGAACATTCAAAATAAGGCCTTGTTCCGGCGCGGCTATGCGTACCTGCAGCTGAAGTACCTGCAGAAGGCGAAGAGCGATCTGAGCGCGTGCCTCCAACGCGACCCGGACGACAAGAAGTGTGCCTCCGAGCTGGCGGCCTGTACTCGATTGCTGAGTGAAAAATTGAAGGAGCGTCGCGCGCACGCCAAGAAACTGATCAGTAATAGTAGTGGTAGCGGAAGTAGTAACAGCAGTGCTAGCACTAGCAGTAGTTCCTGGCGACGTTTGGACGTAAAAATGATTGCCGAAGAAGATCCTACTACTTTCTCATCCTCCTCTTTCGCCGCCTCCTCCTCTGAGAACAAGAAAAATAATCTGATCGAGGAGGTCGACACGGCAACAAATCGAACAGAAAATGTGGCAAAGAAAATTTTCATTAGTTCGCACAATATCAGTGCCGAGATGGATCCGGACGTTCTCATTGACAATAAAACGGGGAAGTACATCCCCAAATCCTTGCGGATGGAGAAACAGGCGTTGAGTAATCCCGATAAGAACATCGAAAAAACGAAAAAAATAAAGCAGGCGAAGAGCGGCAATTTCTACACTTTCGAAAGAAAATGGCCGAACATCCCGAAGCAGGACTACGAAAAGCGATTCGAATTGTTGAAAGAAGTCCGCATCTTCGGCGAATCCTTTAGCAGCGAAATACTCGTGGAGGCCGCGGCGTGCGTTTTGGAAATGGGCAAGAACGTCTTCGAACTCGAGAAAGTTGAAAAATTCGCAAAGGAACGGGACGAAATCTTCATTCGACTGAAGTCAATCGGGCGCTTCGAGCTATTGCTAGACACCTTGGAGCCGGCGGAAAAAGAGATGGTATTGAAGAGCTTTGGCAGCTCTTAGTAGTATAGATACGTTTTTCTAAAAACGTTTATCGGCGGTGTGTATAAGAGTATATTATTAAAAAGGAAAGCAAAATCCTATAAATGGTATAGCTATATCCTTTTGTAGTGCTCTTAATAGTTCGGAAGCGAGTACATCAAGGGTTATTGTGTACTTAGTATACGTTTGTGAAGGGACTTTTTGTATGAAGCGGAGCCAGATATTTTTTCTACAGTACGCGGGCTAATAGGGACTTGGGATGAGAAGATGCGTTTAATAGAAGTTCTATTTACAAAGTATTGATCAATCCTCGAAAAATTCACCTCGAAAATAATATTGTTCTCTTTCATAGTTACCGTTAGGTTGAAAATATTGTAACACAAAATTTCAAACAATTGTTGAAACTTGAGATCTCGACAACGTGCTTGAATAGTAGACACAAGACAGCAATCGAATATCGAATAGTGCACGTCCTGGTATGTTCACTACTCCTTGGCTTACTACGTACCGGCATAGTATCGGAGGAGAATTGGAATCCCTCCGTGAGCGGCCTGGAATCCCACGTTCTGGAAACTGGCGTAACTAAATATGAGAAAAACGTTTTTGTATGGACACTCGCTCTTGGTATGCGCCGTGTGAAAGTGGTTGTGACAGACCGTAATAAATCTCTGTTCTTCAATCTATCATCGACTCAGATTCTTGTTGATGTTGGTTTTCTTTCGTGATATTGATTTCTTGTTGACTGCTTTTCGTGATCGGATATTCATGTCTCACTTCAGCCATCGAAGTAATTACCTGTGTGTGCGTATGTGTGTGTGTGTGTGTGTGTGTGTGTGAGCTTTTCCCTTTTTCTCAGAAACATCAGAATTTGTATCAAACAACCCCAGGATTGTGAAAGAGAAAGTCGCCGCCCAGATAATCTGTGGCCGCCCAGATAGTTGCAATTTTAATCACTCAGTCCCCCAATTTCTTTTAATATTACATTCGATATTGCATTGAGAATTGTATATTATATAAGACCCCGAAACAACATTTATTATATAGAAATACCAGCTGCGTGGTTGAATATTATGGTGAATTTCAACATAAAATCCCCCGACGACGTGCAGAGGATCAACACGCTCCTGGCCACCCAATCTTTCCTCGAGGGCGGCCACGCAGCGGCTGCTTTGGATAGCAAGCAACTGGAGCAGTACAAGAAGGTTATTCTATTTAAAAAAAATTCTATTTAAGGTACAAGAAGGTTATTCTATTTAAGGTACAAGAAGGTTATTCTATTCTATTTAATACTGGAGCAGTCTTACTTTGAAAAAAAAAGGTAGTTGGAGCCTATCTAATAATTATAATAACATGTCATCTATTGCTGCTAACCTAGTAGCTAGAGGCAGCTAGGGCCTCTGTTCTTTCAGGTTGTGGTATGATATATTATATACATACTCAAATTATCATGCGTATATTAACTGAACTTGTATTTAAGAATCGAACTACATAGAAGTAAATTCAAAAACTCAGGATGCAAACTTGGCCAAAGACGTGGAAAACAGTTCAATTTTCAAGGAAAAGTTCCCCCACCTGTGTCGCTGGTGGCGCTGCATCGAGCAGACGGTGGAGGCCTCGAAGCAGGTATACAATTTCCTTTATATTATGAAAAGATATATATTAATTTCCTTTAAAACCTGCAGAGCATCTAAAGATAGTCTGGTAGGCAGTAATTACATTTATTAAGGTTCTGGCTCTCCCTTTCCCTCCCTTTTTTACCCTTGCCACATGTCCTGTCGTAGTATGTGAGTGGTTTCCTGCCAACCATCCACCTTGACGAAGGTTCACATGACAAGTGGGAGTAGTAACCGCAAGCGCCGCTTATGGTTACTCACCCTGGGCGCACATGTTGCTCCGTTGCTCTAATTTTTCTCCAGTTTTTCCTCAGTAGGTAGGTTAGGTCTTCAGGTCCAGTTATTAGTTTTAATTTCTTTTATTATTATATGTTTCATGGGGAGAGAAGAGGGGGCGTGATGTGATAAGAACTCTTGACATGTATTCAATCTCATTCTTGGGGTTTCTTTCCGGACTAGGAACTTCCTTGAGGGATGTTGGATGCCTATGGCTAGAATCCGTATAAGTTCGAGGCGGAAGGCGTCCACTGTCCCTTGAAGAGATTCTTGGAGGGTTAGAAACTCAGGACTTCTGATATCAGAGTACCAATTACCGCTTAAAAGATGAGGCTAGCAGGTCATAATGCATATTATGAAAAGTCTTCTTGCTCTAGTTGATTGATTTTTTAGAGAGAGCGACGTATAGTTAAAAGTATTATGGTAATAACTGTTAATGCACCCAAAAAACACTATCACTAGGCGAATGCGTTTCCACTGAAGGAGCCTGTGGCGGCTGTGTCGGGCAAAGTTGCCCGCGCCATGATTGCCGCACCCGCACAAAAGGGGGGGCCCGCCGCACAAAAGGGGGCCGCTGCCGAGGGCGGCGCCAGCAAGAAGGTCGCCAAGCGCGTCCTGAAAGCGGACTGCAGCGTGGTGCCTTGCAAAAATGTTGAGGCCGATATGCCAGAGCACGAACGCCCCTCCCTGGGCGCTTTCGGCAGGAATTTCGAGAATTGTAAATTGAAGGAGCCGCGTTATTTAACAACCGCGATTATGTACAGCAATGGGCCTCCCCACATCGGCCACACCTACGAGACCGTCATGACAGATGTACATATGATATTAAGAATATTCTCTTTCACTCTATTATGTTATGGTATGCAGTTAATGATTACAAAACTCTTTTTCTTCAAAAATAATTTATTGTGAAGAGGGAAGTATTCCCTCTTCCTACCATAACGGTCTTCGGACTGTGTCCTCATTATTGTAAACTTTTCACGTCCCACGTTTCTCTCTCTATAATATAATTTTACGTAAGGTTGAAGATATATGGTTATATTTTTTTAGGGGTCACACAAAAAAAATGAAAATCAATGAGGTCTGCGCCCGGTACTACCGATTGTGCGGCCACGACACTTTCTACCAAACCGGCACAGACGAGTACGGGCAAAAGATTCAAGAGGCGGCTGAAAAGGAGGGCGTGACACCCATTCAGCTCTGTGACAAGTATTTTAATCTAAAAGAATGAAAATTTTCGGGGCTCGCTTCTTCAAATTGTTATGTATTTATAGCGGCCTGGGTCTTCGATTAAGGGTACATATAAAAGCGTTAATTATGATAATGCTGCTTGTTAGATAAAATGTTATAGTCTGGATGGTTCTAGGAGGATTGCTTATAGGAATTATACCAATCTGTCTATAATATTACCTATAGTATACTGTCCTAATAGGCAGAAGCAATCTGGGTCATAGCCAAAAAAAATGAAAAGGTACGCCGCCGGCTTCAAGGGCCACTTCAACCGTTTGGGGCTGTCCCACGACAACTTCATGCGCACCACTAACACGCAACACATGGAGGTGTGCCAGGCTAATTGGAAGAAAGCTTTTCAAAAAGGCGACATTTATTTGGGCGAGCATGAGGGATGGTCTGTTTTTTATTAAACAACCTTGAGTTTTCAAGTTCTTTGAATATAATATACAGTTTTGTAATTTGAATCACAACAAATAATACTTTTGTAATTTAGCGAAAAACTAGATACATAGTTTTTCGCTATAATATCATTATATTTTCATAGTTGATCCGTCCGGCCCGGTCGTTTGCAAATTGAACCGTATTTTCACATTTTTCTTGTATAAAGTTTTCTACAAAATCGGTTCGAATGATAATATTATCAAAAATCAGGGTATACAAAAAAAATGGATCAGAGAAAAAAAAAAATAGGTATTTGGTCCGCGAAGAGAGGTACATTACGGACCAGGAAGCAAAGGAGATGAACTACGTCGACCCGATGAATAAGAAGCCCTTGCAAAGAGAAAAGGAGACCAACTACTTGTTCAAACTTTCGAAGTACGCGCCGCTTATTAAAAAGAAACTGGAGGACGAACCGGATTGGTGCCGCCCTGAACAGTACCTTTTTTTTTTGTGATTCTCATTCATTCATTGTAATTCCATCATCCTTCATTTTTCCTGGAGAAACATGGCATGTACGCAATCACATTGGATGTAACATATTTACATAGAGAGCTTAATAAGGACATTAAGAAATGTTTAACTTTAGTTTAGGGAGTGTTATCGTTATATATGAAAAAAACGAGGTACCGCCAGGAGATGTTGGGACGCTTGGAAAAAGCCATGGCCGAGGGCTTGCGTGACCTGAGCGTGTCGCGCACCAAGTTCCCCTGGGGCGTGCCGTGCCCGGGGCCCCACGCCGATGGCAAAAAACACTGCATGTACGTGTGGTTCGACGCGTTGACGAACTACTACAGCGGAATCGCCATGAGCGGCCGAGAAACTGCCAAATACTGGCCTGCCACGGCGCACTTTATCGGCAAGGACATCACTTGGTATCTTTTTAGGATTATGAAATGTTAACTATGGATTTAATATACAAACCAGTTTCCGCGGCGAAGCTTCAATATTAAATAAATACAATTACATTATATTAATGACAAGGGGCCCTCATCGTCGGTATAGTACAGTATAGTATACCTATACCACAATGAACAACCGTGAGGTTGTGTCAATCACATAGCCGTGGGGATCATTAAAATAATTTCAAAACAGAAGTGATCTGCAGATAGTTGAAAAAAAAGTTTCCACACATGAAATTGATGATCTGGGGCCCCAAACAAAAAAACAACAAAAAAAAAAAGGTTCCACACCGTGATCTGGGGCACAAAAAAAAAACAAAAAAAGGTTCCACACCGTGATCTGGGGCAGCATGCTGCTGTCTCTCGATATCCCCTTGCCGAAGAGCGTCGTCGTTCATGGCTTCTTGGCCGGACCGGACGGCCAGAAGATGAGCAAATCGCTCGGAAACGTGGTCTCCCCGCACGACGTGCTGCAGTGGTGTCCCCCCGAGAGCTTGAGATGGTATCTATAATGTTAATTTAAGGTCAAGGCGGGTACCATAACCGTTAAAAGAGAGACTTAGCCTTCCTCAAAATTGAAACAGAGAATTAGGATTCAGGTTTCGGCATTTCAGGTACTATCTGTCCGCTTGATTTAGTGCTCAACAGGTTATATGCATCTATAATGTTCATCTTTGGTTTCATATATCGGGTATACCTTTGTATCGTTATATTTATACAACAACATGTTGTAGGAAATTGTTTCCTTTTTATTTTTATATATTTGAGATGAATAATGATGATTTTATGGGGCGAGAGATTTTGGGAAATCTCTCACCGGAGGTTTTTTTGAGATCCATATTAGAAATTGTTTCTTGATGCCTTATGTATATCCTGAATTGGACAATTATCAATCAAACCACATTAATATTATATAGTTTAAAAAAGGTACCTCTGCAAGGAAGCTGATTATGGGCGGGACATGGCCTTCTCGCCCAGCGCTTTGAAACTGACGCACAACGCGGATTTGTGCGACAAGTTCGGTAATCTTGCGAACCGTGCCATTTCCTTGAGTGGCGGTAGCGTGCCGGAAATTTCCAAAAATTATAAACCGGACTTGCCCTTCGACCTAGAGTTTGTGAGAAAAGAATTTTGCAACGCCATGGAGAAAACGCACACGAAGGACGCGGCAGAGATCATAACCAAGGCGTGCGTGGAGGCGAACCAGTGGATCGCAAATTTGGAGCCGTGGAAAATCAAGGACAACGCGGAGAAACGGGCGACCATCATTCGTTACTTGATGGAATCCGTGTATATTCTGGCGCATTTTTTTGGACCGTTCGTGCCGCGCGCCGCAGAGGGCGTTTTTAAAAAACTGCACACGCCGCCGGTGTTTTTGGAAGATCTCAAAAAGGATTTCGTGAATTTGAAGACCGGTACGGAGGTCAAGAGCTACGACACGGTCAGTTTCCCGGCCTTCGATCCGGCTTTTGCGGTCATCAACTGCCCCAAGACCTTGCCGGGTGATGCGGCAGCAGCTGCAGCTTCTTCTTCTTCCGAGGACGCGGGCGATAAGAAGAAGGGCGATAACAACAACAAGGGGGAGGGCAAGGGCCGCGACAAGAAGGCCGAGAAAGCCGCCAAAGAAGGAGGAGGCGAAAAGAAGGAGAAGCCGAAAAAAGCTCCGGCCGCGCCTGCGTTGGATAAAAGTCAACCGTTGTATTCTCGCCTCGACTTGCGGGTGGGAAAAATTATTGAATGCGAAAATCACCCGGAGGCCGACCGCCTTTACGTGGAGAAGATCGATGTCGGCGAGGCGGAGCCACGGCAAATTCTTTCCGGATTACGCGAGCACTACCAGCTCGAAGAAATGGTGGGCCGGAAAATTGTTACGATCTGTAACTTGCAGCCCCGCAAGATGGTGGGACTGACCAGCTACGGCATGGTCCTGTGCGCCAAAAGTGGCGGCAAAGTGGAGTTCGCGGCGGTGCCCGAAAGCGCAGAGCCGGGCGACCATATCCAGGTGGAGGGCGATTTGAATGAAAAGAAGCCGTGGGAGGGAAAGCAGATCACCAAGAACAAGGTCTGGGAGGAGGCCGTAGTGCTGTTGAAAACCGACGCCAACTGCGTCCCCTGCTTCGACGGGAAACCTTTAGAAGTGCGCGGAAAGGGGCGCTTGACCTCGACCTTAGCCAGCGCGGAATTGTCCTAAGTTGTTATATATGATAATTAATATATAGTAATTTCTGCTGGAAGGATTATTGTCCCACAAAGGTCACATTACGCATATTATATATAAAGGACCTCAGACTAACTACAAGAATAGCATTTTCTAATATAATTGTGTAGTGTAGGAGCGACGAAGTGACAGAGAGGAGGCTAATAGAGGGAATGTGGCAATGTAAATTTCTCGAGAACCTATATACATTATAAGTGCGTCTTTAATATTAATCAATAAGAAGAATATGGCAGGTTTACAGGCTGACAAACCTGTCTGAGGGATCTGCCTGAGGTCAAGTGGCCCTGTGCCACTGCCTCGTACGGGAACCTGCCGGCAGGCTTTTTTTGTCAGTGTCTTGTAGGGTGTTGCGCCGTCGCATCATGCACTGTCGGTAAGAGCACGGGCTCCACCACGTAGGAATGTATCGCGAGGACTGCCCGAATGGGTGTGGTAGATCTCTGTTCCCTGAATCCCTGGTAAGTCAACTTGGTATGACCGATTCCTCTGTCTGGTGTGCTCCAATCGTCTTGGGATTACTCCAGTCATTGTTGGTGAAAAGGATAGGTCGATGGGATCAAATCAAGTCCAACGTCCACCGTGGGGACACTGTATTATTATTATTATTACAGGCTGACAATATTGAGCGAATTTATTCTATGTTTTACAGCACCGTGGAAGAAAACCTATTATAGTTAAGCATCGTGCCTATATTAAAATAAGAAAAGGGACCCTCCCGATAACATTATTATGAAGAGCATTTCTTATAGAATATAGTTAACGAAGAAGTGCTTTGCTTGCTCCCCAAAATGATATGGTAGCTATCGAGTATCTACACAAATTGAGTAGCCGGTTCTAATACCTGGGACCTGAAATTCATTTCTTCTCGAGAATATAGTTTTGACGTTTTGCAGCTGACCTCTCAATTGAGCATGTGCTGAAGATTGGCCGAAATAGTTTTCGTGGCATATTTATTGAATATGCCACGAGGTGTAATAGTAGTATATTTCGTGACCAACCATTAATTTATTTATTTAGTGTTTATCTAATATTCGTGCGAAGCAATTTTTCTACGAAAAAACATTGGTTCAATCCCGCAGCGACTTGAGATGAACAGCATTTTTTTCATCCATTCTGGTGTACTAAAGGAAACTACCATTGTCATTGTGCAGGAACCGATTCATTCTGAATAAAAAGGTCATTAAATTTTTTTTTCGAGAATTGCAATACTACACATAAATTGTTCTGCGTCGTGCTGTATACTATACGGTGATGTATATTATTTTCATGCAAATGACGTGCCCGCGAGAACACGTTACATTGTCGTGACTTATGATTGATTCTCCAAAAGACCATGATTTTGTCCAGCCGCTGAGAGTCTTTTTTTTTTCCCGCGTGTGATTTGTCTTCTCTCTTAATAATATTGCGAATCACATTTAATGATCCGGCAACCGCAATTGGGTGACCCTAAAGTAAATAATAACTTCAGAGAAGACATCCTATAATAGGGTGGTGGGGATAAAGATAATATTAAACATATTTGTGCGAATTTTGACCTTTCTAATATGTCATGACAGAGTAGCGCAATAGGCAGTATGTGATAGCTTTTGGCCAACTGCATTAGTAGTTCGTCGATTTTGATTTTCGTTGTGCATGAGTATGATATAGTCTTTTAATATCAAGATGATGGCAGAAACGTTGTGGGGAAAAGTGTCTGTGTCTTGTTAGACACAGTAATAGGAGTGGGACACCACGTAGCGTGGCTCTTTGCGTCTGCTAACCTTGGCGCTTGTGGCGGCGAGCGCTCACCCCCGCTCGCCCCTTCTTAAGACTATATATAATATATTATGAATCGCTCGAACGCCGACCAAGTGCCGTGGCCGGTTTTTTTCGCATAGATCATTTGTAAGTAGACATCTTTCGCATAGTGGGAGATTTGGTATACTATAGATATAGAATCATCGAAGTATTCGTACAAAAATTCTTTCTGAAAAAAAAACCCAAAATTGAAAACCCAAAAGCCAACGGCCTGCGAAAAACAAAAGGCCAAGCCAGAGGCCTACGAAAAGACGCACGTGATAGGCAGCGGCGCCAGTGCCAAGGTGTACATCGCGAAATGCCAGGACGGTTCTGAGAGAGAGTGCGCCCTCAAAATTTTGGATCTCGAGGTCATTTAATATTGAAATACATACTTGATCTATTATATCCAGGGATGCAAAGTAAAGTAAAGTAAAGTAATTACTTTACTTTACTTTACTTCGATTTGGCGCTTGAACCTTTGGGGACCGGACCAGCAAGCGAGCGGAGCACACCCGCGGCCCGATTATGCACATCGTGGCTTAACGGCCTGGGACAAAAAACCGTCGCTGCGCGGCCTAAAAATGACACGGCACAGGTGTGAGGAAAGATCGGACGCGGTCGCACGTGCGACCGCGCGGCGTGCGCCGGTTCTTCAGGCACGAGCTGCGGCATGAATGCTGGCGGTGCTCCCGAAATACGCTGGTATTTTCGCAAAGAAACGGACCGCAAATGGCTTGGAACCGCGAGCCTGGGATCGTCAAAAAGACAGTCTAACGCACTGACCTTGAGTCAATTTGCGCACGTGGAGGGCCTAAACGCGATAAACACATAGCCACGATACATGCGTGGCTGAAACACCTAAACAAAAAAAATTTTCGGCCCTGCGGGGCTATCCTCGGCAGACATTGTCGCTCGCTCCCTCCCTCGCAAGCTCGGTCGGTCGCTCGAAGGAACCAAGCGCCGCGAATGACTGGCACTCTACTTGCTACTTTACTTTACTTTACTTCGATTTTGGGGTCCGCGAAAAGAGACACCCGAAGTAAATTAAAGTAAAATGTCCTACTTTGCAACCCTGATTATATCTTAGCCAAACAGTACTTCTCTATCACCCGCAGTATCTTATTATGACGCGATCAACGGATATCCTCTAAGAGGAATTTTTTGGAGACCTACCGTTTTGGATGCATAGTAGACCATGACATCATGTGTACGAATATGTTATACTTATTTTGGCAACATGATCCAGATCTGATCTAAAGACAGATCTTCTTAATTGAATTGAATATGCGCTGTGGGGTAAGCAGCATAGACCCCGGAAAATCAAAAATCAGGTAGTGATAGGTAGAGGTTGTGGTGATAATAGTAGTTGTAGAGGTTGTGGTGATAATAGTAGTTGTAGTAGTAATTCGTAGTAGATTTTCTTAATGATTATGTAAAAAATAAAAAAGGCACTGGTGCACGACGACGTGCTGGACGAAATCAGGAAAGAAATCCAAGCCATGGCCCAGTGTCGCCACAGCAACGTGATTTCCCATTACGCCTCGTTCGCGTTCCAGAGGTTTGAAACTAATAAGTTTCTTCTTCAAGTTTATTCATTATTATATGACCAAGTCTATTATACACTCATGTTATATGAAGTCTATTATACATTAAATAATTACGTTTCAAGAAAAAGAGGCTCCACTTAATAATGTCCAAATACGCTCTAGTCTACTTAAATTGGGGGTCCCTCTTAAATTTAGCTATGACAACTGATGGGTCCCATATTATATTACTATTACACACGAGTGACGTTATAATAATACAGGCAAATGTTCATCGTGATGCCACTTTTACATCTGCCTCACTTTTCTCACGATGCTGTTCATCGTGATAATTGGCAACCTCTCCGGTCCCTCCACTCTCTCCTGGCACGAGATCCATTGGTCTCTGCATAGTGCCTGCGCTGGATGTTCCACCCCTCGGTGTCGCGTCCTATACTTCCCTGTCAGTCACCACAACGTGCGCTGTCGCCTTACCTAACTTGGATGACGTGCTCGCCTCTCCTGCTGCGCCCAAGCGGTGATGCCAGTCCAAATGCCCTACGCGGCATGATATCGTCGGTCTGCGGGAATGTCCCCGCATATCGCGGGATAGGGTTCCTTAGGCGAGGACTTGTTAGAAAAAAAAAAAAAAAATACAGGCAAATGTTCATCGTGATGCCACTGATGCCGGGCGGCAGTTGCGCCGATTTGATGCGATCGCACTTCCAGACAGGTTGTGCTTATATATAATATATGGCAGGTATATAGACCGTATTTAAAGTACTATAAGTTGTTGGCATGGCATATTGATCTTGATTTTCAATAAATTGATAGGGACCCTGCATTATTTTCGTGAAACTATATTCATCATCAAGTATGGTTGAAAAGTCGAAAAAGTTTCAAGTATAATATTGAAGAGTTATTATTTATGCAGGGGCTTTGTCTCACACATGTTAACAAAAAAGTACAAAAAGGTTTCGGTGCCCTGGAGCCGGCAGCGACCGCGGAAGCTATCCTGGCCAGCATATTATACGACACCGTCGTGGCGCTGGTAATTTCCTTAGGACCGCAGTACCCCCAGAGCTGATTCCCTCTACCCCCGAACTCAAAGAGATCTCCTTTCCTTAGGCCCAGACCTCTTTTTGATCGTATTGCCTGAAACTCCAAGCTCTTCCAGAGCTTTCCTCCTCAAACGTTGGAACGCTTTCCCTGTAACCCCGAACTCTCCAAGAGCTCGTTGCAAGCTCAGAGCTCTCTCAAGACCAATTTTCAGCACACTTCTGTGTACGTTTAAAGTAGATAACGTTTTTTGGCGCACCGCCCAAAAAACGATATATCACAACACTTAACAAAATCGCTATTCATGAAATCCAAACTCATCTGGCTTACAGTGCGCCCTTGTAGTGCGCCAACCCCTCGAAAAACGCTACGCGCCATCGGCGCGGCTAGTGACACAAGCCCTCGTAACGCTCTCTCTATGTTACGAATAAGTAACCCGCCCCTAAATCCGAGCACGCCGTCTACTTTATACCCCCCCTCCCCCCGCGGCGGCCCACCTTTGGGCCGCCGCGAGCATGAGATATTATACGACACCGTCGTGGCGTTGGTTCAGCGTTTTTTCACGAATAATTTTTCTCACAAATATTATATACGTATATGAAGAGTTGTTAGGAGTTGTTAGGTCCATTTGGGAGTTCTTAGGAGGTAGGAAACTCAGGGTTTCAGAATATCAGAGTACCAATTACCGCCTGAAAGATGCAGCTGACAGGTCATACCGCATATACGTATATGAAGAAATGGATATTAGTACATTACATAGAGGACATGTTAAGTTCTGTACAGTTTCCTAATACTATATTTCTGTATACTACACACGAATTCTATGGGTCAAGACGTTATAATTATTAAATAACCATAGAATTATTAAAAAAACACCTAATAAAAAACACCTATTATAATTAAAAAACACCTAATATTATTAAAAAACACCTAATAATATAATTAAAAAACACCTAATATTATTAAAAACACCTCATAAATTAATAAAGGTGTATCTGCACGACCCGAAGAACAAGCAGATTCACCGCGACCTAAAGGCGGCCAACCTCCTCCTGGCGGCGGACGGAACCGTGAAGCTGAGCGACTTCGGGGTCGCGGCCAGTTTGAAGGCAGTTCATGTTATTGTGAGGCCTATCTTTTACATAATTTCATGGTATGTACGCAAGACCAAGTGTGTAGATCGCCTATTGGAAAGGGTCCGGTGAACGGATAGTGATTTGTGATTAGTGAATTCGCTATGACTTGTTAGGATACTCAGTGTAGTAGGCTAGCTTGGTACGTACCCAAAAGGGCCTGACAATAACATGAACTATTTGAAGGAGCAGCGCATGCGCCAGACCTTCGTGGGCACGCCCTGTTGGATGGCGCCGGAAGTTTTTTTTTTGTTGTAAAAATAATATTAAAAAATGATATTGATACTTTTTGTAATTAAAAAATGATACTAAGTGCGTACAACGATCGCATAATAACTCTCATCATCCACGTTCATCATATTACAATTCCACATTGTTTAAATTTGCTTAATATAAAAAACGAATAAGTATGCAAAAACGGTTGCATTATTAAAAAAAAAAGGTTCTACAGCAGAAGGGGTACGCTACGCCAGCGGACATATGGAGCTTAGGGATCACCGCGCTCGAGCTTTGCAATGGCGAGGCACCCTACCAGCGGCTGCATCACATGAAAATCATGTTTTTGATTAATAATTTCCATTGCAAAGTGTACGCAAAGACCCAATCATATAGATGTTGAAGACCATCACAGTATGAGTCGTCTCCCGGATATTATTTCTTTCGTGACACTTGTATTATTATATGTCTAAACTGGCATTAGGCACCTATTATGCTGGCACTTATTGCTTTAATAATTAATAGTGTATGCATGGATCCTCCAATTGGTGTATACTTAGTATACGAAAATATATATTATTTCTAAGGCGCAACATCGTCGACCGGCAGCCGCCGGAGCCCCCGCGAGGGCGTTCGAGGGGCTTCCAGCGGTTTGTGATCAGTTGTTTGCAGAAAGAGCCCAAGCAGCGCGCGAAGGCGGCGCAGCTGGTCGCCGAGTTCGACAAGGACTTCTTCTTGGTGCGCAAGGACGGGCGCGCGCATTTGAAACAAGTGATCAAAGAGCTGCCCCCCTTGCACCAGAGGCGGCGCAGGCCACCCGAGCGAGAAAGAGAGCCTGTTGTGCCTAATAATAATAACAACACTCCTGGGGGACCCGTCCCGGGCCCTGAGCCGAACATAAGAAATAATAACGTCGTCGAGGGCCCCGGGGGCTTGCCGTCAGGGCCCTCGGGAAATTATGTCGACGGGGGAAATGCCGCGAATGCGTCACAAGCAGCGCATGTGATTCCACCGCAGGGGCCCCCCGGAGCCGGTGAGAATAATATAGCGGGACCCGGAGCCAACAACATGGGACCCGGAGCCAAGAGCAGTAATAACGCAGACAACACCGCTACTGGCGGCTGGAATTTCGATCTGCCAGAGGACGAGGGAGACGAAGTGTAAAAAAATTGTTACAATTTCGTGGCATGTACGCATATTAAGTGTCGAAAAATGAAGAGCACTTTTTTTTTGATTCATAGCCATGAAAAGAGAGTGTCGAAAAATATGAACAGAGTCTGCACAATACATTGATCCGTACTCACATCCGTTTGTAGAGGCATATAGCTAGATTTGTTGAATGTTGAGCCATAGAGCTAAATATATAAAACAAAGTTTTTTCTGCATGAGATTTCAGCTTTAAATTTCTGTGATCGACTGTGACACACAAAAATAATACATTTTTATACAATTTTTATTGAGAATTGAAAAAGTTGAAATGTACGGCTTGTGTCCTCTCGTGGCAGCCATGTGTTCCTACAGTAATAATACGTGTCGCACTGGAGACGGTGCCACAGGGCCTCGAATTTTTTTTTTTGTGTAAGGTATAATATGAGGAGGTGGCGTCGGCACACATTTGCGCGTGTGTAGATTGCAAAGGAGAGCGCACCGTACGGCCGTATTGTTTTCAATCGTGATCTTCTCTATGACCCAGGCTTAGAGATAGGAGCTTAGTTGTGGAGCGAGCCCAGCTTCTCTTAACTGTATTGTTATAAAATGAAAAAGGGGTAGGGTAGGGGTAAAAAGGGGTCAAAAGCTATAAAAAGCTATCAAAAGGGGTTCATTCTCGAACGCCTTTTGAACCGCTTTTGTTAGCTTTGAAGAGCTTTTGAACCCCTTTTGGGTACCCCTTGTTGCCGATTACGACCCAACAACACATTGTCTTGATTGGGCGAGCATCTTCTTCTAATAGCACGTATACTTAGTATAATCTGTGGGAAGCGCATCTTTATCTAGTCACGTGGGGGTCTTCCCTGAACAAACTCTATTCGCCTTGTGTAGGAGGTGACTGGCGTCTCCACAGTCAGATTCAGAAGGCAATTCTTTCCGTATTCATTTTCAGAGTTTTATTTTACGAATTTGTTTCCACAACTTAATACAGGAAATTTTGCGTATGAGCGAGTGATAAAGTTGATACAGAGTGCCAGTTGAGTATATGTATCAAATAATTTCGTTCAAGTGCCACGTCGATTGTTCAGACTATTTGCAGACTAGATCGTAGTATATTGCAAGAAAAAATTAAATATTAATCAAGCTATATGCGTCATTGTATATGTATCTATAATAATTAATATACTATACACGTGGTAAGTAGCATATTGCTATATAATCATGTTTGCGAAAAAAACTTTTTTTCTATTGACCTGCGTTGGCAGTGTTTTTTTTGTCTCGCAAGGGGAAGCGGAGGGGCTCATTGCGGCAGATCATGGTATCGGTCCGCCTGCTAGAACGTCGTTGTTGGAGGCTTTTTCGCACGAATATTATTCACCTCGAAAACGAAAATTTTCCAGCGAATTGGCGGCGTCGGACCCAGTGGCGCAGTCGGAGGGGCCCGGTGAATCTTTTCGTAACCCTCCCATTCATCTGCTTCCAGCGCCAACAGCTGGTGTGCCACCAGCAAGGGGCCCCGCGGCCGCAGCGGCCACGGCTGTTGCACCCGATCGTGCTGCAAAAGCCGAATCGCATCTACTACACGAGGTGCTTCCGGAACGGCCGAGTGCTCGGGGACCCGAAGGAGCTGGTGATGATGTCAAGAAGATGAAGAAGACCTCAGAAGAAGCCCCGTTGAAAGTCCTTGCGATCCGCGATGGAATGAATATGAAGGGGTTTTTGCCGTGCCCAGCGACGGCTTCTTTTGTTTCCAGAGAATTCGGACAGCGTCAGGGAGACCCGCGTGGTGTCAGTGATTTATCAATACTACGTCATTTAGGTGGACGAGATGAAAATACTGGACGTCGAGACGTCGACGACAATAAGAATTATTACAAAGTAGACGCTGTAAGAAGCGATAGAGTTATTTATCCCCTCTGCGATAGGAGCTCTGTGGCTGATGATGTGTCGGAGGATGATGTAGAGCGGCCCCTGGTCAAAGCCGATTTGGGAGGCGGGGATTTGTACGGCGGCCTGGCGAGGTCCCTGCAGAGTCTGGGCAATCATCAGAATCAGCGGCGTCTCCGCAAGAACCAAGAATCCCGTGACGATGCTGAAAAAAACATCGTCGATGGTCGTCTTTTGAATGCTAGTAGTAGTACTAGTAGTATAGAAAATATTATTAAATTTAATAATGATAATATTTCTTACTTGGATGTGGTCAGCGTGGGAGGTTCTGGTGTGGCCCTGGAAAAGCTGGGCCTAGAAAAATTGACGGCGGAAGCGCTCTTGCGTTTCATCAAAAAAGAGAAGTATGAAGCGGTGGTGGCCGCCTCGAAGGGCGTTAAACCCCTCCTGGAAGTGATGCGGCTGGCTGCGAGAGAACCACAAGAACGTGAATTCTTTCCCGGGGTCATCCTGGTCAATCAGGGCGAAATGGATCCGAACGCAGCCGGCGCGGCAGAAATTGTAAAGTTGAGTTCCCATTTGAACACGAGAGTGGTTCTCACGGGGCAGCCACGTTCTACTGCTAACGGAGGAGGAGGAACAGAGGAGGACATGGGGTGGCTGCGGGCACGCTGGGAACAACAACCAATATCAATTGACGACCAACCAGTGGACGAAGCGAAACTCGGTGAGTTTTTTGGTACAAAAAGAGAAGAACAAAAAGCTGGTACTGCTGCTGCGGCCGCAGCTGAGAACAGCCACGAAGAAAAAGCGGGCTTTGGCGTGTTTCTGTATCTCGCGCGGGATCGTTCTCCTGGGGTCTCCGTGCCGGACACGCATGGCTTACCAATTTCCCTGGTGGCGCCGGCGGGAGGGTACCAAGTGTCGAGCCTCCAGGGTGAAATCGTCGGCCCCAACAGGGCTGCCACGAGCAAAGACCCGTACATCTTCGAAATGCTGCGTTGGGTCCGCAAAAGCAGCTTCGCCTCCTCCAAAGGAGGAGACCAGATGGAAGACGGAGATGCGGAGGATGAGGGCCCCGGCGGGCCTAGCTCCGACGGCTGGCTGACGGCAATGGTGCGGGATGTCCATCATTGCCACACCCTGTATCTGGGGAAACGCACGCTGCGAGCATCTCCAAGAAGGGAGTTGCGCTTTACCAAACTACAAACATCTCCGCTGCAGCGGAACCTGCTGGAGCAGCTGGAGGAAAAAAACGGTGTTTTTGAAAAAGTGGCACCTGGACCCGTGCAAGAAGAAGAAGAAGAGCTGGTGGGGCCCCCCGGGTCGGCCGATTTGGCCGCAAGGCGGGGAGAGGAGATGAACGCGGGTCGGCGGCTGGCACCGGTATCATCGCAGCAGTTGAAGTGGCTCTCGCGTATGGTGGGGGACACCGACCCGCAGGAGGGGAACCTCGTGGTGCTGACAGCGGCGAAAATCGTTCCCCCACCGCGACTTTTACGAACATACGAAAAACGGCGAGAGCAGATCCGTGCGCAAAATGAGAGGCAAAAAAACGGATGGCTGTCCGAGACGGGCGCCGAAGGTTTGCCGGGCGGAAATCTGCAAAAGGCAAGGGATGCCGGGCTCTTGGATGAACCTGGACCACAACACGGAGGAGGAGGAGGAGGAGTGAGTCGACGTCACCCCCGCACTTTCGACAAAGCGCTTTCTGAGTTTTTCGAAAAGAACCCGTTCGAAGAGCTGGCCGCGATCGATGGATTAAAAAGTGACTGGAGAAATCCGGATCCTGCGCAGAGAGATTGGGAACGCGAGGAGTATTTTTTGCACGGCGCTGGTCCGGAAGCGGCGAAAGGGATCTGTCAGAGCGGTTTTCTCACGTTTGCGGGTGGGAAAATACAGAGTCCGAGTGTCTATTTCACAGAAGATGCCACGGTTGCGTTCACGTACGCGGGGGGGCCCCCGGCTCCTCCATCAGCAGGAGGGGCCGCCCCGGGGCCCCGGGAGGAGGAGCGTGACCAAAGCAGGCAAGCTGAGAAACGATTGTGGGAGTGGATGCTGGAGGAGACGGGGCTGGGCAAAAGAGAAATCTTATTTCCCGGGGTGCCGGTCCATTTTATCCTGGTCGGGCGGCTCCTGCGCGGGAACGTGCGAGACCTCCCGGTGGACCCCCGTCGCGGGGTGCCGTTACATCCCGCGTCCGTCGCGGAGAAGGCCTGTGTTCTGAGAGGAGAAACAACAAAGTTTCGTCATCATCAGGAGTTTTCATCTGGAGAAGAAAATGTTAGTTGTGCACGAAGGGGCGAGGCAGAAATCTTGATGACCGACAACAATGACAATCCAGAAGACAACGAGGCGAATGTGCATGGCCCGTTTTTTCACTCGGTCGAATACATGGGGCAGCCAATCGGGCTGCCTCGGACTGCGCGAGAAGTCGTGTTGGTGGGGGACGGGGATGACACCGTGAACAGGGAGGCCGTAAGAGGTGGTGATAATTCAAAAACGCGAAAAGACAGCACGAGCAGTGCAGTATTAGATCATTTACAAGCGCCCGATTATCCAAATAATGATCACACTCGCATTCAAAACTTAGCTGCTTTGGCCAAGTTCGCACGGGGTCCTAAGGAGCAAATGTTAAGCGGCGCCAAAGGGGCCTTGGCCTTCGCGCGGGAGCAGCAGGTGGTGCCCAGTTACCTCGTGGCCGTCGTGAATCGCCACGTCGACGCCGGGAAGCCGGGGACGGTCGTTTTCGTCAAGCCGGGGGGCAACGTCTGGTACGACCCGGGCCTGGCGAAATGGCAATGCCATTACGTGCAGCTCCTGAGACGATCCACTCCTGCAACATCATCGTCTAATTCTTCTGCGGCGGTCTCGTCTGCTGGCGGCTTTGCAAACATTCATTCGCTCGGGGACCAGTGGGCCAGCTGGTGGGTCCAGCCTTTGTACCGAGTGGCGGAGGGGAAACAAAGATGGCGGACCTCAACCGGGCAAAACATGATCAAGGAAAGGAGAACCGGCCTGGAGCGAGAAAGGTATTATTACTGCCAGCTGCATGATCACTATTACCAGCCCTAGTAGTAACTACCACCACTACTATTTCCAGTCTGCATTATATTTATACGTCATATTGTCTCCTCATTTATAGGTTATATTGTCTATTTACTATGCATGCTGAATTGAAACCGGGTCCATTTGAGTCTGTTACTACCCAGCAGTACTAATAATATGATATTAATGCAAAAACGAAAAAAGGTTGCCGGAGAGCTGGCTGCGTCCCGCCGCGGACGCTGAACTTGAGGCCGCTCTCAAGGACGGCGTGAACGTTAATTGTGATGATTTCGCTAACGGAATGTCATCCGGGGCGCCGCCCAGTACCACCCAGATTCCTTCCTCAAACGACACCCCCGGTGTTTCCTCTCAAATAAGGCGCGGCAATTTCCAGTTTCTTCTCAAGCGCAATGTACTCGAGTTTGCGGAAGGAAAGTTTTCGGGAGCCGGCAAGTTTTTGGAACCGCCGGAGGTCGCGACGCTCTTGGCCGAGCTGAAGGAGTTCGACCATTATTATAGATTTTTGAATACGCAGCAGCAAGATGAAGATCATCTTCTTGCTGCAGAGAAAAAGCAGAAGAAGACTTTTGTACAACCAGAAGCAGAGGACGATGCGATTGAGAAGAACCACCACGAGAGCGAAAAAAGAGAAGAACGGCAGGGCCAGCAGCAGGAAATTCAACTGCCCGAAAAGGCTTCAAAAAAGGAAGAAGATCTACAGCAGCGTCCCAGGTTGGAGCAGGTGGACCTCTGGATCTGGAAGTTGAGGCGAGAATATTATTCCCACCCCCGGAAAGGCGACAATAGGAGCAGCGACGACAGCAGCGGAAAACCGAGGACCGAAGACCGATTATCATTACAGCAGTGTTTGAACAGTGTCAAACTAATCGCCGAGAATGCAATCAATAAGTTTCCCCCGCAATCCGAGTGCCGCGCCCGCCGACCCAAGGCAAAACTATTAACAATTACATGTAATTAAAAACTATGTGTCCCGATTGTAGTCAACTATTTTGGGGGGCCCCTGAACCAACGATGAATGTGCACATTGATCACTGTATGTACAATCAACGGGCCCCTCAACCGCTCAGATCCAGCACTGCCAGCATGAGTAAACACAATTTTTGCACCAGCCGTCTACAACCCCCAGCCCTGTTTTTGCTAGTTTATATTTTCAATTTTGGTACATGGGCGGGGGCTGCCGTTACCCAGCAGCGGCACCTTATGAGCAATGATTATCTATTACCAAGAGAATAAGTTTAGAATAATTATATTATATGAAAAAATTTCTATGGATTGGATTCGGTCTTCGCCTATAAGTGATTGGGGTCGGATAGGGTGTCGGGTTTTGTGGGCTTTCTCGTAGTAATTTCCGCTGGTTTTCAGTGCCACAAAGGTCGCATATTTATGAAAAAATTTCTATAGGCGAGCTGCCGCGTGTTTCAGGCGCGCGTGGCGCCCTACCCTGAGGCGCACGAATTACTGCGGGCGCTGGGTTTTGAAGAGAAGGCACCCTGTGACCAGGAATTGTTGCGAGTGGCCATCGCGCGTCTGGACTTCATCTTGCGGGAGCTCCGCCGGGCCCCAGCCCCGGCCCCAGCCCCGCAGTTCTGAGAAGAGCAGCAGCTAGCCGCGGCGAAGCGCATGACATTTCAGCTTTAACTTCTCAGTCACATGAATTTCGCATATTCGAAATTATGATTCAGGATTAGAATATACTATATAGTAATTAGGATTTGGTACTTAAGCGTACCACCAGTAGAGGAGCTTCTGGGTACCACTAGTAGAGCCTTAAACATACCACCAAAAACAAAGTGTTTTCTGCATGAGTTTTCAGCTTTATAATTTCTGTAGGAGACATACAGAATTCAAGATTCAAATGTATTGTTTGCCTCCTCTCGTGGCGGCCCGTTGTTCGTACAGGGATCTCATGCGGTCCCTTACACCGTATCCAATTCGTTCCTCGCACGTCGCATGGTTCCCTTCTTTCGACGCTGCAATCCCCGAGCCCAGCAACGAACGTTGTTTTTATTTTTTTTTGAAAAATATCTCCCACCCGGTGTTTCCTCCTCCGAAAAGATTTGATATCTTCTCATCTGTTTCTTCTCATCTCTTAGATATGATAATATCTGATCCAAAAGGTTATCTCTCGCGGAAAGTTTTTCTTCTGAGATTCTCAATGTGTCCCGATTTTCGAAATCTCTTTTTTCAACATTTTTTTCAGCAACTATAGAAAAATATTCTTGAATGTCATATTATCAACGACAACCAGCAACCCCCATATCATTCGTTTTTTTTGGTGTCATGTTGTACAGGAGAACAATCAGACTGCACTAGGCGATATTTATTCGTCATCTAAATATTTATGCAATTGCAAACTATGGTTCTGGGGAGCGTGAGGAAGGGAACCGCTTCAGACAAAGCACCTTGTTACTCTACTAGCAATGCGCAAAACAACACGTCGAAGGCCTTTTCACAAAGGAGCTCAAAAAAGATTTTTTCCCAAAATAAGTGTGCCCAACAGGATCGATGCGGGCACTGCAACCGGCCTGGGCACATCGCCAAGCAGTGTGTTTTCGGGAGCAAACCTGGCGAGGAATTCATCTTCTGTTCGCGAACATCTTCTGAGAAATTTCTTGTTAGACCAAGAAATTTCCACTCGCCGGTGGCCGAGTGCTTCCCGCGGCGTTTTGTGTTCGTCTTGGGCCGCGCGCGGCCCGAGTTTGATTTGGGTAATTTGCGGGACGGGCGCGTGGACGTGCTGTGCGCGTCGTTGAATAGCGCCCTGTTCCGGTCGCAGTCCTTGCGCAAAAACGTGGCGGTAAACGTTTTGTTCGCCGGGAAAATTGAGAATCCTTCTGGTCCGAATTTTTTGCAGAAGAATGATAAAAGTGCGAAAGGACTATCAAAGATATCGAAAAATCAGAACAACGAGGAGGGGATGATGATGACTCCGTACGAGTTTCTGTGGCGCTTGGGCCTGTTAAGAATCCGAGAGAAGGGTCTGGAGGGTCGAAGAGAGCCCAAAATTCCGGGATGGACGCAGTTCCGCCAAAAGTTGGGCAAGATTTTGGCGAAATCTAACAGAGCTTCTTTTTCCGAAAGAGACCCTAAGAAAGAAGCAGGACAAAAGCAAGATTTCTCCAATGTACCGGATGAAGAAGATGAACATGATTTCAAAACCAGTCAAGAAGTTTCAAGATTGTTCACCAGTTTTCTTAGCGAGGACGAGACGCGTTTTTGCAGCAGTAGTAGTCCCGTTGCTATTGCGGAGGAGCCTGGTATTGAAGAATCAGGGAGCCTGCCCCAGAACGTGGAAAAGCTGAAGAAGAACTTCTTGGTCTTTGAGCAGCTGCGAACTTTTTTGAACAAGCGGCAGCGAGGGCTGGAAGTTTTGGGCGCGCTGGTGCGCAACATCCGGCCCGACGATTTAAGTTTAGCCCAGCGCTTGGGCCAGCCCGCGTCCCGTTTTCAAACACCGCGGCCGCTTGTTCTACGTAATATTAGTAGTAGCGGTCCTCACGGGGGTCCCAGGGGAAGATCTGCAGAGGAAAAGGGGGAGGAGCAAGGTTGCCGTCTATTCAAACTAAACTATTATCGTTTTGAGCCATTTTACAACTTAGTTTAGTGCTTAGTTTAGTTTTAGAGCACGTTTTTGACAGTAATCAGCACGCCTCCCCGACACATACGGTGCCTCAACTGTCAATAAAGAATCCACTCGCTACAAATCAGTGCCCGATTGCAGGACCACTGCTATCAGAAAGTCTCTGCACCGATCTTTGCGTACATACCGGATAATCCCAACACAGGTATGAAACATAGTTTAGATTGTAAACTAAACTAAACTATCTAAGGCAACTCTGGGAAGGAGGAAGAGCGGGTTTTCTTGGAGACGAATGTGGGGGGACCCGGTTCTCCTAGTATTGCAGACTTGGAGAAGTGGAGCCAATCAGAAACGCGGGGCTTCCGGAGTGCCGACTTCGAGAATTTCGAAAGTTTCTTTGCGGGCATTCTTCGATCATATCCGATGATAACAAGCGAACAACAGCAGCAACAGCAACAGCATTCACAACAGCACCCGCTCGTTTTTTTATTGAGCGGCGGCAACGCGACGGACGGCGCTGCAGCGACCGGGGAATTTATCGAGGATGTGTGTTTGAAAATCCTCCAGGGGGGGAATGTGTTACGGGACCTGAAAACGTGCGGCATCATTATGGTTTTGGGCGATGACCGCGGGCTATCACAAGAGAACGAGAGTGTGATTGTGAAAACAACGCCCGCGACGCACCTGTTTCGCGTCTCGTTGGGTCCGGATATCCTATTCGCGTGCCACTGTGTCACCCTCTTGCACCATTATTTAGATAAGTGCCTGCACAACTGCCTCCTGAGGCCGCCAAGAAGGATGTAAAAACAACAATAATTAGAAACTGTTCAAAATGCCCCGCAGCTTCCATGGCAGTGGGAAGGGGGGCTCTAAATTCCCGTTTTGGTTTTTTTTCTAGGAGGCGGCAGGGTATTCATACTATGCATAAAAATGATATTATACACGATAATATATGGTAACTGACATTATATGCAAGCGACGGGTGAGGGAATCATGAATGAGCTATTGCATTGGTATCCTGTCCCAAGGCTAAGGTGTTAAAATGGTGTCCGGTGCACGCTAAGGCGTCGTGTTCGATTGGTTGCTCGGAGGCGTAAAGGTTTACACAAAAAAGAACACGCGCGTAGTAATAGCTGCAAGAAAATGTGATAGGTCCTGTATATTATAATACAAGCCTGGTAGGGGGCGCCCAAGGGGCGCCCCCGGCTTGTCGTAGTTCGGAGGGCTTGCTTGAGGCGCCGGGCGCCTGAGGGCGCCCGGCGCACCGTATCTATTCTCGTTCACTAAACTTCCCCTTGCGCACGGACGGCGCGCGTCGCGCGCCTCGTGCTCGCGGTGTTCCTCCATCATCCCTTGCGCCCGATCGGCGCGCGTCGCGCGTCTCGTGCTTGTGGTGTTCCTTCTTCGTCCCTTGCGCTAGATCGGCGTACGTCGCGCGTCTCGTGCCCGCGGTGTTCCTCCATCGCCCCTTGCGCACGATCGGCGCGCGTCGCGCGCCTCGTGCTTGTGGTGTTCCTTCTTCGTGCCTTGCGCCAGATCGGCGTACGTCGCGCGTCTCATGCTCGCGGTGCTCCTCCATCGCCCCTTGCGCACGATCGGCGCGCGTCGCGCGCCTCGTGCTCGCGGCGTTCCTCCATCGTCTCTTGTGCACGATCGCCGCGCGTCGCGCGCCTCGTGCTCGCGGTGTTCCTCCATCATCCCTTGTGCCCGATCCGCGCGCGTCGCGCGCCTCGTGCTCACGGTGTCCCCGCACAATCTTTTGCGCATGTTCGTCGCGCATCATGCAACTCCTGCGTGCGCAATCGGTTTTGTGCGTGCGTCACTGCAATGTTGATAATCGACCTCAATGGAGCTCAATCGTCCTCAATGGAGCTCAATCGACCTCAATCGACCTCAATCGAGCTCAATCGAGCTCAATCGAGTTCAATCGAGCTCAATCGACCTCAATCGAGCTCAATCGACCTCAATCGAGCTCAATCGAGCTCAATCGAGCTCCATCGACTTGAATCGGCCTCAATCGACCTCAATCGAGCTCAATCGAGCTCATTCGACCTCAATCGAGCTCAATCGAGCTCAATCAAGCTCAATCGACCTCAATCGACCTCAATGACGAAAACCCCCCCCCTCCCTCCCTCCCCCCTCCCCTCCACCTCCCTACCTGCTCAATCGACCTCTAATCAACCTCAATCGAGCTCAATCGAGCTCAATTAACCTCTATTTTCAAATCTCTTCCCTATTAAGTCTTTTTAATTTGGTTACAGAGCATACAGTCGATTTGAAGAAGATTGATCCAGTATTGACGGCGTACGACCGATGAGATTAACAACTAATGTACACAGTCAGTTAAAAATTGATATAATTTCAAGAATATTGTTCTAAGTACTATGGCACCCCCTATCAGTGCGCGGCACAAGCTGGATGTCCTGCTCATTGTTCTGCTCGCATTCACCGTCGGTTTTTTAGGAAACCCTCAGGCGTGGCTCCGGGCACTGGCGTCATCGTACGCGCCGTCGAATTTTCCCGCGGTGTACGAAAACGTCTTCGACTTCGTGCGGCAGCCCATGGAACCCTGGCTGGCAGTCTGCATGTGGCTGCTGGACATGTTTTCTTTTTTTTTGGCGGTCTGCATGTGCAGTTGCTGGACATGTTTTCTTTCATTCATTCATGTTTAAATATCGCACAAATGTATAATGTCAGTAATTAATTACAGATTGTGCATACGAATAGGAGCCGCAAAGAATGACCATACTAGTACGTAGAGTATGTTAACAGGTCATATATCCGCATACATATGAATATGTTTTACTATAAAATAGATATTAGAGGTATTTCCTTTTAAAAACTTACGTGACCGAGCGTAAGGCCGTGCAGAATGCGCACAAGAAATACCACGCGCAAAAGACGAACTGGGCCGCCATCACGCACGGCCTCGGCTCTTCCGTCGAATTCGCCATCGGGCTGATGGCGGTACTGATGATCAACAAAGAACACGATCAGTATCCTCTTCGCGATCTTCCGATTCAGTCAAAACCAGGGTCCCCCGCTCTACTAGTACAATTTGGGAGCGATTCTGATTCTTATTTCTCGGGAAATAATTCCATCGTGGAATTTCTCCCCCAGGCGCGCACGTGGGCCTATTTTGAGGCGTATTTGGCTTTGCTGGTGAACGTGCCCACCGGTTTCTACATGACGACGGGCGTTTTCGGGATCAAGCACCTGACCATTCCGGGTTTTGCGTTATTCGGCGTTTTGCGGGCGTTGGAAGCGCTGCGCGTCTTGTTTCTGCACTACAAGCTGTGCCAGAACTTGTGGATTCTCTTGCACGTTGGCACGGTCGTCCGGTTATTGGGGTACTTCGTTCTGCCCTATTCGTCCGTGGAAGCGCAGTTGCTCGAAAAAAAAAACGAGAATTCGCATCGAGGCGATCTGTTTACGGAACCCACCATTTATTCTTTCAACATATTGCTGAGCGGTTATCTCACGGCGGCGTTCGTGTATCCGCCCAAGTATTTGCTAGGTACTTTGGTGTTGTATGCGGCGTTTTACGACTATTACCCGCACAGAGTCCATTCCGCAAGATTGACATCATCAACTGGTTTTTCAGAATCATCGAATGCTAAGAACGATGAATCATCTTCGATTTCGATGAAGAAGGTGATGAAGCAAGTGATGAAGAAGCGGTAACAAATGTCCTGGCAAATCCGTGCGGCAGTAAATTCTTATTGTAGATAATAGTTGATAGTACAGAATTTCCTAGTTGTATGACGTTGCGATTTTTTGCTTACGGCTCATCATTTTCCTGTGATATTGTTTTTGGTGTTGTTTGCAGGTGTTGATCGTCTAACATTTTCCTACCTTTAGTTTACTCTACATAATATAATAGTCTACGTAATATAGAAAATAAGATCGCGCCTCATAGTCTACATTTGATAATAGAACGGCGCACAGGGGTGATGACATCCTTAATATCATGTTGACAGTGTTCATTCATAAGAAGCCGTTATTTTGAGTAATTTCAAAGCCCCCCTGCTACGAGATACCCGTCGGGGGGCGGGTAATAAATGTGAATGCCACAACAAGGAGGGTTCGTTTCTTGGGATATTTTTTCGGTTAAGAAAGTAATATACATAAGCTGCACTATAGTATACTATAGTAATATATTAATATTCGTCGATATTGGGAATTCATGATAGGGTTTTGGTGAAGTCGTGCATTCTTTTTTTTTGTCTCGTAAAAAAAAAAATACTTCGATGAAAGATTTTTTTGCGGACCAGGGTAGTGGCTTTTGCGGCGGCGGCGGCAGTGGCACGCTGCGAGGCCTGAGAGGAGGGGGTCAGGACGAATCTGCAGATTGTATTATTGTAGGGACCGCAGCTGTCGAGACCGCAGCAAGCAGCAGTGCCAGTAGAAGTTCGAGTTGCGTCGAAGGGACGACAGTTGTTGTGGGACCCGATGCCACAACTTCAGGGACCCAAATCAAGAGGCCAATCAGAAATCAGAGGCCGCCAAATCTAGAGAAGCCTCCTCCTCAGGAAGCGGGGTCTTTTCCGCCAAATCTAGGAAGCGGGGTCTTTTCCCAGTCTCAAATCAGACTTTTAAAACAAGGGGACGTCCCCTCGGCAAGAGAGAGTTGTTACCTGCAAGGGCCCCCACTCGGGAGCAGGCTCCGGGACTGGGCAGGCTCCGGGACCGGGGCCCCCGGGGGGGCCCATCTGTTCGCGGCTCCTACTAGTAGTAGAATACCTTTAAATAATATTGCAAGAAGAAGTCCTCGAAAAGAAGAGGAAGAAGGAGATCCTCCTCAGGAAGAATCGCTTCGGCAGATGAAGGGCCGGAACAGCTGGGACGTACCGTTTCCCGCGGGCTCGTACGATGTCCTCTTGTTTTCTAAACAACATGGTTTCTTCAATAACACTAACAGGGGAATATGCACAGACGTTGAAAAGGGCTTCAAATTTTTAAAAGTCTTTTTTACGCGCGGAATTTTCGAAGAAAAGTGGAATTACGTGCCAGGCGATCCCGTTCCACCAATACTACTGATAAAATTAAGATCTTCATCCGAAGGAGAAAAAATTAATCCTTCTCCTTCTTCTTCTTCTTCTACAGAAACCTTTTCTTCTACAGAAGGAAGAATAAGATGTGCGGCGGCCCCTGTTTTTAATTTAGCACCGGACTGTGATAGTAGTAGTCGTCATGATGATATTCGAACTGATATTCAGACTTTTTCTCATTCTTCTATATCCTCTATTAATAATAGTACTCTAATAACGACAGCAACAACGCCAATGATGTCCCAAGCCGAGTTCGACGCGTTTTTGCAGGATATGCGGGACTCTTTTAGCGACACTTTTTTGCAGACACTACTCCAGCATCTTTGTTGTATAAAATTGCTGTGGCCGTTTTTTTTGCTTGCGACTTTGTATTTTTTTTTTACACAACAAATTTCCATGGCAGAACTTGTGGGCAGTTTTTTTCTATTAATAACCGTCGTGGCCAGCGGTTTCGTAGCCTTTTTTGTAAGAAGAAGTGGTGTGAAAAAAGAAGATCTCGACACGAAGGCGTACGAGCTGTCGCGCAGACACGGCTTTCACAAGAAAAACATGCGTCTGGTGGTGCAGCAAGATGGTATCTTCATCCATATTGTAACTGTTGTTGCCTGCACATAATTATATAGGAGTTGTTTCCTGTAATATACTATAGTTGTTATGTCGTTTAGACCCGAAAGGGTATTCATTCATAATATATTATACGGTTACGCTGGTTCACCGAATCGTGTACACTACACTGTACTGTAGTACTTATCTAAAAATTTGAAAATAATTAATTCAGCAAAAAATCGCGCGTTTTTCCGGGCTGAGGAATTCGGGTTGGAGTTGCACGTGCTGAAAAATTTCGGGGAGGCCCAAAGCTTCCAGGCGAACTTCCGCAGAATGCACCGAAATCGGTTGAGCACCGGCTTGACCCCCACCACGGGGGGGTTGGTAGTAGACAGCGCCTTTGATACGAGGAATGCGTTGCTGGAACCGCTTCTCCGCCGGGAAGGAAGGGACCTTTCGAAACCTGACGAGATTTGATATTTTGGATCATTCCTATAATATTATACAAATGAACTTCTTTGCGATGCATGAATGCCGTACTATTATTTGATTTCTCACTTCAGAAGGCTAGGCTATGGCGAGGCGGTTCGCTATGATCTCCTACAGTCACAGGAAGTGTAATATGTTCGTTCGCTTCCTCATATTCATTTTCATGAGTGGATGTGACTCGTGTGCGAGCGGGTGTATGTATTTCTGTGGTTTCTTGCGTGGTAAGCACAGTTCTTCACCAATTTAATTTTTCGTCGCAACATTTTGACTTCCGCACGCAACTTGTTCCGTTCCCGCGACTTTTTCTATATAGAAAAAATGAAATATATTATAATGATATCATATTATAATATTCAGAGCGGCAGAGAAGGAGACGGGAAAATTTTTGTAGGGTCAATCTCTTCTTTAATTCGTACGTTGTGATCAGATATTCCATGAAAGGGTTACACGGTTTGTCCTAGTCTCGCCCGCAATTATCATGACGTAGACTAGTTTGAATACACCGCAGCTAGAGATTTGTGCAAAGGGAGGACGATTGACGAAAGATGGCGTCACCCGCGGGCGTGCAGCGCTATTATTTCCCCAAGCGGGTGGAGGCGGTCGTGTCGGCGCAAGCAACCGTCTATTATATTTGATTGACTAATATTATTATTGTCGATTGTGATGTCCTATGATTTCGTGACATGTACGCAAAGTAGGCACATAGGGAGGTTCGACTGTGGAATGTTGCTGGAGCTTGAATTGTACTAGACAGTGGTTTTGTTATTGATATGCCAGTTCTTGCCCGTGTCATGGTATTTTGTTCATTGTTAAGAAGCGCGTCACAATCGGATTCCCTAATTTGAATTGTTTGCGAAACCAATAATATAAACCAGGACAGAACCAAACATAATAGACGACAAAAGTACGAGCCAGAATCACATTAGAGGACAAAATTACGAGCCAGAATCACATTAGACGACAAAATATATATACGAGCATAATTGATCTGCAGTCTCCTACACATACCATAACGAAACCCCAACACTCTGTCCACGTTGTAGAGGCGCCGCCTCATATAAAAAAAAAAAAAAGTTAATATATGCAAAATTGTATGAACAAAAAATCAGATAGCCTTGCAGCTCTTTCAACGCCCATTCCAAAGGGACATTCAAGCCGCCGTCGTTCGAACAATGCACATTCTCCGCAAAGCTGCACAATTTAAAAAGTACGACCAAACTCGCTTGCCGCACCGTGGGGGAGCAGCGCCGCTCTGGGTTGTGGAAGCGGCTCAATACGGAGTTGAAAACTGTGGTTGTGAGCTCCTCCAAACTATTCCTCGCACTACTATTATTCTGTTGTTGTCCCATTGGTATACTACTACTACCACTACCCATTATCATCGCGTTATTATTTAGTAGTACTAGTTGGGAAGAAGAATTTGAATAAAGTAAATCGGCCACCCCGATGCACGCGTCATAAACCTCGATCATTTTCAGAAGCACGACTTCGTCCAACTCTTTCACGGATTCCATGAACCGGCAGTCCCCGACGCCCTCGGCGATTTGCTGTAACACTTTGGCGGTGAACATCATGGAAACCGTTGTCGAGATTGGCCTAGTAGTGCTACTACTTCTATTATTATTATCATTATTGTGATCGAGCATCACCACACCCTGTGTATTCATATCCGTCGGGGGACCTCGCGGGGGACCTCGCGGAGGGTTGTCTGAAGACGATGAGGAGGACGAGGACCCGGATCCGGCTTGCGCCCGCAGCATAGCGGCCAACCCAGACAGGGCGCAAGTGGTGGAGACGCCTTTTTGTAATAAATATAAGAATTGGTTGCGCCTTTTTGTTGGTCGTACGGCGTCTACTTCATCAATATCCTCAATCCCTGAAATAGGATTGGTATAGTACATAATCGGCGATAAAAACAAATGAAAAATAATTGGTAAAAAACTTTCGAAACTTAAAGATTTCAAAAGTCAGCATCATCCAAGTAAACGATTTTTTTTTGAACTAACTTAAGTAGTATACCTGGAACATCCGCCGGGTCAATTTGTGAACTATTAGTAGTATACCTGGAACATCCGGATCGGCTACCACTTGGAGAAAAGGGTACACCACTTCGTGCGGGCTGATTTCCCCGCTCGACAATCGGTGTCGGACCTTATAGTTAAGGATCGCTACATAGTATTATTCAATTGATGTTGCTAAATGAGTATTCTAAATACTAGTATTCTGAATTGAGGTCGATTGCTTTGCTACCACGAAATGATAGCTCATCATCTAGTCAGTAATGTGACTTGTAGATTAAATATTTATACGCAGTAAGTACTGCGTATCTACTCCATACTGCGTATCTATTCCTACTGCGTATCTATACTGCGTATCTAGATGATCATACTGCGTATCTATTCCACAAGTCAGGACTACGACTCATTCTTTTTAATATGAAAGA
>Ga0099797_100205_pt1 | contig 38695 bp, 26 predicted proteins | sample Uncmet_Sort48C_1_FD_89871 | JGI IMG/M metagenome (GOLD analysis project Ga0099797, IMG submission 89871) | Marine eukaryotic communities from CALCOFI LINE 67, Pacific Ocean - C012_Sort48C_1 | ecosystem: Environmental > Aquatic > Marine > Oceanic | place: Pacific Ocean: Monterey Bay | collected... | reverse complement strand
CGTCTTGATATTAAACTCCGCAAATATTCGAATCCTCGATTTTTATTAGGAAGCAGCATGCGGTGATGTCATTGTGTCATCATGAGATGATATGTGATTTAAACGTCCATCAAGTCGGCCCATAGCGTGGTCAACCCCAGCGATTTAAAAGTAGTCAGTGTCCGTGTGACCAGCAGTGACCGTCTTCTTGGTCATAGGGTTGGTTGTCAATCAATGATGCAGGATGGTTGATTTCTCAAAAAAAAAAGAAGGAAAATTTTATTCCATATTTTCAGTTTTGATCGCACGTTGTCATTCGGAGTGTCGAAGGTAACGTAATGCGTTATTAGTTGGGATTTCAGATCTTTCATTTGGTTTTGGGTTTCTTTTTTGTAGATCATTGATTATTATTATATGGGATGTAGCAGTAGTGTCCGAGGGCGTTATGCAAAATTAATACATAGAGAGATGGTATGTCATTATGAGTTGTGGAGGAGTAGTCTGGTAATACTATGTTAGCAGCGTTTTCAATTTTGGGGGAAGGTAATTTTATTTCTATTTTAGTTTTCATAATCGTATAGTTGTATGTTGTTTGGTCCCGTCTGATTTGATTCTCAAATGGATATTAGCAATTATTAGTTCGTTATCGTCGAATTTGCATATTTTACAGTTAAAGCATCCGATGTTTATATGGAGAAAAGTCAAGTAGGATTATTCCAGGAAAGACTAGTCCGTGAATGGGATTTGCCACAAGACAGTCGAACATTATGGTGATAAAAAGTCGTCTAGCGACAGGATCGTTGAAAAGGGTCCAAAGAAATCATGCGCAGTCGTCCCTTTCTACTCTTAAGTCGGTAAGTGTTTTCTCCTCGACGCCGTCCTTATCGTCTTCGTCATCTTCGTCGAGTATTATTCGGAAAATTGAAACTTTCGATGGCAGCAGTCGCGTAGACGATACGAATATTACTAGTAGGAGTTTGCCCATTAGTAGACAGGGCGTCATCGATGTGCTGACGCAAAACTACCTGCGAGGTAATGTAATGACCGGATTCCCTATCATGGGAAGGAATGTCCAAGTCAGAAATGTTGCCGTATGTACAGCAAAAAGAGGATTCAAATCAGATTTCCTTTCGACGAAACGGTTGTTCTCCACTGTTGGTTTCGAGCGGAATTTGACTTCACGGATAATCCTCGCAAAAACAGAATCAACGGATTTCAAGAGAAATTTGAGCAGTAGGATTATAAAGGCACCCTCTCATACTAGTGGTTCGTCAAACAGGATGTTCAGAGACCAGCCACACGAGAACCACAACGACATACCAAAAAATTATGATACTATCACTAAACTACAGCAGCAGCAGCAGCAGCAGCAGCCCCACCAACACTGTTCATTGCTACATCAATACCACAATTCACACAACACCAGCAGCGCCCAATTTATCACAGAACAACGACCACCAGCGGCCGCACGACCACCACCACCACAAAAAAACAACATAAGAGGTCCTATAATAGTTGGGAAAAATTTAACCAGCAGTAACAGTAGTAGGTACTACAGCGGAAAAAGCGACCGTAGTGATAGAGACAATTTCAATACAGCAAAATCAGTCGGCGAAGATGTAGATAAACATGATGACAAAGAAAGCTTGGGGGAAGATCCAGATTCAAATGGAAATGGCGATGCCCATCTACAAGAATCCTACAAAACAATTGAAGCTTTGAGACGAAAAAAACGGGGGTATCCAACGTTATCAGAAGTGAAAGCAATGCCGCGAGAATGGCACGAGTTTGATACCAATTCCCTGTTGGTTCACTGCGGACCACATGGAGAACATGACGCTAATGAAGAAAGATTGATAAGGGAGATTATGACGGTGGATGAAATTGAATATTTCGAAGCAGTTCATAAATTGAAGGAAATAGAAGCAATTGCCATTGGACAAAAAAGTTTTTTCAGACAATTGGGATTGTTACCTTATAGAGCAGGGATATTTAGTATATAATTTTTATTGGGTGGGTTTTGTGTATAATTGTTGAGGCCTATAATTTTTGGTTTGAATTTGAATTATTTGTCAAGCAATGTTAACTGGAGAAATCGATTGATACAAGATTCCCATCGACGATTTTTTCCCAATTGTCATAGCCGCTATTGATTATATTCAAAATTACATTCAGATCAATTGAAAAAAACACCCCCAATTGCTGAAACACATGAAGTCCAAAATCACTGACACATATAACCATAGCTTACACCCAAAACCAATTCCCCACACACGACTTTAAAACAAAAAAAAAGGTTCCGCCGCTCTTGGATGTATAACAATACCAATGATTTTTCATTACGATACCGTTATGTGGTTTAATGAGTGGTATGTTACGATGGATATTCCGGAAGCAAAAGATCTTGAAACATTTCTCGAAGTAGGTGCATTTTCTTGGAATTGGATGGAGCCTTGTATTGGACAAGCTAGTTTTCTAATCCTGTGTATGCAATTCGGAAGGAATCAATTGATTAATATGGGAATTAAACCATACACCGGTGCATTGATTCGATACAGATACAAACGTTTGTTAGGTTTGTATCCACAATACAATGAGACAGTTATGAAACATTGGGCAATAACATTAAGTTGGGAAAAAAGACGGAAACCAGTAAGACCAAGTGGTGGAGGAAAAGAAAACTCGGTGGATGAAGATTCAGCTAAGGAGATAGTGAAAAGTAAAAGTGAAAAAATAATAACGGAAGTATTAAAAAAATTATGATGCTATGGGAGTTTTATATTATTAACTATCAGTTTAGAAGTTTTGGGGATGTGTACCGTGCTTCTTCTGTTATTATTATATCTTTGCATGTTGGATATTATAGTTGGATTATTATAGTGGAGGTGCGAAAATTTTGGATTTTTGTCAAGTTGGCGCCGTGAATAGTCGTTGGGGAGACTGCTGACTCTGTCATCATAATTGGCTATTTTAGTACATGATCTGAATTGACACAAGAATATGGAGCTCATGGCATTATGATAGTAGTAGTTTTTTTGAATGAAGAATGTACTAGTAAGTAAATCATCAGCGTTCGTCAACCGACGATTGACTACGCACGCGTAATCATGTCATTGTCTAGTAATGTCATGATTCGATTACAATTTACATTGACACGCGAAACCAGCAAGTTGATTCAGCAGCAAGACATGACAGAAGTATAATTTTAGCCGATGTGACAACAATTCTGGTAACATTGTGCCTTGTCGTTTAATTATGAATTTAGTATTCCACAAGAAGAGCAGGAACGTCGACGAGGTCCCATAAAACAGCAATGTTACTACGTAGTTGAGAAATTGCTCCCGCAAAGTCTCCTGACTCCAACTATTAACATGGAACAGCTTCGCCAACCCCTAAACGCATACAACTTACAACTTGGTACTACCGGCGAACATCGACTAAGAACTTACAAGACGATGCTGCGCAGCTGCCATTGGGAATCCAAAAAGTTAACGGTGCTTTGTAGATCGCGATAACTTGGTCTACGGATCTAGAAATCATATGACGATGGCGACAGCCGCTTAGCGGTGTTGAATCTACCAATGGAATTGATGCGAAGAATGATGAAAGTCCGTAAATTGCGCGTTTATCATGAGTTCACGTAGTGGTGTGACGTAATTCAAAAGTTAGAGTTACGTGCCAGAGGAATACACAGCTTGCAACATTTTCCGACGCCCTTAGTTGATTTTTTCAGTTTGAGGCTTTTTCGAGTTGTGCAGAATCATTGATTTCTGTTGATCGAACATAAAGTTTAAACAGATCAATATGTTGCGACATTGATTGAACTATGTGTTTTTATGCATGGATGGGTATCGTGAGACCATTGGTTCTTAGGCGCCCGGTCATGTTGGCATTGGGACATTGAGAGTGGGATATGTCTTTTTCCCGAATGCGAGAGGTACCCTGTTGAGTTGTGTTCTGATTTAGTTCGTCAATGATTGGATCCGCAGTGATTTTGAAGTGTTTTAGGTTTTCAAAGGACACGCGATTCTTGTTTTCACAAGGTCATTCTGTATTTGAATTTCCAAAAATCGATAGTTGGGTAGTTGAAGTAGGGAATTGATTCGTAAAAAATGAATCTTTTCGAAACCTATTGCAACAATGCAAAATGCAGCATCGACGCGGCTGCAGTTCCAGAGTATCATCACAAAAGAAGCCGTTCTGTTCCTGCGCGATTCGTCAATGCCGATTTTAGCAGCGTGAACACAAAAAATACAGCAGATGTGGCCACACCTTTGACACTACCGGAAAATAACTGCCACACATTGCAGGTGCCCTATCTTCCGATTGGTAACAACAATTTCCATTTTGCTCTACCAAGTTTTAGCGAGAAACTGAAAAACTCGACAGAACAATTGCGTCTGAATAGTGTTCGGACGAGCTGTACCTCGTTCAATTCTTCGGTAAATATTGGCAATTCGAATGGTCAACGACGATCATGTACCGGTTTTCCTTTTCCAATCGAGTGTGAAGAGCTGCTTCCAGGCAAGCAATTGGTTCGATCTGAATCTCATTTGGAGCCCACACCACAAGAGTCATCACAGTCTGACAAAAAACACGACAATGATCGTTTCGATCTGCATAAAACGAAATCTGCACCGAAACAAGGCAGTAGTCGAGAAGACGTCTGCGATTTACACTGTGAGAGTCCTCGTGAAACTGTTGAGAATATTCCAGAAGATATAATTGAAAGTAGTTCAACTCCCACGGGGCGATTTGGTTTTGGTGTAGTTGGCCCGGCAAAATTTTTTGGCAATGGTTCTACAGCCGTGAAAAAACTAAGCGTGATTGAAGAAATTTCTTCCTCCGCTGATGGCACTGGTAAGTCTGGGAGGAAATCAACTGAGAATTTGGTACTGCCACAAGCTGCGATCTTAAATTTAAAGACGAGTCCGACGAATCAGATTCGTCATGATCAAGCGGAAAAGATTCACGCCGCGTTGCGAACATGGCATAATACTACTAATCATGATGTGCAGGATCGTTATGTAAATTCATCTAGTGTTGGCGCCGTTGGTATTGTAAAAGAAGAAGAAAAGTATGTTACTAGCTACCCGCATTTGCAACAGGAATCGCATAGTATACAACAAGAGCACCAGCAGCACGCGATGATGTCTCATGAAGCAGTGATGTGTAATCCTCCAGAACCAGGTGTAACAAAAGAGTTTGATCCTAAGAGTTCAACGGCGATGAAAATGCGCAAAGTGCGCTCAGATAAATTGCTCTCTGATGTGCAGGGCGTGCAGGGTGTAAAGATAAACGACGCGATGAACAAGGTGAGTGATGGAAATTGCCACAAAAATTTTTCGGAGCCTGTCATGAGCAGTGCTGCGACAGCTCGTCATGGCGCAGATTGTAGATTTCGAATGGTCAGTCTCAGGGAGGGGATAGCAGTTTCGGAGTCGGACATTTTGGAGGGGGGCAATTTGGAGAAGAACGGCAAAGCGATCGAAAGTGTTGGTAGATTCCCGGGCGAAATAAATGAAAGTAATTCCGCCGTGGGATTCGAAGGGGAAGGAGATCATCATCAGTTTAGTGTAGCATCCATACCGGCAGAAGAATACTATAATCAGCCGAATGTGACTATTTTTTCCAATGGCAGTAGTAGTGTGAAAACAGATTTTCGCGATTCTGTATTCGGCGAGCCAGAGTTGCACAACCCGCGGCCGCTGGAGCTGGTTGGAGAAAAGTTGGTTGGAGATTACAGTGAAAACAATGCCAACTCACAGGACGCTTGTAATACGAGTGTTGTGACAACAATATGTGACGATTCTTTCACTATATTCGGCAATCCTTCTAATATGGCTCATCATTACAGCAAGTGTATTGGGACTAGTAACGCGATATTGGATACAGATCATGATTATGTGGAACACAAGGAAAGACCAGAAATTCTCGATGGAAAAATCATAGACGATAGTGTTCGGCAGGATACTGGTGCAAATCCAGGTCGAGTTTGTGAAATTGAAGTTATAGAAGGAAGTACTAATTTTCGGCGTGATAAATTGACTGAAAACGCGGCTTGTGCCAAACTGCAGAGTGGTGAGCCCGTTATAAATAAATTGGATCCAGACGAAGTCGATGCGATCACTGAGGAATTCCTTGCACACGTGAGGTCTAATAGCTTTTACATTGGTACAGCATCCGACAGGCGTACTGGTGCGACTGGGTGGTCAGGCGGCAAGATCACATCCAAGGACCGTTTTATTCCAGTTGTTGGGAGGCGGAAAGATGCAAGTTCTGGTCGAAAAAGATCTTTGCAACGATTTAGATCTTTCAGGTCTGTATCGCCGTTTACGGGTGCAGCTGCTGTTTGCACGGTCGATGATGATCCTATCAAGGCTGTGCAGGTAGGTTCGTTTCAGTTCGAAGAGACTAGTGCAAAGCCGCGTAAATTTTTACCAACGGAGTCCAATCTGCAGAGCATATTGTTGGAAAACGAATGCGCGATAAGTATGGATACAAACGCGGCAAGAGAGCATTGTCAGTCATTTCTGCCGCAAGAAGAATCAAAAACGTTATTAAGCTCACTGAACACAAAGCGAATTCTAGTACCTTCACCGACAGATACCATCACAACCGCAGCTGAAACACCAGTTGAGCAAGTTTTCCCATGCCCGACGCAGCGGCAGCAAGACAAGAACGAAGCAAGCCAACTGGTGTGGAATTACGACAGCAGCGACAACATTTGCAACCCACAACAAGGTGGAGGAGAAGATGGTACTGCAATTATGTCGACAAATGAGATGAGAAATCTGTATAAAGGGTTTATGTATAATGATGATGAAATCATTGACTCAGTCCTGCAAGATTTCTTGGAAAACTCAATGAACAGAACACAAAGCTGCAGCAAACTAAACGCGGGAGGCGGCGATATCGTCGAAAGCTCCAGCTCCACCGACAATAACATCGCTGGGCATAACACGGTGTCAATATCTTTGCATGACGGTACAGGGAAATTTAATGATGATCGTCGCAACAGGAAAACATCTGCAACGTCCAGAAGCAAATCCCCGCTACCAAGAAAAAAACAGCCACCACAAGAAAAAGATTCACTAAGGCCACAACAACAATGCCAGGCAAGTCGTTTGAAAAGTGCTAGTAGTGCTACTCTACGCCGCGACAATGGCAGACAAAATTGGAAGTGCAAGGATGCAAACGGGGTTGAAATTGATAATAAAACTGTATTGACATACTATAATTCGCAGAAAACGATTTTGTGCGAGTATTTGGGGGCATATTTTGTGCTGAAAGAAGATGGAATCAAAAAAAGCTTCTCAGAAAACTTCTACTATTTTCGTATTGTGTGGGAAGAGTCTACTACCGAGACTGTTCTCACACGACATTTGCAGACAAAAAAGTCCGTTCATCGCAGAAATACTGGTAGGAACAACTTCGGCGCTACCACCCGCCACACAATTGATGTAACTGGACAAGGACAAACGCTTTTGGTTGCCGAAAAACAAGCATGTACTAAACTTTTGATGGCTTTGCCAAGCGTGAAAGATTTGATTTTATCATCATTTGACTACAACAAGGCGGAAGAACCCAGTATTGACCATTTACACGAGAGGGGGTGGAATCAAAATAAAAACTTGTCATACATGGTTGGTTCATTATTACGATGGAAACATTTGTTGAAGGCGGAAGTTAGACTGATTTTGCGAAAAAGGGACGACGACTCGTCGCATCAGGATGGAGAAAAGGCAGGTTCCACTGCAGCAGACGCATCATCTGTTACGGAAAATGAGGATGAACTCAAGTCCGCTGTCGATGTTCTTACACATGGGCTAGGAAGTGATAGTATTGGGGGTGGTGATGTCACCACAATGATAGTGCCGGAGCATTATCATTGGGGTCTTCCTATAAATACATTTTGCACAGATTCGCATGCAACACCCAATAGCGCAGTGCATCTGATGCATAAATCCGGCTTATTGCACAAAACTACTGTAATTTCTAAATTGAAACAGGTCACAGGACATGATAGTCAAACCGATCTCAACAATTTATCAGAGTACATCTTGTTGCAGCAATGGAAAATTCCGCTGAACAGTAGCAATCAAACGCACAGAATGCGGCCGCATCTAAGTGGCAGCACGACACAAAAGAATTCGAAAATATTCGAAACGGAGAAGGGATCTGACAAAAAAACATTTGAAATCTTCCAGGGTTCTGACATACCAGGTCTATACAAGCTCATAGGAGAGAATGTTAGACGACTTGAACGATTGCAGAATCGGTTTCGGGTAGAATTTCTTCTACCTTCAGAAGAGACTGGAAGGTTGATATCAGATGCAATGCAGTACTATTCGCAGCATGAAGAAACTTGGGCGGAAAACTTGTTTCATGGAAAGCGTACGAAAGAAGATGTGTACGAATCAGATCAACAGTTGTTGAGGAAGCCAATTTTCACACAATTGATGAATCGATATCTGTTGGAACACCACAGCTACGGTCACAATGGCACAAGAAACGTGCCAACGAAAAAGTCAACAGCGACTCGTCACGACTATAGTCGCGAAAAGATTGTTTCTAAAAAGTGGTATAACGTCGCTAAACGTCTGCACGAAATTGAATGGATTGTCTACGAAAATTGTCCAGCTCTTATACACAACGACACAGCTGCAAAACAAGGACTCAATATAGTTGGTCAATCATCACCCCACATGATGAAATCATCACCTGCGAGTTGGAGTCCAAGAGGAACTATTTCGTCGACACCATATTTACCAAGAACATCATCACCCGTAGTTGGGGACGGGAAACCAGCGGTAGCGAGTCAGAGTCAGAGGAGATATAATGATAAAAGCTACGTAGAAATTAGTGACGCTCGAAAAAACGCGACTTATAATACTGGGAAAATCGTTGAATTTGGAATTTCTGCAGTGGTAAAAGAGAGAGTTCTACAACGTTATCGTGCGTCTGGTTTAACGGAGGAGATCCTAGCGCACAATATCCTTGTGAAAGCCGGTGTCATTCCTGATATAATTTTTTCGAACAATATGGTTAGTGATCATGCTCCGCCGGCTCGTGATTCCGAAGAAACACACATATTCGAGAAAATAGATACCCAAAGTGGTCTAGCTTGGCGAACAACACCGTGGGTCAAGATTCTGCAAACCGCCGCGTCATCGTCTTCGAAAACGTCGGCTAGCGGCCGCTTGACTGCACAAATGATTGTCGATTTCCTTATCGCTTATTCAAGGACTACGTCCATGCCCGTTGATTTGTTTGTTGATATACTACAAATTCTGGTTTGGAAAGTCGTTGGACTTTTTAGGTTCCAAAATATCAGCATGCCGAGTCAACAGTCTGTACAAAGTCTATTTCAGCAGTGGCGTTATGGAGTCATTGAAAAATTTGTTGACAGTGTCCATATTGACGGACGACCATTTTTTTGTGATCATGGCCTTGGAGCTGCTGTTACAGAGCCTGTCCTCCTTGCCTCGTCGAAGAGTTCTTCAAATACTGTTGAAGCTGCAGCAAGTCGCGCAGGATTTGATTATAAATGTTATTTGAAGAGGTTCATAAAAGAAATTGCATTACGGGATGCCAAAATCCTCTATGAGAAAACACATAGCATCGGTGCCATGTTTGTTGATAGATTCAGAGGTAAAAGCACGGCGAAATCAACAAAACGACGCCGCATGATAGTCTCTCAGCACGATCATCATCCGCGTCGCCAGCAGCACCAACTACAACAGCGTGATATATTGACAATTACAATATCGCACATTTGTGAAAAAAGTGAACGAATTTTTGCAAAGGTGAGTAATACACGAGTCGCTAGTAATCCGCGAAGTGGCACAAGTAATATGAAAGAGGTTCTGCAGTTAAATGACGTAGTGTTGCTGGTTTCAAGTAATTATTCGAAAGAACATTCCAAAGAGCAAATGACATCATCACCAAAGTTGTTTCTTTTTGTCGTTGCTGATATTGTTGTTACAGAAATGTTGTCGAACGGCAGCGGCTGCAATGATGAATACGAACTGCAACTGCAATTACTGGTTTGCGCAGATGACGATAGTGATGTTTCTGGAGATGTTGGTAGTGTCGAGGGTTGCAATGTAACAAGTTTGCCGGAAGACAAACAATTATGCACAGAAGGTGCTGCCACAAATCAATCTAGGACGAAGTCACGATTTAATAGTGGCGGTCTCTCTTTCAGGGTCGGTATGGTAGTTGATGTATTTCCGGTTTTGACATCTTTCGTTCGGGATATCGAAAAACAGGCGATTTATGATTTATGTCTAACGAGAAATCCTGGATTTATGGTCGGTAAGGAGGATGCGGCAAAGCAAATTTCCAATCACGCATCCGAAAGTGATTCAAGTACATATCATGTTGCCGACCGTTGCGGCACCAATAATATCAGACCAAGAGGTTATGGTACTAGCCCGCAGCTGAGGGAGGCGTTGTACTCTTGTAACTCGCCAGCTTCTTTTCCCGTAAAGGGAAATGTTGAACAATGTGCCAGTCAGAAAGGATCAGTTTATCTCCCGAAAGAGAAAATCAATACTGCCAAAACTTATGAGCCTGGGAGTACAACGAAAAATATTAGTATAAACGACCACGATGCGCAGTTGATGGACAAAATCATAAACGCGACAGCAGTGGACAATGTAATCGATACCAAAAAGAGCTGTTTCAATTCGACGAAACCGAAAGTTGTAATTGTAACGGGTGAGGCTGGTACGGGAAAAACACATATCGGTGGAAAAATCATATCTGAATGGTGTAAACACATATCGCTCTCTAAATTGCAGTATTCGGATCATACTGGTGGGCATGGTAATCGTTTTTCTTCGGCTTCTGCCGATGTTGTCAGTCTACCGAAAGTTTTGGCTGTGACGGGATCGGTAACTGGCTCAGAAATTTTGGCAAGGAAATTGAGTAAAGTCAAGAGAGAAGACTGTTGTGCTGCAGGAGTAAAACCTAGAACAGTAAAAAACGACCAGTTGCTGCTGAAAGTCCTGCATGTACCCGTCGAAACAACAATTGAAAGTATTTTCAGAAGTAGAAGCAACGCATTTGAATTTTTTGGGAATACTGGCGCAATAGATGGTTGGTTTTTGGGAAATGACGGTGGCGATTCCGAAAATTTGAAGAAGCACGAGTCTGCAGAGGCTGGTAGAGATTCATTGGATCGTGAAGACAGATTAGGTTTCGGCACTAGAATACATCAAGCAGTCTGTGGCGAAAATTTTAGTACGTTACGGCGAGATAAACTGCGACGCGAGCTAGTTCAGAAAGTCATCGAAGATGCTGATGTTATTGTCACAACATTCTGTGGAGTTGCTAATAGTGCGATATTTGGCCATTTGGCAGAGCAGAATTTGGTGGACGAAAAACAAACGCAGCCCGTCCTCTTTCCATTAGTGTTGGTGGATGATTGTAGTCTCGAAACTGTATCCAGTGTGGCGTTTCTGCCGATATTGACACGAGGATGTCAGAAGCTTGTTTTGTTGGGAGAAGTGATGGTGCCGTCGCATGATTCCGATTCTGCATTGCGACACCCATCAATGGTAAACGTTTGTGGCGATGGACCTAAAATTTGTACGGGTCAGACGGTTGTTGGGGATGTAAGTATCACGAGTGGGAAACGACGACGAGATTCCAGTATTCAGCGAGCGAAATCTTCACACCGCTGGAAAAGTGAGTCGACTACGAATGTTCTTACGACTCTTGAACGCATCTTCAGCGACGGAAGCTTGCTAGCCGCGTGCGATGATGTGAGTAGAATACAAGTTTTGGAATTATCCCGACAGTGGCGCATGCATCCAAGAATTGCAGACTTTGCTAGTAATTGCAGAAGTGCTTTGGGATTGTCAAGCAACAATTGCGAAGGTTATTGTTCCAATGGTGATTCCGTTGTAGTCTCTGGGCGAAACAGAAGGATTAGCTCAGTCATTACGCAGCTAAGCAGTTCGAGACGAGTGCTTTTTGTCGATACTAGCGGCACGAATAGTGGAGATCATGAGAAAAAGCTTACCAACGTGGACCATTGTGCAAATTTGGTGAGACGGAATTCGTGTTCAGAAACCAGTTCCGATAGTCGTAGCATTGGCGACGCTGAATTTGTCAATCATTTCGAGGCCAGTTGTATTCTTGCATCGTTGGAAAAGTTGTTCGAAAAAGATTGTGGGGATCAACAGACCGTCAATTCAACAAATGTAATAGCAAGGAATCAAAATGAAGTCAGCATGGACACTCTGGACACCCCTCATCCGTTATTATCTGCTGCTCCTGTTACAGCAGTTACTGCGACTCGCAGCGACGTCGACAAAGTTGCCTTTTGCCGCGCCAAATTTCCGATAAAGAAAGTTCTTGTTGCTGCGGCAGTCAATAACGACCGTCAATTTGTGCGCAATACTTCTGGGCGCAGTTTCATTAAAGAAGACACGACTTCTCTGGTGAAGCCTGTCAAGGCACCACCCGCAGGCATGATGATGGCGCTACCCACCTCGAATACTAGTTGCAATGCTCAGGAAGCAACAATTACCGAATCTACAAACCTAACAATATTGACGCCATTCTTAGCTCAAAAGCGACTACTTCAGCAAATGATACGAAAAAAGATTTCGTTCTTGGACAAGGTAATCGATAAAAAAAAGGCAAGACTGCTTTTGCCGACTCGAGAATGTTCGAAATTCACAGCTACGAACTTCAACCATAGTAGTATCCGGAGAAGCGCGAATGATACAGAACTATCCGAAAACAAGATTAGATCTGTTGATGAGTATTGCAGAATACGGGAAAAGTGGAAACAAGTTTTGTATAATGGTTGTGTGTCGACAGTGGACGATTTTCGAGGTCAAGAAAGTGATATGGTGATTCTATCGATGGTCCGGAGCAATAAGCTAGGAGATATTGGGATGTTGTCATCTGTTGCTTCTTCAGTGAATTGTGGTTCAATTTCTACTCCAAAAGAAAACCACGAGAGTAGCAAGCCAGAACCCAGAGCAAGAAGTGGATTTATTTTGCCACATGACGACAATGGCAAGCCTGATCTTAGCATTGAAAAAAGCTGTAGTATGCATGTAGGCAGCAGTATTGGCACAACAAGCATTGATTCATGCGCTCGCAATCGTGATGGGTCTACTATCGACGCAATAACGGCTGCCAACTTGTGTAACGAAGCAAACGGCAACAGTACAATGCGCAAAAATTTGGAGCAATTTGAACGGGAAATTCTTCAAAATAGAAGAAAGTTACTACTTTTGGATCTTTTCACTCGAGCAAAGTCTGAGTTGATCATTTTTGGTGATGCAAAAACCTTATATGAGAGTAGTGATTATTTTTGGGTGCAGATGTTGAAGTGGCTGAACGAAAAGAACAGTGTCATATCAGCGAATGAATTTCGAAGAAGTAATAAGATTTGATTCAGGAAGGATTTCCAAGTCAATTCGAACAAAGCGAAGATTCTCAGACGAGCACAAAGTTGCTTGTTTTTGAAAACGACCGGCAGCAGCGAGAAAGGTTTGTTATTATCCGCGTGATAATTTCCTGAAGCGACAATCTTGCGACATTTCAATAGAATTAGTGCGAGCATGGCGGCCACATATTCAATAATTCGACCTTGCATGATGCTATAGGTGGTGGGAACATTATGTTATGTAGCTAGATTATGACTCATGGAGTCTGAGTCGGGCATTTGAGTTTGGAAGGCGACACATTGATTTTCAACGTGAACCCTTGGGAATTTAGCAGGTGTCACATTGGGAGATTGTGGTGTGACGAGATCTCCTCGCAGTGGGAACGTGTATGTGTTCGGATTGAAGGAGCAATGTTGATGTGTGCAAACATTTAGCATGTATAATTCGAGTCGGGTCCTCGGGTCCCTTTCGCGAGCGCCGAGAATGATGATCTATTAGCTATTTGACGCGCGGATTAGATGATTCACTATGGAACGCAACGTCGATTGAGTGGTGGAGGTTTTGCGAATCGACGTAAGTCGGGCCAGAGTGGGTTCTGTAAATTATTATTTTTTCAATTCGGTTGTTCATGAATGTTGATTCAGATTTTTTAAGAATGAATCCTACAAGTCTTACAATTAGAAGCCGCGTATAATTGTAGAAGCCGTGTTCAAGAGGTGAAACATTAATAGCATAAATTGGCCCAGCGAATATAGTACTATACAGCTATTATAATAAAAAATGGTCAAAGGTGAGGCCATTTGTGCCTTAATATGTTGGGGAATAGTCGTGATTGTTTCGATCGTTCTCTTCGCGGTATCTTATGCAGTATTGGATGTAAATCGTCTGGGTTTGAGATTCGATACAATCAACCGGAAATACGATAAGAAGTTGGTATAGAATCGCCAATTGGTGATGATTTGTTGATAATTTTCATTTGTGTACAAAGTCTTTATATGCAATGTTACGTCAATTTTTTTGAAGTGTGATCAACAATGAAAAAATGTCGCGTTGTAATTTATTGAATAAATTTTAGACGGTCATAATATGTGGAGTTGTGATCAATGAAGCAAGATCATTGCCCATTGATAATAATGCGTGATCGTTGCCAACCATTCCTCGTTGGTACTAAGTCATACATAATCATAATATACAAGCCACAAAAGTTATAATTTAAAAACAGATTTACGGTCCAGGACGCTGGCATGTTGGTGTAGGTTGGACCATAGTTGATTTTCCCACAACATGGGGTATGATTGATTTTTGCGAAGGATGTTCAGACGGACCTCCAGTGACAACAAAAGCAGCACGTGGTGGAAGTTCTCCGGTTGCAGTTCACGTGGGTATGCGAGTTTTTTACAAATTGAAGCATGAACATCTGCCACGGTTGATTGACAATTTTCCAAGGAAAAATTGGCACAATCAGTATTGTTGTTTTTTTGTGTGGTTGACATTGCATCATAACTATGTTTGTTTTGAATTTCGTCGTCGGGAGAAAGTTGTTCAGTGTTGGTAATTTGAAAAGAGGTATTTACATGCAAATCTATTTCGTTCTCGCCGTGAATCGGTGAGTTGGTCGCATATGTGGTTTTTTTTGTGGTTGGAGGAGGTGGACCAACGTCAATCATGAATCCGATTGTAATCGGATCTGATCAGTGTTGCATTTGTTGTACAGTGTTGAGTGTTTCATTTGAAAATTTTGCAATCAAGAATGAAATGTTCAACGCAATTTTGTCGTGCAAGATCCGCGCAAGTCAAGAGAAAAGTATTGACTGTTGTGATTGAAACATTGTCTCTATGCATAAGATCCCATGTGTTATTAAAAATTTCATCAAACAGGTACCGTACATTAGCAAAAAATGCAATTGTCGAGACGGTCCCAGGGTTGAATATAGAAGATCTGATTTCAAATCGTGCATGGTCAACGAAAGCAATAGCATGGAGTATCAATGAGAAACTGTATATGATTCTGCTAAATTTGTAATGTAGTAGCGTGTTGTATTTTAGTATTCTTGAAATGGTTGATGGATCATCCGGGCATTTTTTCGTCGTGTGTATCCAAGTTTCATCTCTTTCAATTTTTGTGTACTAGCAGTGTTCGTGATGAGCGGACCCACTGTGATCATACTATCAGATTCATGCATGTTAATGTAGAAATTTTTATACGAAATTTATATGTAACGTTGTTACATGTGGTGATTCATCATATGAAATCGCGCGGAATAGCCCGTAGCAGCTCAAGCGATGATTACTTGAATTACGAAAAAAACTGTTTGACAGACTGCCATTCTTTGCTTATGTAACAGCTGTATATCTTGGAGATGTGCAGTTAGGTGAACGTGGAGCCGGCGATAGTTCTATCGATTCAGCCTTTTTAAATCAGTGGGTATAGTGGTGATTCAAGTCTTGTTGATTTTTGTGTGCCCAGTTATTTGTTGTGGTACATTATTATAGGGCGCGTAGTACATTGACTCTGGCAACCACACCAAGGGATGGCAAAATCGACATTTTTCTACATTGCAGATAGGTCGACGGTTAGCCATAATAGTTAATTATCTGTTAATAGTCGTACAGTAAGTATGGTCAGTGTCAGTCAGTTATTTTGTGGCATGATATTAATGAATGATTGTAAAAAAAATTATGAAAAAATTTAATAGTTAAACAATCTTACCTCCCCAAAAAATTCAAAAACAGATTGCGAAACGTCAACAATTGACCTCTGCCAAACAGGGTGAGACGCAAGAAATCCGTGCAAACACAGCACAATTAGTTTCATCCGTAAAAGCAAAAGAACGAGAATTACTTTCGGATGTATACAAGAGGGGTAATTATACTATGGCAACCTACAAGGCTCGAGGAGATGAAGCCGAACTCAATGCCGAAGGTAAAGGTTACCTTTATTTACAGAGTAAATTGGGTTTTAGTCAATCGGAGTTGATGAAATTCATTTATTATGACAAGGTCGGTACCCAGATGGATGCGGTGGTAACTGGTTTTAAAAGTAACAGTAAATTGATTAACACAAGTCGATGATGAATGTTGTTGACCGGTTGGTGATGGGTTAGTAGATTCACCGGGTTGGTGATGGGTTTAAGTAGTATAAGGGTAGTAAGTTGGTGTTGAGTGGTGATCTGGGATTGAGTGGTGGGGGGATTGTTGTTGATTTATATATGGGAGTCAGTGGAGTTGGGGTTGGCAATGTTGTATATTATACTCGTTTTTCTCTCGTAGTAAGTGTTTTTGTTGAATCATCATGGAATGAAGTGGTTAGTGGTTGTTGGTTAGAGGATGTGGGGGTTGTTATTAATCGGTTTATATGGAGTGGTTCTTTTGTTTTCGCATTGATACATGGTGTCAATTTGTGTAAAATTTTAATTCAAATCTGCAGTTATGCGTTATAAATGTAGTTTTTGATGTGACAAGGAGAGGATTGGGGATTCTTAGCATTTAGCATGAATTTTCTAATTTTTTTTGAAGATGAAAGACGATTCATCCAGATCATTTCTGGTTGCAATTACGAGCTTGAGATGTTTTTTCAGAAATATGATCCGATGTGTGCACATCAGAATCAGGTGGGGTGTCGTTGCAATCATAGTAAATAGTTGGAGGGATGTTTCGAGTTCTTCTGTGTTAGGGAGTTTGTCTTTGATGTTGTAGACATTTAGTTCTCACATGTCTAGTCGTGTCTGAGTGGGTCAATACATTTATGAGTGGAGGAATCGCACAGAAACATTGGAGATCATTTTCGCGAGGCGACGAGGTAGATGGGACATTGCAGTGGGAAAGAATCTCTTGCGACAGTTCAAGATAGAGATGGTTGTTGTTGGTATTGTTGAGAACGTGGCCGATTCATTTGGTACATTTATAAATATTTGATTTCATTGTCGCGTTAGTATCGTCATATGCATGATCAGTGTGTCTAAATACATGTTTTCAGATTGGCAAAAACAGAGTGTTTTTTTGAGTCTTAATAACATAGTTGTAAGTTGTCAGGTCAGAATTTGCAGTAAGTTGATGTGATAAGTGTCGGTCAATTTGTTTCTAATGATATGAATCTATTTTATGTTTTGTGTTCCCTATTAGGTCCGCTCGTGTGAATTCTTCATCCATTGACAATAAACCATTCGACAAGTGTTCAATAATGCAATTGAGAAAGACAGCGGATTATTCCGATAAATAATGCAACGAGAAAGTTATTATGCACGTTTGCAAACAGCAGAAAAGAAATTGAATTCAGCACTAGGAACTCCAAATGTGAATCCAAACAAATTTCAGAGTAAGGCTACCAATAGTAGCAAAGGTACACCAAGTGTTGACGGTAGTAACGTCGGTGTTGAGAAAGGAAAATCTGATACGACAACAACTAAACATCCTACCGGTGGTGCGCGTTGGTTGTCGTCGCCGTCTACGATTCTCCGTGGTGCAGCAAACTCAAACACCGACAGTGCAGCATTATCAACAAACAGCGCTAACTTGTTAATGAACACATCCCAAATCTCGAACGCAACAAACGTCGCGCCACTAACTGCTGGGCCCACCGCCGGGGAACTTAATAATACGAACAATACAGGCTCGGGCCAATATTCGCTCAGCAAAGCGACACAATTTTCTCATAACAATTCTATTGGATTAAACGAAAATATAGGGAGCTCACAGTATACAGGTCCTAGTATTAATTCCAACATCCATCCAACAAACAAGTTACCAGATAATCGAATTAGTGTACCGGTAGGATTGCAAAACGTCAATTTGGAACCTGTCAGTTATAATACTGCTAGTGGAGGTCTCGGTGGCTTAAATTTTCGAAGTGCAAGCCGAAATCATTTGAGTGTGCCAGGTGTTGCAGGGGCAAGCAGAAGTCCCGACGCACAACCACCGATAGTTCCACCGATTCCAATTCATCAAGTACAAATGAACAATTTGTTATCAGGGCAAATGGAACATTTTGCGTCTGCGGGTATTCCTTTGAGTCCACGATTGCAACAGCAACAGCAGCGGGAATTTGAAAACAATTTGCAAATTCTGGCCGAAAGTCAACAGAAAGAAGGAAGATTTGGTTCTTTGAATGGAGCCAACGTCAGTCAATACGCTGGAGCCATGGCAAGTGTTCAACAGCAACAACAGGGTGGTAGTACTGGTGGGAGACCTATTGGAAGCGTTAGTTCGAGCAATTATTTGGGGGGAAATCTAGGTAGCGCTGCGGCGGGGGGAATGCAAAATATGACGAATCAGAATCCATCTACGACACAACAGCTGCTCCAGGATCACAGTGCTGTGGGGAGTGTGAGCAATATGCCGACTCAAAGTTTCGGACCACCGAATCAGATAGCGGCATCACCGAACGCTCAGAGTTCTAATGCTGTGCGGATGGCCACAACGGCAGCGAACGTTGCAGACGCATTGCAACAAATGCAGTTTCACAGTATGGAAAAAGCGATCGAACGAAAAGATAAAGAAGTTGAAACGATTCAGAGGGAAATGACAAAATTGCAATTTGATTTTCGACAAAATGCAAAGACGTTAGAGGATAGAGAATTGGAAGTGCAGAAGTATTATAATAATGACCATTTTTTTGAGGCGATAGTGAATCTTGATCATAGGTCATGATTTGCGAATGGTATGCAAATTCAATGTCACATAGTAAGGCAGTAACATTCCATAATGTAATGTCCGACAGGCAGGCAATTTATTATTGGTAACGTCCGTCACAGGCAATAATATATTCCATATCCACAATGACGGAAGATACTAATTATATTCGAATCCCTCGAACAGTGATCAACGCTAGCAATTGAATTCAAAAAAATCCTCCCCATTGACATCAGGTTGAACAAAATAGGTTGAACAAAATAGATCTAAAAACAGGTTGAACAAATCGTTAGCGATGTATCAAGAAGAGCTCCAAGAGAAGGAATCCGATCTGGCAAAAGTAAATCTTAACTATTATACATTGGAATCGAGAACGAATCAAGATACCTTAAAGCATGATTCGACTATCCAAAAAATGGAACTTGATTATGCAGCGGAAAAATCAATGTTACAAGATCGAGTTAAATCGTTGGAGGAGAAAGTGAAAGTAATTGAAAAAAGTAAATACGAGGATGTAGAAGTTTTGAGAAAAAAATTTGAAGAATTACAAAGTGTATCAATACAAGCAAGTCGGAATCATGATGAATCAGTTGCAAAATACGAAGACCAACTCAATCAAGCAAAATTGAAGTTTGTCAAAATGGTATATAATTGAAGTGGTGATTTTGATTTTCACAATGGAATTTTTGTGGGTTGATCGATTCTGCATTCGTGGAATTCACGTCCTATAGACTCTAGAGCTAGTCCTGGTGTAGTACCAGCTCATTTTTGTTGTGATTAGTCCGAATCAAAGTTTTTGAGTTGGCCCGGGTCCCATTTCCGTGTCGTGATTCTCTGTGTATCAGTTGTGTTGTTAGTTGGTGATTCATATTCCATCGAGACAAGTATAATCAGACGCAATCATAGGACCATATCAAGAGCGCATGTTATGATGTTCTGTCATATTACAAGAATTTTTTTTTTTTCCAAAATTATAATTCTATGGTTGATGATTCATTCTGAATTTGATCTCATGATCCGCAAATCCAACACATGGAAATGTTGTCAACAATTAATGAATGAATGATACACGAATCTATTCTCTGGGCAGGGAGCCATAGTAACTAGGTCAAGATTTACAAAATGTCACGATGGATTCGCTCGGTAACGAAACTATAGTCTAATACGTAGTGATCGAATTTCGATCGAAAATCAATTCGCATTTACTGTAATTTATTCTGAAGACGTCTCTCTAGTCACATGATGTTACGTACTACGTCGATAATGAAACTATTACTAACCAATCAAAAAAACCAAACTTATCATTCACCAAAAACCAACTCGTCAGTCGAGCCTTAATGTAGACTGCGTGTAGTACTAAGGGGAGGCCTTCTTTGTATAAAGATTTTTGGTTAGTTAGTACTACAGTGTTATAGCAAGGTTCTCATATAAAAGTAAAAATTTTTTTGTATTAATAGACTGGACTGGCCACAGTGAGTGTATAGTTCAATTTCCGGACTCGTTCGTGGATCATTACCGGCGATATTTGTTTTCCCTCATTGATTACGTCACAATTTAACAGTGATTTTGTCAAATTCTCTTTTAGAAATTTGAAACAATGACGTCCAACAACAATATGAGTCAACCGACACATGTGGTGCAGTTCCCAGCAGGAGCTGTTGGAGGTTTTAATAACAGTCAATACAATTCCAATAGTAATCCCATGAATGGAATACAGCAGCATATTCTGGCTGCGGGAAACAATGGCGCGATTAATAATAACGCGGCGGTAAATGCTGGTGGTCTAGTGAATTTTCAGCAGCAGCAAGTGCAACAGCAACAACAGCAACAAAATGCTGGGAGCAATATGCAAAATCAACAAGTATTGCAACCGCAAGCACACAACATGAATACTCAGGGTAACGGCGGGGCATACAACAGTTTTCAAAACACTAATCACGTGCAGGCCAACCAATCACAGCAGAATGTTGGTAATCAGATCCAACAGCAACAGAATCCGACGGCATTCTCGGCCTCTTCATCGGGACTTGTAGCAAACAATGCAGCAGCAGTAGCAGTGAATCAGCAGCAGCTACAGAATCTGCAGCAACAAGGCCAGCAACATCAACAAGTTGGTGCTGTAAATCAGATGCTGTCACAACAGCAGCAGATGCAGCAAAGTCTCCAACAGCAGCAGCTGCAGCAACAGCTGCAGCAACAGCTCCAGCAACAGCAACAGATGCAGCAACAGCTCCAGCAGCAGCAACAAAACTCCCAACATCAGAGTGGCCAAACCACTACTCACAACGGCACGCAATTACAAAACATTGGTATGGCATATGCTACGCAACAAGTTGCGAATAGCATAGGAGCTGTGCAACAGCAACAGCAGCAACAACAGCAGCTACAAATTGCAAATAACGGTCAAACCTTGATTCTGGGAGGTGCATCAAAGAATAATACCGGAAGCATGGTGCAGCAGCCGGTGACTGGAAATGTGACGACGGCCAGTCAAATGCAACAGCAAAATCACACAACACAAAACAACAACGTCGTTGTAAACGCGGCCGCACAACAACAGCTCAGTATTCAGCAACAACAGCTTATTCAAGATAATGGCATCAGTGCTACCAGCGTGAACAATCAGCAACAAACCGCAGGTCCTCAACTACAATCGGCATACAATTTTGGCAATGGTAGCAGCAGCAACAACAACCTTGAACAGCAACAGCAGCAACAGCGAAATAATCAGTCCGTTTGCAATATAGTTGGAGCCATGAATAACGGTGGAACGACGACGTCTGCTCTCTCCCAAGATTCTGCTGCTAATGCTGCTATAACAATACAGCAACAACAACTCCCAATAACAAACGGGCCTGCTGTAAACTCGACGACGACGACGACGACACTGATCACACAAACCAACGTCAAACCAAACAACTCTTCAACAAATACGGTATTGCAAAATACACGAGCACAAGTCAGTAATTTAAAAAGTCAAGTTTTGAGTCAATTAGCAGCGAAAGGAGAAGATCATCAAGATTTTCGACGTATGAGTAGGGAGTCAAGTCAAAAGATATATAAAGAACAAGTTGAAGCACAGCTGTTAGCACGGAAGAATTCCATTACCAATTCCATTACCACTCCGAATAGAGATGGAGATAAGGTATATCAGTATGCTAGTGGGTCGCGTTTTATCGTTTTTTTTTTGTATGCAGGGGTGAGTCAGTTTTTATTTAAATTTTTTTACGTTTAGTAAGTAACAGTATCCATAGATGTGTTTGTCAGTATCTATATCAGTTCTTGTGAAATTTGTTCTAAATTTGCGTCGAGGATATTATAATTGACAGTCAATCATTATTTAGATTCGGCTGACACAGCATGTGATTTGTTTCAACCGGAGCCGTGTTAGTGGCAGATTTAAACGCGGCCATTTTAATATACGCAATGTAACAAGAATGTTTTTCGCAAACTATGATAAAGAAAAACTAAAAATTAAACAGTCCGTGGAAAGTACAACGAAGAACAGTACAACCGGTAGTGCTGGTAAGATGAAGGATGATTCGACGAAGTCTCTTGGCAAGATAATTGACAGTAGCGATATTCGTGTTGATATTCGTGTTGACAAAAACGCGCAAGTTACCAGCAATATAAGTAAAGAAACAGCAGCTAGTACAGTGGGGAAAGAGTTAACGGACGCTGATGATGATTCCGCTAGTAAAAGAGCCGCTTCTGGTAATGTAAGCTCGGCGGAAGAGAGTGTCAGTAAAGATGGACCTCTATTGCAGATACACGAGGATTTCAAGTCGTCCGGTACTAAATTGAACATCGATACAACGACTGCGGAAAAAGTGAAAGAAAACACAGCATCTGTGAATGATGCTAAAAGCCTAATAACGCCGTCCACCGCTGCCCATACCAATTTCCATGGAAAAAGTCTTGGTGAATGTGATACCCAGTTACTGAAATTGTATTCCATCCATTCAATAATAATTCAAAAACGATACAGACAACGTCGACAGTTATTCGAAGATATGGTCAAAGATTGTGTGTTTAAATATGGAGAAGCATGGAAAGAACAAAATTGTAAGAAGATTTGTAATCTGTTTACTGTTGATGGAGAGTATAAAGAAAAACCGGGGAGATGTATGAGTGGACACAGCGATATCAGTATATCATATTAAACTCCTTTGGCTGGATTATGAACTGGATCATTATACATAGAATTGGCATTGATAGCTATATAAAAATTATATCGACCATTATTGTATCTATGCAAAAAAGATCGATAATTTGGTCCTTGATGAAAGAATCGACATTTTGTTCATGTTTTAAATACCAAGGTGGAACGATCATATGTTGTTTCCTTTATAGGTTTTTAGTAGTATTAAATCTTTGATTAAATGGATTGAAAAAATACAGGTAACTATTGGCAGAAACAAATTCAACAAAACGAAAAAAATATACAATTTGAACATATTGTTGAGGACATCGTGATTGACTATGAGAAAAAAATTGCCACAGTGAAATGGTGTGCTTCTTTTGATCGACGGAAAAATAACGTAGGAGGATATAATAATAATAACGACAGTGGTAGTGTCAGTTATGAACCTTTGCATTTTGTTCAAATAGCAATTTTGAAAATGCGAAAATGCGATGCTTACGGGAGGGCAATCGTAGATTTGAAAGACCCTTGTTATGGAGAAGATCATCATTTGACGATGTCAACAGATGATAATGTAATGTTGGGAGAAATATGTGAGAGGTTGAACAATTCTTCAAATGATGGTGGCAACGGCAAAGGAAATGGTGAAGATTCTGACGTTGACTCAATTGTGAAATCGATTCTGGAGGGTGACAATATAAAGAAGTTGTTTGAAAAAGAAGAACAAGAAATGAGGGGGTTCAAGATTTTCATCTTGGAAGAGTATTTGCATCCATTTTATAACTACAATCAAATAGAAGAGTTTTTGGAACATGGTGCAGAGGAAAAACCAATGCAAGATCGATTGAAACTACGTCAAAAGAGTTATTCAAAAGGTGAATTAGGTGATAGTACCTAAAACTGTGATGACCTTCAGAACACAAAAGAGCGTAAATCAAATCCGTCTGGGAATCAATCTCTCTGTTGATTCCGTTTTCTCTCGTGGGAAAATATTGTCAGACCTGGTGTCTATCAGATCCCCCCTGAATTTTAAATCCTCTGATTTCAAATTCATTTCTCACTGTTCACGATTCATCTAGTGTGTGCTCTTAATTCAGTTTTTCTTAGTTTTCACAAGTTTTGAATTGCCATACATGTTCTGCAATAACTCACCATATAAATTCTGCAAATACGACAATTCTTTTGCAATTTCACAAGCACTGATGTATTCGGCCTCACAGGACGAAAGTGACACGGTATCTTGTTGTTTGCTGCGCCAGTATATCAATGACTTCCCTGCAAAAATGCATCCGCCACTGATACTCTTGCGAGTCTTTTTACATGCAGCCCAATCAGAATCTGAATAAGCTGTCAACTTTTTTTCACTGTCACGCAACACCAATGTCTTGTTTCTGGTTGCACTCAAATACTCAACTAATCTTTTACCAACGGCAAAAGATTGTTCTGTTGGGCAGTCGAGACTTTTACTTAGAAACTGCACTGCAAAAGCCAGATCAGGCCTGCTGCCAGTACTTAAATACATCAAGCTTCCAACAAAACTCCTATAATTCAATGCGGTTACAGGACTATCATTCGCTGCGTTTAAATGCGCTGCTATAGGACTCCTTGCTGATTTTGTTGCTGGAAAATCTTTCAAAACTTTCTCAATCAACTTTGGTTGATGTATACTTACTGTTTTGTTTTCTTTCGAATAATCGAGTTCTAAACCTAAAAATTCATACTTCAACGAATTGTGTTTTGTTTTCTCTGGTGCAATAGTCTTACAATCATAACGTTCAGTAAATGATTTCTCGACTGAAGATATCTTTTCATCGTTTCCGATCAATAAAATATCATCCACATACACTAACGCTGTGACACCATCCTTGTAAAAACAGCAATACTCAAATTTGGACTGAGTCCATCCGTCTTTGAGTAATGTTGCTTTTACGTGGTTGAACCACAGGCTGGGTGCGGATCGTAATCCGTAAAGGGCACGACGTAAACGCCACACCACACCAGGCTTTCGCCACGTCAAAAGAGTTATTCAAAAGGTGAATTAGGCGATTCAAAAGGGATTTCTGGCGACGGGTTGAATCTCCAACCAATTAGTCCATCATCATCAGCAGTAGCAGTAGCAGCAGCTTCGAACAAAAATCATGGTAATACAGTACGTCGTGGGAGTTTTAATGATCATCATGATCAAGACTCGTCGTCTTATTATAACAATGACAGTGCAGTAACTACTGGTTATGTTGTTCCTGGTGCAGCAACTACGAAAAGTGGTGGCACGGCAACAACAGCAGCGTCATCATCATCCAAACCAACTATAGTTAGCACAGCAAAAGCCACGACTCAGAATCCTCATCATCCCAGCGCGACCACAAGTGCCGGTAACAATTCCAGCACTACGACTACTACTACTACTACTACACAGCAAAAGGACTTTGACAGCGTAGTGAGCAGTATGCAGTCTGGGTATCACAGGCAAACAAAAACAAATTACAATCCCACTGGAGATAGATATGCTGGAAACTATGTTAACAGCGAGTACCGTGCGACAAATCAAGGCAACCCAGGTGCGAAAAGAACTGGACCGAAAACAAAATATCAATTCGGGGGAGGTTCTTACCAAAATCACGGCACTTTTGACAAGAACTATCATGAATCGGCGGGAGCAAAAGGCTCTTCACATTGGAACATCTCTCATTACTCTAAATCATCAAAAGACGCGGCGGGTGGAAGTAATAATGCGGATTTAGAATGGCTGGCCAATCGAGAAACTCAAAAGATGCAGGAAAAATCAACTTCGAAAGATTCTAAGCTATATAGTAATTCACAGATTGGAACTAGTATTAATAACAATCATATCAATAATACGGGTGCCATAGCAACTCGAGATAGACTTAATAGCACCGCCAGTGTCAAAAGTGTAGTAAGTAATCATCATAATTCGGCCGCGAAGATCCAAACTCCAAATCGAGACGGCTCTAATCAAGCTGCCAGAATCAAATCATCCTCTTTTGCTGATGCAGACATGATGACCGTCGCTTCCAATAACGACACTAAGTCCACACCATCGGTGAAAGGTGAAAATATGACAAATTCTAGTAGGAAAAATGATACTAGTACTACTGCGGCTGGTGGCTGCTGCGCACCTGCAACATCTGTTGCTAGAAAAGGGTGGACACGGTCTGTCTCCAGTGCGGAAAAAAAGAATCGATCAGACAGTATTGCAAGTAGCACGGCGGGCACTACTAGTGGCACGGCCGCAAACATAATCGCGACTAATAGTGCTATTACATCTGATATTGCATCCGAAAATAGTCAAAATGGTTCACCAGCATTGCGTAGTCGCGATCATCAAGACCCGGAGTTCAATATTGTTCCGACAGAAAAATTAGAAAATAAAACGAAAAAAGTTGGCATAGGTAGTATACCCGCCGGAAGTTCCGATATAATTGTGAGCTCCACTATTTCACGCGACACAACTTCAGAAAACGAGTCGGTACTAACGCAAAGCGGTAAAATATCTTTAGCTTCTACTCCAAACGTCGGTACTACGACCGGAGAAGCAGACTCACCACCGTGGCAATCTGTGAATAAGAAAGGCGGGTTTAACCACAATAGTGGCGGAAAAAAGAAGACGACTCCTGGTATAGCACCATCATCATCGTCATCAACAACAGCAGCAGCATCAGCAGAAAAAACAATTATAACACAACCAAGCTATCTACCTGATCATAATGCAACATATATTCCCGGTGGGGCCAATGTGATGTCATCAAAAGCATCAGAATTTGCACGACAAAAAGATGCGGAAAAAAAAAGTTATCATGATATTTTGCCGGTCAGTGACACAACAACAACAGCAGCAGCAGCGGCCGCGGCCTCAGGGGAAAGACCGATTCCGGCCTGGAAACAATATGCGATCAACAAAAAAGAAGGTAGTAAATGATGTATGGACAGTAACTATTGAGCGGTAATTTGAGGGGCCAACTCTGTTGGAAATATTGATATTAGGATTTATTCTCCCGGCACAATGCAACATTGTTGTGGTTTCTTAGCCTCAGTTTCGTTTCTTAGCGGTTTAACCCCATATGAGCGATTATCAATATATTTAAAAACGACGTTGGAGTCGACGACGATGTCGACTCTTCATAGGATATTTGATTGTGTTGTCGTTTTCTATAGTGTTAAGAGCTTTTTAATAGGTGAGATTATAACGTCTATAATGGCAATGCATTGCCGCAGCATTGTCATGCATCATCATGATGTCAGATTCATTGTGATCATCAGAGTCACGATGTGTAACGCGTATATTACGATATTAATCAGTTGTGTCAATGGGCTTGTACAATCGTGATATATTATGATGAATTGTTTGGTTAAGATTGACATTGATGATGTCCTGTACTACAAATATTGTTGACGCTAGTTCTTCTTTTTCTCCGCAGCAGATTTCATACTCTTTTACTAGAAATTTTTACCAAAGAACCATTCATCTCTCGCTCGAATGAATCTGATGGGTTGGTCGTAGCAATCCCATTTTTACGTCGTGGAATAATCCTACAAATCAATGCAGATGGCCAAGAAAATGTATGTTTTGCGAATGAATGTGACAGTTGTATATTATAATGGAGCAGTGTTGATGAGCTGTGTATAGATCGGTTCCGATGGAGTTTGCGTGAAGTCATTTCACACAAAGTGGGGGGATTTGGTGTTGTTACGTTGTTCTTACAGAGCGTCAATAGAATTTCAGTTACAGCAGAGAGGAGTCGATTGGTAATCGAGTAATTGTAGTTGTGTGGAAATAAAATTTATTTACAGAAAAGAGAAGAATATTAATAAGTCGACTAGACAAATGGATTGCATGACAGTTCCATCGACGATTGAGGTCTGATGATAGTTTGTGGTATCCTGTCGATAGAGTTACATTCTAAAATTACGGTGGGTTGACTCGTCGCATTGGTCAACGATTGTAGTCTGAAATCAGATTCAAAATATCCAGCGATAATGAGCCAATTCCTGTTCTATAGCGACGGAAAGCAATAAACAGGAACACGAAAATTATAAAACTAAAAAACCACTAAACAGGTAAAAGAAAAAGACGCTATCATCGTACAAACAAAAGAAGAATGGTTAACAAAGTTGAACGAACAAAAGTTTCTAAAGGAGAAAGAGCGAAATGAGCTGGTGAATGACGGTGCAAAAAAAGATGAAGTTCGTTTGAAATTACAAGAGGAATTAAGTCGCCTCAAGAAAGATATGGATTCGACAACAAAAAAATTTAACAACAACGAAACGGAACTAAGTATATTGAAAACAAAATGCGCGGAGGAGGTTTGGTTCTGGGTCGTTTTTTTTTTTTTGGTTTTGGGTTGGGTTGCGCCGTGCGGCCGTTGCCCGCAGCCTGTATTATGTGAAGACTAGTCATTGTCTGTGCATTCGGAGGTCAGCAGTGTGTGACAGTGTCATTACATTACGTTTTAACTAGCGTAGGCAAAGTGAGGAGAGTGAGCTCCATGAGTTGCAAGTCTGAGCATTTTCGGATGTGATCGGCAGTCCGTTTGTGACAGTATCACAGTTTTGATTTCGATGTGTCATCTTTGATCTTAGCATGATGGTTTTCGTGGTTCATGATGAAACTGAAACAAAGATTCGTTATTCTCAACACTTTTACATGATTCCATCATCAAGATCATCAGTTGACGCACAGGACAATGTAGTTTAGGAGAATTTGAATTTCCCTATTATTAGCATACAGTTACAAATCCATTGATGTTGTAGAATCCCCATTGTGGAAAATGTTAATTCTGATTTGAAATAATTATTAACAGGTAACCGAGCTAAAAAAGAAAATTTATGAGACAAAAGGAGCATATGAGACGGAAAAATCACAATTTGAAAATGTCAACGAGAAATTAGCAACTGATTTAAAAAGATGCTTGGAAGAGAATGTTGTTTTGAAAGAAAAAATTCAACAGCAATTGTATTTCCATGTTTAGAGTGATAATGGTGATGTTTTGGGTGTGGTTCTCTTGTTATTCGTTGGTTAGTAGATTGTGTTTCTCGTCTGGTCCGTATTTTGGTATTATAGTATTACTTTCGAATTGTGGGAGTTGTTAGGGTTGTGTTTACAAGGTCGGTTACAATATTGTGTATCAGTATGTTCTTTGATAAGTGAAGTCTGTTGAAATCATGTGAGAAGGGCAGACCGCAGAGCAGTATGTTCTTTGGTGTGACTCAATTGACAAGTTCATCCCATATGATATTGCACAATTTCCGTGACATGTCAGTCAATGTCTTGTTTGCTTTTATTCAAGAAAAGTTGGAAACAACAGCAATGTGGTTGAAATTCTCATTAAATGCCATTACAGTGACGCTATGCAAGTTTTCGAAGAAGCAACGAAAGAAAAGGAATCGGCATTCCTTCGAGAAAAAGCAGTTATTGAACGAGATCACAATCGAAGGATTTCAGAAATGAATGCTGTCGTACAGAATTATGAAATGAAGTTCAAACAAATAGAAGAAGATTTCCGAAGATGCATGATCACGGAACAACATAAGCTGGCAGAAGAAAGAGAAAACTTCACGAATCAAACGGGCCGGCAACAACAGATGCATAGGGATGATGTGTTGAAATTACAAAAAGAGATTCAAGAGGCAACGATGCGCTTTGAAACACAATGTATTTTGCATTACTAATTGGTTGTTTAATAGTGGTGATGATACCTGTTCCGTTCGTTGTTATTATTGAAAAATTAAATTTCTTGGTCAGAATTAAGTGATGATGCATTGTTGTTTCACGCAAAAAGATTTTTTGACATTCGGACCACACCAAAAAAACTCCACAGATATGCAAACTATGCAAAAGAATCAGCACATTCACGAATTGCAAGAGCGTCTCACAGTTGCACAACGTGAAGCCGAACGCAGAATTAGTGATATTCACAATAGGTATACGTACATCCGACAAGAATTAGCCGGATCCCCCCGAGTGAATCCAGCTTATTCACCGAAAACGTCATTTCAAGAACCCGAACAAAGACCAACAGGTTCCGTCCGTCCGTACATTTCCGCGGCGTTGATTGCGCGTCAACAAGGTCATAATGCATCTTTGAATGCAAGTCGCATCGATCAAAATAGTTCAGTTCATCAAGGGAATAACACTTCGACGTCAATGGGAGGAAACAATCAATCAGTTAGTCAATTCAATGTGAGTTTCCAAGAGGATATTCTGGATCCAAAAAACCAAAATGCTATAGCCAGTGCACAATCGCAACTAAACCAAAACAATCAGTATGCAATTCACAACGCAAACAACGCGTATTTGAATTTGCCTTTGAAAGCTCGTAGTATGGTGAGTACACAGTTAGCAGGGGCTGCACCACCGAATCCTTTTCATAGACCAAGCAGTAAAAGAAGCAGTTCGAAATCCAATCAACCGCAGCCAATTGTACCGCCGATTTCAAATATGTCAAGAGTGACTCCAGATATTATGTTATCACCTAGAGGGTTGACTACACCAAGCATTTATGATCAGTTAGTTAGTGGAGGAAATCGTGGGAGTGGGGGTTCACAAGGAGGGGGAGACGCTGCGCAGAAGTATTGATTGTATTGTATTAAGATTGATTGAGTTTGTTTGTGGTTCATTGATTGATTTAGTAATTTTTTGTTGTAAGTAAACTTTTGCGACGGAGGATTGATTTTTTAAACCAGATTCTCATGATTTGTTTGAATCAATTTGTTATGATGTGGGTGGTGGAGCGAGTTGATTATTGGCAACAAAAACACGAAAAACAGATACATGGTTGACCAAATGGGACATATGGTCAGTGTCGTTCGTGGACTTGCAGCTGAGAACAAACAATTTAAAGACGAACTAAAAAAACAACAAGATGAAGTTGGTAGGACCAGTAAAAACAGTGTAGTAGCAGATTATAATAATTCAGTGAATTCAAAATATTCTGATGTTGTCACCGCGCAAACACTTTTCATCCCTGGCAATGTGAATACTGGCAACGTGAACAGTCACGAACAAGACACGCCCGCTGACGACCATTATGGTGCAGCTCCAAACTATGTTGACCATGATGCTGCGCATAATGATACCCGGGAGACATTGGTTGAACATGTGGGGGCTGATGCAGATGCATCAGGAAATGGTGGCAATGGTGGCGACTTGGCAAATCAGTTACTTTTGAATGAAGGCACTACTGGTAGCAGTTCGAAAGATGGGGCAGTATTTGATAATATGACCAGTAAAAGCAGTGATAATGTGTCAAGGTATTAATTTCGATGCTGTTATATTTGAATTTATTGGGGTCATGATTCAGATTCATCGTAGATCAATGGCCCATTGCGACAGTCGGGAATAAGTATATTGACATCCGGTATGTAATTGAATTCGGAACTTATTAACGAAACAAAATCCAAAACAGATCGTCTTCAAAGGGTCAAAACAAAACGACTCGACCTCGCGCTAAATCATTGAGTCAATTAATCGAAGCTGACCATGCCTTTGTTACTCAGGATTCCGATAATGTTGGGGGTATTGTATTAGCGTTTTTCCATTTGGTTTGTTGATCATCAACGCGGTACAATTTCTCACACGTCAAATCCAGCAACATTCTGTTGATGCGTTGTAAAAATCAATGTCGATCAGTGATATAATTCTCATTGGAAAATGTCTATACAGATTCCAGCGTCAATTCGGAAAGTTTGCAACAACGAAATTTAGCATTTCATCCTGCACCACGAAATTCAAATGATGAATCAAAAGAAGTAGCCGAGTTGCAACAAGATAAAGCACTTTCGCGTTTTTCCAATTCGGCTGTGACGAAAATCTCATCGGTTAAAAACATACTCACTGAAGATGACCCCGATGCCAGTCCGAAGATTCTGGCAAAAACACAAATCACAGGACACAATGACACCAATCAAATTGAAAGCGGTACTGTTGGACATAATACGTTGAAAACATCGAAACTGCTCGAAGATACTCCGACCATCCCAATGCTGGCTGGGCCTCCAATTCGGTCTGTGAATGTGAGGAAATCCGCATCGACAGGGACTGGCACGGTACAAAGAAGTAGTTCCCTGAGGCAATTAAGAAGCAGAAATTCTTCCGGTAAGAGTGCAAATAGAATAGCAGGTGCGGAGTCATCTGGCAGCGGGGGTGGCATGATGACTTCTGCAGGATCTGGTATGTTGATGCCAGCAAGCAAAGTTTATGGAAGCGGTGGTTCCGTGGTTAAGAAAAGGAGTTCTAATGGTAATAGCTCTTCAAGGGGTTTGAATGGTAATACTAGCAGTAGTAGGGGCAACGGCAACGGCAACAAAAATCATAGTAGTTTATCTAGAACACGAGAACAACAAGATTTGGGCAACTTGCCCAAATCTCCCACTGGCGGTTATAGCGTAGCAGAACGGAAATCTTTGTCAAGTGTTTTTGGTAGACCCGTGGGGGGGAAACAGAATAGTGACAATGTGAAAAAGCAACCCAGTGAAAAAACTCAAAAATTGTCAATGCTAAGAACACCAGAAGAAATGGGAATTCATATGCTTGCCTTAGGGTTGGAAAGTCCATGTATTTTTGATTTGATTGGAACAAAATTTTGGTAACTGGTTTTTAAATTATTGAGTTTTCTGCAGTTGTGTTATTCCGTCTGTATAGATTTCAATCGATCTGTCTTCCAGAGTTCGGTTTGTTTGGCTATCGTGGTTGATGTATGATCATGATCCTTTCATTCCGGAGCTGACTCTTTTGATTGAAAAAAATCAACATATTACTAGCCGTGCTAAACCAAGAACGACCATCATCTACCCGTCGCACAGCCGCATTAGCTCGTGATGGTTCGGTACCATTATTGCCTGACGAACAGAATGTCAATACATTACCGGTATTTTCACAATCTTCTCGAAATAAATCCTCATTGCAACGATCACGTCCCGGAAGTGCAGGAGCTGTTATTCGCGGTTCTTCTATTGAAGGCCAGACCTCAAACTATCATGACAGCAATGATCGAGCAATTTCCAGTCCATCTCTAAGTCGGTATTACCATGGCAGTCACGCACACGATCATCGCACACAGCAGCATCACAAAACTGGTCTCGGTAAATCAGCAGCGGAAAGCCCGTTCGAAAGTACATCATCATCTTCCCGGGGTTTCGCTGGTACATCGTCATCTCGAACGGGTTCCAAGAGCGGCTTGAAAGACCATGTTTCTGTCGCAACTCGAAGTACTTTTTCGGCAATTCAACACCGTCAACCAAAACATCCAGTCCATATCAGCGGTTCCCCGAACACGCATTTACTGGCCAATGAGCCATGGTACGGTAGCAGTCCAACAGCGTCGCCAACTCACGACATGGCGAAACCAGGGTTTGACAAGCGAATAGGGACCTTAGCCGCAGACGAAAAGAATTTCAGAAGCCGTTGGTACGGAGCGTGGGCAAATGAACACAATACCATCAAAGCTGCGGCGGCGGAAATGAATAGTCAAACAAAGGGTAAAAATGTGGAGATTTTGAAAGTTATTCAGAAACAAAGAATGCGTAGATTGAATGAAGCAAAAAAGGACATGTTGGGTGGAGATCGTGGCAGCATTACAGAATCAGATGGCTTGGGTGAGATCCGGGAGAAATATGGGATAGTGGACTGATGAAAATATGAAAATTTTTAGAGAAAGACTCTGGTCAAAGGATCGATTCAAGTGCATGCAAAGTGCGACGGGTAGATGATGATAGTCGATCTTGGATCAAAGCACCACTGGTTTTACTAGAACATGATTTGCCTTGTGATACAGTGTCCCGTGACTTATTTTCCCATGCGTTTATGCAATTTTGATGATAGATTCATAATGTTCCGAAAAAATATTCATAGCATTCTCCCCTAGTCTGAGTCATCATCAGCAGAGGCAGCAGCAACAGCATCCACAAAAAGAGTATTCAGGATCTTCATCAGGACGTGACGGCGAGCAGCACGAAGCAACATTGTTGATTTATGATGATGAGGGAATTTCATCGGATCAGCAGCAGCAGCAACAATCCTCCACAAACGGTAGGAACGGCGTGCAACAACGCTATGCCAATAGTGAGAATACCGTAGATGAGATCATAGATCGTAACATGCAAACTTACATCCAATCAGCATCAAAGAACCGTGCGTCACGAAATATACGATCAAAAATTAATCGCCTTGTTGACGATCCTGAAATATTTGTTGGCACAGATCGGAAGCGATTCGCGTCTGATCATAGTGTTGGGAGTTTGAACAATGTGAATATTCAGAAAAGATCCGTTACCACCGGAGCAACTCCGTTACTATCAAGTGGGAAAGAAAGTGCAGCAGTTTCGAACAAAGATAAATTGTTAATCCATGGTAGTTCCTCTGCATTAATTCATAATCGCACAATAGATGCAGTCGATTTGCAACTTAATCATCGTACACAACTAGGGCCACCGCGAAGAACAACGCCATTAAGAAGCTCGACGTCGGCTGCTTCGTTGTTGCGAAATAACGATGATCACGAGTCAGAGTCGATTGCCCACCATCGTAAAAGTAGCATTAGTGGCGAACAAGACATTGCGTTGAAAAATTATCACGATAGACACGTGACCGTTCGTAAAGATAAACTGAAACCCGTCGCTTATCATTTTATGCCCAAAAGCCCCGATGTACGACTGCGATCTGTTGGGGTCTTGCAAACCGATTATCACATGACACCACGCGAGAAGCATTACATTAGTCCCCGACAAGTACTACACGATCGAAAATCTACCATGGTGGGAAAAACTTCGAGTACGGAAAGTTTGGTTTCGCGACGCTCAAATCATGCTGCAACGTCAAGTTCTCAGAAAAGATTGCGATAGCGTGGAATCCGCCACCGACGATATTGGGAGGAGTACTATGACTCATGTAAATAAGCAAGCTTGTCACCTGTGTGATAACTTTTTGCCCCCGAACTTACTCGTATGTCAATGACTCTCGTGATTCGATAGTAGTGATCATCCAGTACAATATTGAATCAACATAGTCTCTTTGTTTTGCAATGGAAAAAGGGAGAATATATTGGATGTGGTCCTTTTTTTGGCATCCATTTGTGACTCGTGTTTACGTTGACTAGTAAGTCTCGTTGTCTTCTGGTAGATATTAGTATGGTAAAGTTTCGGAATTGTGGTTGTCTTTAATTTGTCTTCGTTCATCAGTTTCCAAAGAATGTCGATTCCAACGAGGTACAATCAATTCGTTGTCTCATGGTTCGATCTCAAACGATAGTCACAGATTGTGATCGTTCTTTCCGTTTTGGTCGAAATTCGTTCTAATCATCAGTAAGTGAATCTTGTCGGCACATTTCCATAAAATCAGTTTCTGTCAAAATAAGGTGGTGCAGTGAAAAGCGATATCCATAGATATATTATTTGTCTACTGGTGTTTTCTTCATAAATTCATTCAGTTCATCATCTATATCTAAATATAAATGTGTAGAGGCATGTGACATTCAATTGAGGTGGCATTATTGAAAGTCGCAGGAAAAACTCCAACAAAGATGCAATCCTTTTATGACGAAAGAATCGTCTCTATCGAAGATGGCGAACTTCTGTGCGAAAAGAAAGTCGACCTTGCTTCCGCAGAGCACAGTACGCTATTGAAAACTACTCATGAAAAATTCAGCAATATCGCAACAGTCATTTTCGTTTTCTTAGCAATGTTGACTGGATTAGTTTTATTCAGTTTATATCATGGGATCATCATCTCTGTCGTCGCAGCATCATCATCTACGCCATGCTCGACACACAATCCAGTCGGCAACTTGCAGCAATCTGGTACTGTGTTTGTAAATTTCACCGACGGGGATGAGCAGGTTGAAGTTAATACATCATCAGCAAAAGCATGTTTCTCACAGGATATTAGAACAGAAATCGACTGGATCGATTCTGTGCAAATGAGTTTGAATTTCAGTTTCAAATGTTTCGGCCTAAATTGCGCGTTCAACGAAAGTCATTTATTGAAATGTTTCGAGATTCTTTGTCCATTCAACGACCTATGGGAATGTTTTGCATATTGGATCAGAATTCATTTGGGAGTATGGATCCTGTTTACATGTTTTGCTGCGTCAATCGAGCCAGAAGTGGCAAGCAGATACGAATCAGATCAGCGATGGAATATTTATACCATTGTACGGGACTGTTGTGTATGGGAAATTCAGATGATTTGGTGGCTATTTCATGGTTGTTGTGCGCGGGTGTATTTGGGAGAGAAAAATGTACAGTGGGGACAGCGAGGTAGTTTTGTCAAATGTACAGAGCCTGGGTTCGATCATTTCGTAACCGATCAAAGCCAGTTTTGGGCACATGGTGCATGCATTTGCACGGAGCCGTTTTGTGCAAACGGATGTTCATGCGAATGTCTGAATCCAGTTTTTGGGTGGAGTGTCAAGAATTATTATTGTTGTGGTGATGGTAGGTATGAGGAAGATCTTGTCGAATATACAGACGGTTCTGTAAATTATCTTCCTCAAGCTCAATATGCGAATGGATAATCAACTATCAGAGGAGACTCATTTTTTGATTGTTTTTTACTCGGAAGATTTTGAGTAAGAAGAAATTATGAATTTTTGCAGGACTCGGAAAAGAGAGTTGCGTGGCGACTCGAGTCCGAGTTGTGGAAGAACAAGGTAAATTTTAGTTCGTAAAGATTTTTTGCAAACTTATATTCTTAGTTGGCATTTTTTTGAAAAACGGCGAAGCGCGAGATTTTGATACGAGTTATAACTATTTAGTCCTGGCAATTCTTTAGTGACATTTATTGTTTAGCAGCCAGAAAAGAAGCTAGTGTCGAACTCTCCGCCGAGCCAAACTTCTAAACAGCGACAGAAAAGAAGACAGAAAGAAACTAAAAATAGCTTTTTTTGCACAAATTACGATGTGCATACTACATCATAATTTGTTGGCGGTTCGCCTCTTTCAAGCCTTTGTACAGCGTTAAAAATTCCGTATTTATGCATCTATCGCAATTTTCCAAAAGTGTATGTAAGGAGTGTATACAAACAACATGCATGGGGTGTTGGTTGAGTGGTATCGTGATTGGATTCAGTTGATGTCTACCGTCCGTTCCGTTAAGTGGTTATGTGTGCATGTTTTTTGGCAGACAGAAAATATGCGTCTATTAATTAGTGTTGTGTTAAAAAAACACATGATGAAATGTGACAAGCAGTCCAATATTAATTTAAAAACGCAATTCAGAAAGAGTCATCAGTGATCAATGACCATGACACACGTGAGTCGGTTTCGCATTGGATCGGTTTAGATTGTGTCGTGATTTTGAATCTAATGTCAATGTGGTATTCGTGTTCTATTCATGGTTTGTGTTACTAAAAAATCACGTTGTGCATTGATTTGTCGTCTTAAAGTTGGGAACGGATTTTGAGAGTATCCGTGAATTGACCAGTCTGATGATCCTGAGTCCCTCCTGGTTCGGTTCCTTTCTTGAATACCATGTCGTTATGTTATTCAAAATCTTCTTTGAAAAAAAGAAAAATGTTATGAGTGAGAAATTTTTTCAGATTTTTTAACAGAGATATTTTTCTTCAAATTATTGTGTGTCCCAACACACAGTAAATTTTGCTTATTTTACATCAATCCCAATTGAATATTTATACCCTCGAGTATATTGAATAAATTTGCTCGGTACACCCAAGTGAAACCGCAAATTTTTTCTTCATCCCACAAGGATTCTCAGTCAGTGTCGACTCGACGTCTCCCAAAGAGACTCCCAGTCCATTTTTTCGAATTTTTTATAGATTGATTTTGAATTAGTAATAGAATTTAGTATCGTCGTCGTCGTCGTCAGTAATACAGTCATATAGATATATAGATCCCAAATAGAGCTAGTGTCGTCGTATTGAGCAGAGTTTTTTAGTGAGCAATTAAGTTTTTGTTGCAGAGAAATTTCTATAATCAGTTGTTTGATCTTAAATTTATCAGAAAATCAATTTTTCCCAGTCCCTATAGTTAAGACAAATATTAGAATCATGACGAAAGTTCACGAACTATCGTCTAGAAGGTTCAGAGGTGTGGTCGGACATACATCGGGGGTTAAATTAAATAAACTCCGTGTGCATGTGTTATCATCATTGTGGGTATTCGTGCGGCTACTGCAAATATCGTTTATGCAGTTGTTGTTTGGCGGTCAATTATTGTTTAGCTGTTTCCCAAAAGATATGATTGTTCTCGTGGAAGCAACCGCTTCCACCGATAATGTTCCGATGGGCACACGAGATTTGCCATTTGCTACATATGAACTGCAGCATACAAGAACCCAGCAATACGAGTTTATGCTATGTCGAAATGAAACATCTTTGCTAGACATCCAACACTTTCGAAGTAGCACAATCACAGTAGAAGATATTTCAACAGCAGAAAAATGTCGGCAAACGATCTGGAGGAATTTAGATGTTTGTTATCCAGCGATGAATTATCATGGTGGCGACAGTGAATTCAATTTTGCTTTTGATTTTAATACGTTTTCGTTTGTGTCGAT
>Ga0099797_100204_pt1 | contig 38757 bp, 29 predicted proteins | sample Uncmet_Sort48C_1_FD_89871 | JGI IMG/M metagenome (GOLD analysis project Ga0099797, IMG submission 89871) | Marine eukaryotic communities from CALCOFI LINE 67, Pacific Ocean - C012_Sort48C_1 | ecosystem: Environmental > Aquatic > Marine > Oceanic | place: Pacific Ocean: Monterey Bay | collected... | reverse complement strand
TTGGTGGGGGGAATTTTCTTGATATCGGTAAAAAACCCCACGTCCCACTCTCGCGTCTCGCCCCTTATTCATCATGTTAATTAGTTATATTATAATAATTGCTATGATGTATTAATACAGAAGATGAACGGTATAGTAGCTCCTGAATAATTTATACAAATACTCAATACTGTCAATACAGGGCTACAGTTGTGTTTTAGTGTGATATTTTAGTAAATTTTTTTTGTCAATTTTCAGACAATATGCTATTAATCAATGTCGAATCTAATACACAATACGATGCATAAAAAACCATTTGTTGTCCTTCACGACTAACCACCTATCAAAGTACAATGTTACGGTCTCAAGTACTGAGTTTTCCATCTTACAAGTGCACCATACACAATCCAAACCAGCACCAACATTTCATTTTCAAATATCTCTACGTGCCTTAGCTTTGCGTACATGTCACGAAATTTAAGGGGATCACAATCGTGAATAATGAATTAAATGAATAATCCTAAAAAACCATTTGTTGTCCTTCACAACGGTGCGGTCACTCCCGTCTGCCAAATCTTGCAGGTTCGGAATGAGGGGGCAGGGCGAGGCCTATTATGTTTGATTTGATAGGGTACAGCCAGGCTCAAACTATGAATAAAAACGGTAGGCCAACGCTACATATTATCAAACAAAATTAACAACCTATGAGTGTCGAAAAATATTCATATTATGATGATTGAACCTTCTGCAAATAATAGATTGCATATAATATAATGATATTAACCTTCTGCAAATAATAGATTGCGAGGAGCGTCCAGGCATACGAGTTCAAGTGCCCATCCGTCGCTCCGACCTTTTCAAACAAATTAATTTCAAGCATCTTTCAAAAGAATAACCAAATTCTTTAAGGGGGGGGTCCCAAAATTCAATCAAATCTCTCCAGACTAGCCGTACAAAATGCGGATAATATATTATTATTTATATGCCAGAAGTAGGCTGGGTTCTATTAATAGCTTAGCCACACACTATTACACTTTTTACAATACAACCAGATTATATTAATTTGTAGTTAATATAGTTTGGTTACGATTTCGATGTTACCCTTTTTTATTTATTACCCTAATACTCCATTGAGTCCCGGTTGTATTAACATGAACTCGCCATCTAGACATGATTTGGATTTCCAAAAAAAAAAAAACGATTTCGAATCGCTTGACGAAGCACTTAATGCGCCTTTATTTATTTTATTTTGTCCGCGGTAAACTCAAAAGGTAAGAAGAGCCGGCGCATCTTCATAGAAGGAGGAGGAGTGTCGCTAGTTCGACATACTGCTGTTGTCCTATATTCAGCCTACTGTTTCAGGTCAGATATACCGAGGGTCGTCTTTCCTTACATTGCCCGCAGCAACATGGGAAAACCAACCTCTCAGCAAACAGAATCGATTCGAACGTTGAAAATTTCATGTATCGGAATTCAATATGCTTATAATGACAGATGTTCGTATATTCTGATCAACAATTACTTAATAGCCTTATGAAATCCGGGATGCGCAGGTCGCACCGTGCGTAGGAGCCCATCAATAAAGAATTCCAATAACCTTTTTTATAATTTTAATGAAAAAAGATTCTTTCCAACAGTTATATAATTGTCGAGATCATCTGAATTTAATTTATGCGGGGATCTAATAAATTTATCTGGTGGGGTAAATAAATTAATCTGGATTCCATAGAATATTTATTATATTAAGTACCCAAATGGTTGTCCACACAGATGTCGACATCGGTGCCCGACATGTCGACAAGCTTCAGGATGGGGACCTGTATGGTGTTGTAATGTATCGACAATTAACCTTTGAGAATCTACCAAACTGGGTCCCTACCACACACAAATTATCATATTTATACACTTCATAGCGAATTCTATAGGTCATCACAAAACATTATTCGAGCATAATACAAAAATCTCTTCTTCTGTCACAAAGAGCTCTATTAATTTAAAACCTAGCGTTGCATACGAAACCTAGCGAAAACATGTACTGTAGTAGGTTGATCTACAAAACATTAAAGAGGGAAAACCGTCGCCGTGAAGACCGTCACGAAATTCGTACAGCCCGTCCCTCGCAGGTACTGCAGTAACTTTTGCAGAATCAAGACCGCGGGGGTGTCCTTTTCGGAGTCCGCGCGTTCGTACATGATGTCCAAATCAGAAGAGCCGGTGATCAGGCCGCTCGTGTAGCTTCCAAAGGGGCGGATGGTGCCCTTCAAGCCAACCTTCATCAAAATAATATGATCAGATTTGAGATTTTTTTTAGTATTACAGATGGTGCCCTTCAAGCCAACCTTCATCAAACTATAATGATTAATTGTTTGAGATTTTTTTTTCATAGTATTCCGAGAATTGAGGAGCCCGTCCAAGAATATAAAAACATAGTTCAGGAGGATGTCCGAAATAATAAGGTTTTCCTTGTTTAGTGAGAGGAACAAAAAAATATAAAACCAATGTAAAAACTTAATATTGTATGCGCGAAAAAAGACAACAACCTTGCTCACTAGGTCCGCAGCCTTGGCGGGGTCGATGAAGTTCGCTGCTGCCACAATGACTTGGCCGCTGTCTCCGCCCGCGACTGCTGCAGCCGCTGATGCAGAAGCCGCTGATGCAAGCTGCTGCGGGTTTATTTGGGGGTTTGTTTTTGGTAACTCTTTCGTCGAATTTGGTTGTTGTTGTGGTTGAGATGTTGCTGCGGCCATCATCATAGCTCCGTTTTTTTGTACACTGCTACTACTACTAGCCTGTGCAGGGGCCACTGCAGAATCAGAAACTTTCGCCACATCTTTCGCAGTTTTTTTTAACGGATCATCTTTTGACGAATCTGATCCTTTGTTCTTCTCTTCTTTCTTTTCCCCTTTTTTTTCGGGTCCCGTTTCTTTTTCGGGGCCAGTCACCTTCGAGGAAGACGCTGCCTCGGCCTTTCCTTGCCCGCCCGAGCTCGTCTGGGTTTTCGTCCTTTCCTCCGTCTTTTTTTTATCCGTCGTCATATTCTTACCAGCCCCGGGCCCCTCTTCTCCAGGCCCCTTCTTCTCCGCCTCAGAATTTTCTGTTTTCTCCTCCTCCGCCCTTTCGACCTTAGTTGTGTCTTTCTTCCCCGTTACAGAATCGTCGCCGGATCCGACAGAGTCGCGCCCCGACTTCGTCGAGTCGCTCTCTTTTTTTGGTGCGGGTCCCGTTTTTTTATCGGTCGAAGAAGATATTTTATCGATGTCGGTTTTTGTGCTTTTCTCAATATTTCGGCCGCTCTCAATATTGTCGGACTTCGCATTCTGCATACCTTCTTCAGACTGTAGGCTCCGGACTGCAGGCTCCTTTTGCGGAACTTTTTTTGGACTACTACTACTGGCCTCCTTCTTTTCTGCGGGCCCCTTTTCTTCGGCCCCCTTTTCTTCGGCTCCCTTTTTTATGGCCGCCTTTTCCACTGGCTTCGTCGTTGATGTGATGTTATCATCCGTTATTATCACATCACCCGCAATAGTACCGGTCGTACCCGTGGCCGTGGTCGTTGCAGAAACACCGACTACTTCTGCTGTTGCAGATACTATAATATTATTGTTGCTAGTACTATTCGTCATGTGCGAGGAGGAAGCCGGCTCTTCTTCTGCTGAGGCGGTCGTATCTTCGCGGGTCTTCTGTGGTGTCGGCGTCACATGCATCCCTGCCATGGAAATAGATTATTTCTTCTACCAGCACTGCAAATTAGAAGATTGAACATAGAAATTAATAGTACTTTCTGCATATAGCGATTATTATACTATCGATTATTATACAGGAATGTAAGTTGTCGGAGATTAATATTCGAAACGGAGAATTTATCTAAAAACACAGCTTGGCAGCGTTTAGGGTAAGCGACAACTAAATGCACTCCATACACAACTATATTGTTGTCATGATGTGGACATTCATTTAATAACAAACATCAACCATGATATTTAGGTCAACAAAATCTCTACAAACTAATTAGCTGTATGCTTAAAAATGCGACTAAACTACATTTTTTTTTTGTCCAAACGATGTGCGCAGCACAAAATTATCAGCAAGTTGTCCGCACAAAATAAATTATCAACGAATCGAGTCCTGGGGGACTAACCGTGTGGCAGGATGACAAGAATCACATTGAAAAGAAGTAGATCCGACATCCTCCCTCCCGTTGAGTATCAGTACTAGGCACCTGAGTGGGTCCCACCAGCTTAGCAGCTTTCCATGCATTCTGATTCCCCCACTGCAGTATTATTCTAGAATGTGTACTACAGTATGGTGCTGTATAGGACAATACACATAATGATTGTGTAATAATAGCCAAAATTTAACATTATGTTCATGCACGATATTTTACCAGGCATATACGCCATACATCATATTATACGCACCGGAAACATAGTTCAGAGAAAAGATACGAAAGAGTCGCAACGATCGCAAGGGAACATGTGGAGACGCATGGTCACAAGACAACAAGTGGAGACGGCTGGAATAAATCACGATTCTGCTGTTAAAGTCAAACGAAGAAGACCCTCACACAATAGCGATGGTCCGCTGCATATTATCCTTTGCGTACATGTCACGAAAAAAGTTGTGTAGCCATCGACAATAGTCTACATACAACCAGCTACACACACACACACATGCACACATCCACCTTACATATGATAATTCACTCCGGCAATAGCCGTGGAACCCTTTACAGCTACCCCACTTCGTCCGCTAGAACCCCTAGCCAGGAACAAACTTCGCCGAACACTCACATTAGTTATCATATTACGCATTGTGCGCGAAGAACGCGCGCACGGAAAATTTCGACGCACTGCACACTCGGCGCGCAAAACGCGCCACGAAATTGAATTTTCACGTGGTTTGGGACACTCAGCACGCACGAATGTTACGGTATTAAATTTTCGACATATTCGAAACTCGGCGCATACCAAGCTCAGGATCTTCACTAGCCGTCGGCATTCCGTTCTGCACCCCCTTTTTCACTTCGCAGGCCTTTCCCCCCCCCCTCTCTCTCCTCTCCCTCGCTTCCCTTCTTTTTCCTTTTTTTCTCCTTCTCTTCCCTTCCCTTTCTTTCTCTTTCCTTCTTTCCCCTTCTCTTCCCTCTTCCTTTTTTTTCTCTTCTTTCTTCTCTTCCTCTCCTTTTTTCTCTTTTTTTGCACGCTGAATGTAAAAAAAGGATGTGTTCAAACTTTGACTACCCTGAACGGAGGAACAAACTTCGCCGAACACTCACATTAGTTATCGGAGATTTCCGAACCACTACGCCAATGAAAATCTCATCCGCATTCATTAATCATCTAATATATTTTTTCTATCAGAACTATTTTACAAACACGCGTTTTATATCAGAACTCCACTACTTATCAGAACTCCACGCGTTTTACCAAAAAAAAAACACGTATTCAACTTCGTAGAGTACACCCGCCTTCAATCATATATTATGCTCAATTACAACCTAATACTATTAATATCATATGGAACCGGTTCTACAAATTCCCCGGCCCTAGGGACGCTTTCCAATCATTCATTGTATCTCTCTCTATACAGCAGCTATAAAATGCTGTACTTTTGTGGTGCTAAAATTTTGTGAACATGACAGTTTGAGATAATATCTTTGATGCATTTATTATTATAGATGTCGTATATTATATGCATGAGGTGTTCAATGCTATTTCGTGGGAGGAGAAAATTTCCTTTTTCGAGCTTAATAAAACATGATAATAGAATATATTAATATAGTACTTATAGGAGTCATTGGCCCCCACGAGCGGGGCCCTGTATTCACAGAAATAAATACTGTGTTCGCAGAAGATGCCTGTTTTCAAGCTTCGATATTATCATATCAGATCGAATATGCAGAGCGTGTGTTCAATCTCATTCTATACAACCTGCTTAATCTATCTAGGACTTCTAACAACGGCATATAGCTAGTTGAGTCGTTAATACGTCGGTCCTCTAACGTCATCCGAGCTATAATATTAGTCTGGCAGAAGAAAGGTAATATTATTTGATGCAATTAGAAATTATGCTTAGTTATAGTTGCCCGCTTTATTTATAGCATAAATTAAAAGTAAAAAGCCTCTCTTCCATGGCCTAGTCTTCCAGCACAAAGTACTGGCCCAATTCTTTTTGCTCGCGGTCCTTCACGCTCAGATGCTTGTTGATGCGCGGGCGGTAGTTGGTGGGATCGCGGCGGAACGTGATCTGCAGCTGTTCCAAAAAGTCGTTCATCCCTTCCACCAGACCTTTCGGGGCCGAGGCTGTGCAGTTCACTCCGGGCTCGCCACTGTACACGACCACCCGATCTGCCTGTAAGTATGGATTTTTTTTTTGCATAATAAATATCTATACAACTTGAGGCTGGTCACTCTGGTACGTCAGAACTAAGCAGCCTGCTGCTGATTCAGTTCTATAACTAAGTTAGAGTTCATACCCGAAGAAAAATATTCCACCAAAAAATTGTTCGGAACCAGACTGATCACTAATATCATTATTCTCACTTCTTCTCACTCTCGTTCCTATCAGGGAGTGCCTATATAGCACACCTTGCGTAGTTAGTTACATGCCACAAGATAGTTACTACCACTAGAAAACAAGAAAAAAACCAAGTATGTCGCCATGATGAAGTCGTGCTCGACAATGAAGGCGGTTTTTTTCGAATGCAAAATGTATCTCTTGATGACTTTTGCGGTGACGACCCTTTGTTCCACGTCGAGATACCTTTTTTTCAATCACTCCGATACTGGATTTCCCTGGAAATCCGACACCAACCTGACCGATTCGTGACCTAGCCTTCACAACTGTAAGCTTCTTCCAACCCTAAATCCTCTGCAATAGCCACTTGCGCAACGTTTACCGAAATATAACTTGACATAGGGCTGGTAACGGATATGGATGTCTCCGGAACCATGACAACATCGTTACCAACTCATGACAGACGCCCGCTAGTGGCGGATAAGCGAGTTTTTTTGTAAGCATTTGGTCAGGATTTCGTCACGGTTCCGTAAGGGTTTTAAAGGTAAATCTGTACAGAAATGCGCAAACAAACCTCCTACGCCAAAAAACCCTGCTGACTACCACAAAACAGCTCAAAATACTCTTAAAACACACGCAAACCTGTCAAAAACTGGTCAAAATTACAGATCGGACGCTTTAGATGAAAGAGATACGCGGAGGGTTCGTCGATCAGGTAGATGTCCGCCGGTTTCCCCAATGATAAAACGATCGCGACCCGCTGTAGTTCCCCCCCACTCAAGTGCTGGATGTCCTGATCTTTAATTTGCTCGATCATCATCGGCTTGACCACATCCGTTTGAAATTGCGGGTGGTTGTACGCCTCCCGGATTTTCGATTGCAACAGTTGTTCGACCGAGCCCTGAAATTTTGCACTGATGGTTTGCGGTTTGTAACTCACGTTCAGTTTCGGCATTTTTGCGGACTCCTCGTCCTCGTCGGGCGCTAATAGGCCGGCCAGCATTCGGATGAAAGTCGTTTTGCCCGTTCCGTTCTGGCCGAGCATCACCAGGATTTCGGAATCACTAAAACTACCCGCTTCTATGTTTAGTTTAAAGGTGCCCATCGTCTTCTTCAAATTCGGGTAAGGCAAAACGTGCAACCTCTCAAGTTTCGCGTCGGTGTCCGCGTTTACCTTGAAACTCAACGAAACCTCCCGAAATCTTAAGTTTTCCGACGGCAGGAACCCATCTAAGAAAATGTTAATTCCCTCCCGCACACTGGACGGCATCGAGACCACACCTTTATTTTTTTTTTTTTTTTTGAAACAAGTCCTCGCCTTGATAACCCTATCCCGCGAAATGCGGGGACATTACCGCAGACCGACGATATCATGCCGACGGTATTCGATATCGCCGAGGCCAGAGAGAACATGGCGTCACAGTACAGATATCACCGAGGACATTTGGACTGGCTTCACCGCTAGGGCTTGGCGGGAGAGGCGAGCACGTCATCCAAGTTAGATAAGGCGACAGCACACGTTGTGGTGACTGGCAGGGAAGTGTCGGGCGCGACACCGGGGGGATGAATATCCGGCGCAGGCACTATATAGAGACCAATGGATCTCATGCGAGAGACCACACCTTTATTGTTTGATTTGATAGGATACTATACAGCCGGGTACAATCTAGACATATGATCGGTATGCCAACTCAAGAAATAATTAAATATCAAACATCAAACATGCACAAATATACTTGAAGACACTGCCACATCACAGGAAGAGAAAAAGGGGGGGTCACCCAGACCCTTATTATTATAATAATATTATTATTAAAAGGGGGGGTCACCCGAGACCACACCTTTATTATAATATCATTTCGATCGTACTAATAGTGTAGCTAAATAAATTTTTTGCCGGACTTGATATTATATCGGAATTGATATAATAAAATCGGAACTAAGATTATTTTATAATCGAACTAGAATTTCTAATTTGTTCGAAAAAATTCTAAACTAGTACCGTAGCCGCCCGGCTGGCCCCAGAGGCAGCAGACGAAGTCGCTCAAATAGTCCAAAACCTAGAGAATTCGATTTTCGAAACTTTTCTACTGGGTCCCACCAAAGGATTTTTTAATGCTAAATGAACATAGCTTTCTCACAAAAATAATCTACCAACACCTCCACAAACCCTTTTTTTCAGCTCCACATACAACCCACCTACAACGTAGTCTCTATGTGCCTATACTTTGCGTACATCAATCGGATGAAACAATATTCTCGAAAAATAATCGGAGATATTATTAGTCCTAATAAAACCGCCAAGTCGTGCTCTAAGTATATATAAATTCTATAAAAAACCGCCAAGTCGTGCTCCACCACTACCACGTAGACGTCCTCTTTGACCAGATCTCTTATGACTTTCGACGCCGCCAGCCGTTGCCGCACGTCCAAATATGAGGAAGGCTCGTCGATCATGAACACCTTACGCGAGTTTTTTTGTATTACTATGATTAAGGATTGTTAAGTTATGGGTTGTTTTTGTTTCCGCTAGGGATATTGCAGTCACGGGACATATTTTATAAATACAGGCTAGCAATTTTGGAGATTTTTTTCCCTGCAAGAAAAATGATACCCGAAATTAATAGATTGCTCTGTATCGTTTGTATTCCTCATATGACGCGAAAAACACATCCAATGTATATTATAATGTATCATATCGTGCGTGCAGTATAGTTACACTTTTGTCTCAGTCTGCATTTAATGCTTCACCGGGTTGTAGCCGCGGTCGAAATGGAGGGTAGTTTAGGGTTTACCTGCGCGTCCAGGCAAATGCACAAAAAAAACCTGCGCGTCCAGGCAAATGCACAAGGCAATTGCAAATCTTTGTAGCTCTCCACCGGACAAGTCCTTGACCTTTTTTTTTTTCGAGAATTATATTTTTTAGTTAGTATACTATAGGGTGCTTGTATAAAAAAAAAAACATTCCAATTGGTTGAAGTATGGGGCCAAAATGGGAGGTTAGCAGTCGAACCAGAATTCATAACGAACTCACCTACCACGAATCACTACAATGTAATATCAACGAACCCCTTCTATTAACCATATAGGAGATTTGCACCCCTCTCGTTACGAATATACATAGCCCACGAAATAATATGTCGGAACAATACATATGAAATTGATACTGTAGGAACAAACCTCCTCGCACAACGAAGAACAGGTTCAGAAAAACAAAAAAACCTCGCGCTCGAACAGGTGGTCGAGTTCCAGCACCCTGGCGATGCCCCCGCCCTCGCCTTCCAGTAGTTTCTTCTTCTCGTCTTTGGATTTCAGAATTTCGCCCACCTTCCCCTTGATCATGTTTTTCAGTTGATCCACGTACTGCGGCTTCGACGTGCTGCGCAGCTTGTCTTCGAGGAGAGCCTTAAAGTAGGCCTGCAGCTCCGAGCCCCGGTAGTTCGCGATGATCTCGCTCCACTCAGGCGGATTATCGTACCGCCCCAAATTCGGCTTCAGCTTCCCCGTCAAAATTTTCAGGGCGGTGGATTTGCCGATACCTATGTATTATCATATTAATTTTTAAGAGTCCGGATATTTTTTTCCGATACCTAATAATAGTAATAGGGGTTTCTGTAATATGATGTGTAATTTTAATATTACAGTATCTATGATACTAGCTGATTTATTTGTAGGAAATTTTTATAATAGCTATTGCAGCTTTCTGAGGAGGAGATACTATTACACTAGAACTGATGCTAAGAAATGTGTCGAAACATCATGATCGCAGTTTATTACATCATAAAGAATTGAGCGTACGCCGTACCGTTCGTTCCCACTAGGCCCAAGACCTGGCCGGCCCTTGGCATGGGGAGGCGGTGTAGTTTGAACGTGTTCGGGCCATACCTGTGTTTTTTTTTGTTAGTGTAGGAGCACTTTTGTCTGAAGGTTGTGTGCCCTAATAAGAGATTCCACCACTACCATAGCTATTAGTTCACTATGGAGTTTCACCTTTAATCTAATATACAATGAAGGATAATAATATTATGCAATAGACTCTGTCAGAAGCGGACCAACGTCGTCGAACTCCCCTTAGTACTAGTAGTACTAAGTAAGGTAAAAGTAGTAGTCTACTACTGCGTACTCTCCACTAAATCGTAAAAAATGCATGGTCATCAGACATATTATACCTATGGCTCGTCTCTTTCCCCAAATCCTTCGGCAAATTGATGATCGTGATCGCTTCGAAGGGACACTGTTTAATTTTGTTTCCGATGGATACTTCCATAATTTTGGTATGATATACATTTCGTCCTTCCTGAAGAGAGAGAGAGAGACGAAAAAAGAAAACTTCAAAAAAAGTAAAAACCTTCTTGACGCAAATTCCGCAACCAATGCATAGTGGCTCTGAGATCCACGCAGACTTGGAGTCCTTTGACACCTCCACGCAGATCTTACCTTCACATTTATTGCTTCAAACTTGTTCTTGCTTTTAGTTTATACTATACTTATTGGTAAGAAAAATGTAGGCCATGAATTTCTGATGAGAGTTAGTAGCAGCGATAATGCGTACATGCCACGAAAATATGAACCGCATGACACAAAATCGTAAATAATCTCTCTTTTCTTTATATTACAACCCGTGCGAACTACTGGACAGCTCTTTTTGCATTCCTGTCGGCATTTCTTCGGCTTGCACTTGTCTTTTTTTTTTTTGTGGATTCTTTTCATCATGATTGCTCTATGAAGAAAATGTTATCCGCCAGTATTTAAGTTAATCCACTTTAAGAAAATTATCACCATATAGGAATAGTTATCATCATACGTTATGTATACGATTATATAACATGCATCATAATTGATAATTTTACGATATTCGTATCATGCATGATGAGTAGTTCTGCAAAATTCTGCCCGAGGAGCAGTGATCAATTATTGGGTACCTGATGAAACGATGGCTATTCTGAGCTTGGACTCCCCGTCTGCAGCTTCGTCTTTCTTCTTTCCCATCCTTTAGTTTTGTGCTATGCCTCAAGAAGAGGCCAAATTTATTGTACGACGATTTGTTTCAATTTTCAATTTTGGCTACCAAATTGTTTTGTCAGAACGTACGGTTGTCAGATCATGAAGAAACGTGTTGTACACTCTATTACTAGCATGGAATAATTAAGTCCCCCAGTTCTTGATGAATCCCCCCACTGTACGTATGTAATATTACGTTGTTATATGGTCTACGGCGTTTTACTACATTGGCCTTACATTGATGAACATGGCAAGATGGGGTAAAAGCAAGGTGAGTCGCGAGTTAACCCGACGCATCAGAAGATAAATTCATCATCACAAGATCAGCGCAAGAGGAAGAAATGGAATTGCAACTAAATCTGATACGGATACGGGCTCAATTGTAACACGGGCGTTCGTATTACAGAGGATGTACGCATGAGGAGGCGTTCGCAACAGATGATGTTGAGATTGATGTACACACTGTAAATTCATTTTAATCCGATGATGACGATGATGATGGTGGTGATGATGATGGTGATGATGGTGGTGGTGATGGTGATGATGATGGTGGTGATGATGGTGGTGATGATGATGGTGATGGTGATGGTGATGGTGATGGTGATGATGGTGGTGATGATGATGGTGATGATTGGGCCGGATGTCGTTATCGACTGCAGTCGTATAGTTTATTTCTTGATGTACGTAATACGTACATCAAGAAATAAACTCAAAGGTTATTCACCGCATGAATGATGGTGCAAGAGCATTGACTTTTAGATAGTAAAAACAATTGTCATTTCAAGAACACGCACAACACACGTATCATGCACATCAGTTCACTGCGTACATTACAATGTAGTGTACACAATGTCGTTTGGGAAAAGAAATTGAAATTTTCTACGTTTTCTTCCCTCTCTGATACTGCGTCCTCGGCTCTTTTCTTCGCCCATATAGTTACTTTCGTACACTACAGGCATAAATAATTAATAAGTGTATAAACACACCGCTGAATAGAAGAGCTAGTAGTACCTATGATGTGACATTAGTTTACATTATACAGAATACCTACGACGATACATGCGCAAATTAAATAGCCCGGGAATTGTTGTGATCGTTATTATGGGAATTGTAATACCAAAATGGGGAAACTGTACACTGACGATGGGGAACCAAATTTTACCATTCTTCTACAAACTACAACCTTGACTTTTTGTACTTCTACAAAAACCGAATCTACGAAGATTGAATATAATTGATATAATATGATGCGACTTGATGCTCAGGAGATTTCTGAAACGCTGGCAGCTGTGAAAAAAATTTTGAAAACAAAATCTATACTGTATACTATAGTGTACTGATCACGTTTGATGGCGGGGGGGAAGACCTTCACACCAAATTTTAGTTTGTTCATGTGCATACTGTACACTACAGGGGTTAATTTCTGAGGGTTTAATTTCTGCTGGGGAGTATGGGTGCTACTGCTGCTGGGGAATAAATAGGGTGCTAAACCAGACTGACAGTGACTGACTCGAGTATTCTATACTATAGTATAGTAACTATACTTTGCTAGTCCATCAATGATCAGGACCGCCAGCAGCGTCCACCGCTTGGTCCACCGCTTGGCGCAATTCCTCCACTTCTTGGATAAGTATCGCGTTCGTCTTGTCTTTTTTTTTGCATGCATGTTGATATTACGCATGACATATGATATTTCACAGACGCTGTGCGGATCTTTTTTATTATCAATGTCAGAAATATTTCATAGGAAATATAAATAAAAATGAGAACAATGTGACCTTTCTTTTGCGCCTCACCTTCGAGTTTTTCAAATTTTTTCAAAAATTCCTCCCCGTCCGCGACCTGGAATTTTTCGAAAATCTTCGAAAACTGCTGGAGCGACGAATTAGCAGACGCTAATTGCTGCGCGTAATCCTCACGTAGCCTTCGCTCCGCCTGTTGCATTTTCAAAATACTTTCATATTCCGTTTGCAGCTTTTCGTATTTTTCACGTTCGGCCGACGCCAGTACTGTTTTGTTTGTTTTGTCGTTGTGTACTAGTAGTTGTTTCTCTTTCGAGGGGGAGACCGAAGAGCTGCTCGCGAAACGAGATATTAAATTCATAGAGTTCTTGCGGGAATTCGGAAGCGAACTACCCATAAAATGCGAGATACTACTATTACTGTCACTATTATTGCCCATCGTATTAGAAGAGGACGAAGCGGCGGAAAAATAATCACTGCACCCCAAATTTTTCAATTTTTCCTTCAACTCGTGGTTATCGCTTAATAAACATTGCTCCCGTTTCAGAAAGAAGTTTTCGCGGCTCTCCTTCTGAGATTTCAAAGTTCGAATTTCGGCTTCGAAATTTGTATTTTCCAGAACTTGTTTTTCGGATTTTTCCAAAGATTTTTTCAAATCGTGGATTTCTTGTCGTTGCTCTGCAGCGGTCTTTTCCAAATTTTCAAAATTCTGCCCCAGGTTTTGTTTCTCTTTTGCGAAAATCTCTTCTAGGTTTTTCTTGTCCGACGCACGCCGCCTTTCGAATTCCGATTTCTCCTTTTCCAACTTCGCCTGCAGAGCCAAAATTTCGGCCTTCACATTCGTAGATTCAGTCAAACAAGTTGCAAGCCGCTCGCGTTCCCCCTCCGCCTTCTGGATTTGTACCTCGAAATTCGCTTTTTCCGTTTGTAAACATCCGTTCTCCCCTTGCAATTTGGCATTTTCGTTTTCCAATTTGTCGAAGCGGCGCTCCCATTCCGCATTCGCACTTGCCAATTTCTCCACATGTTCAAATTTCTGCCCAAATTTCTTTTCCAAAAAAACTACGCGCCAGGCACCCAAAACGGATTTCTTCAAAAACTTCTCAAATTGCCGGTCCCCCACAACGCCGCAGAAAAACGCTAGGCCTGACAAATATTGCAACCGGTCCGCCGCCACTTTTTCGAGCGTTTTCGTTTTTTCCCATGTTCGAGTTTTTTCATTTTCCAACGCTGCGACGGCTCCTTGTAAACGTTCGATGGTCGTAGAATGTTCACGGAGTTCAGAATTCGCGTCTTCCAATTTTTGTTTTGCTTCAGTGTTCTCGCAAATTTTCAAAGCTAAATTTTCTCGAAGTTTCAATATTTCCCGTTCGCTTTCGTCCAATTTTTGTAAAGAATCTTCCTGAGTTTTAGAATTCGCGCTTTTCTCGCGATCCCACTGCGCCTGGGCGCGTTCCTGCGCCGCCTGGTTCTCCGCGTTCACGTTTTTTTCCTCGTTCAATGCCTCCTGCAGCGCCGCCAGACTAGTTTCCAATTTTTCAATTTTCGTTTTTTTATGCTCGAGGATGTTTTTTAAGAGATCGGCGTGGACACCGGCTACCTTTTCAATACTATTACTAATAGTATTACTGTGTGCGGAAGACGATGTTGAATTGCCAGAAGAATGTGCACAAAACCGCTGTTTCGATCCGGCCATCGACTCAACCACGCTCTTCTGCAGGACTTGCAGACTCTTCCGTAGTTCGTTGTTCTCGAAAATGAGCTTCGCCACCGCATCGGCATCGAGCTCGGATTCCGAAGCGGTACCCGCCGCATCCTTGGTGCCCGTAGTAGCAGTAGGCGTAGTTTTCTTATGCTCTTTAACAACTGCAGCCGTGCCAGAAGTACTCTTCTTGGCTCCTACGATATTTAGAGTAGTGTCACTGCGGGTCGGCACTTTCCCTTTGGAGCAGGTCGGCCGCGTCGTGGAGCACACGCCACTTGAGACAGACTGCTTCTCGCGACCTTGAGGCAGACTGCTCTGGAGAGCTCCGGGTTTTTCAGTTAGAGTAGTACCCGTGTGCTTCGAGTTGTGTGCTTTGTCCGATTTCACAGCAGGCTCGTCTTCGTCATCAGCGGTGGGTCTCTCCCCATTCTCACCACAGTGCTCGCCGATCGTGTCCACAGTGCTCGCCTTACTCACCGAAGGTTTCAGATAGTTGACTAACGCATTTCCACAATTAGTGCCACTCGTACCAGCTGTTTCTCGGCCAGGCGTAACAACTGCCGGCAACAGACTACTACTGCTAGTATCGACAGACCCCTTGTCGCTCTTGCTCTTGTCGCTCATTGATACAGCTTCCAGCAGAAAAGCATCCGTTAACAGTTTGCGTCGGGACAGATTGTTTACACCTTGTAGCGTTTGTTGTCCGTTATTGTTGTTGTGTTTCATGTTCTCAATTTTTTTTATACTTGTTGTAGTACTAGTAGCAGCAGGCTTGTCGTTGTTAACCACAACACCTGTTGTCATTTTCGTTGTTACCAGCTGGGTTGTCTGTTTCGAGCTAGAAGAGGATCCACTGGGACCCGCGGGGCCCCTTATGGACGCTGTACTGCTCTTCCTACTGTCAGTAATGGTTTGCGGACTGTTCCCGCCCGGGCCCATTTTGCGGTCTAGTGGGGGCCCCCCAGGAGCCGCTGCGGTGGACTTCGCTTTTGGGCCCCTCCGAGCGGATGCGCCCCCCAGCAGGCCTGAAGGCCCTCGGGAGAGGGGCCCAAGGGGCCCCTGTAAGCTCATTTTTAAAGTTCCGAAAAAACAATTGATATGTACACTTTATTAGTACTTTAGCACTACGAATATATACTGCTACCGGAGGATATTTAATTCGACTGTGTGAGCCATTCGTCCATTCAACCATTCGTCTGGAAAAATTAAAAAGGCTCTATATATTAATCTGTAGCTACTAAATAATGGCCCGACGGAGGCACTATGAAAAAGGAACTTGGGTCGCGCTGAGGTGACCGGAGATCTATACTGTAAACTATAGTACATGCCTCTCGAGAATTTTAAGTTTCTCGACACCGCGACTGTGTAGAGCTCTAATTTTTGTTAAATACAATTTGGAGCTAAATTGTACCGTACAGTACACTGCAAAATATTAGAGTCCCACCTCACACACACCTAAAATAAACATAAAGGGCCCGACTCGCGAAGAACAAATCAGCAATATTTAAACCTCATTTCATTCCAGACAACCAGCTCCTCATTGGCATTCCATTTCTTTTCTCAACAATTAAATGGGACCCCAGAAACCTCATCCAGAGGAATAAATCGCCACAGACCTCTTTAACACAATTTTTGCATCACTCACACAATCGCAGCTCGCTAAAAAGATGGCATCGTCTTCATGCTGAAAAGCTATAATATATGGATGACATGAGCAAAAATCATATTTGGAAATGATACAATGGAATCATAGGCTCCCCTGGAATTTTTCAATGATATCAGAAGCTCGATTCACAAGCTACTTATGATATTAGGCCCCGTAGCAGGCTCCCTAATTTATTCATCTGTTAGTATATAATTATAACGTGCAACTCAGGCAGTCAGGGGGCAAGTATTCGAGTTTGCCGACATTAAAAAAAATATCAGTCTGGCAACTGACAGTGTATAAGTAGCCAATAGTACTTTGCGTATGGCATATGACAGCAGCTATTTGCCATAGTTAATGCTACTTACTATTATTTAATATTACGACAACACCGAGCTTATTGTGTTTTACGACAACACCGGTAATGGTGTACCACAATGAATGCTCCACTCCAGTAATGAGCGTGTCTACTATGCCTAATAAAATGATGAATAAAAAAGTTTTTGTTTTTAATAATAATCTAGTGCAGTGTGTGAATTTTGAACAATATATTATACAGTATACTATGTATACGAGACGGTTCGGTTCAATTATAGGACCGGACCTCTCTCTTCTAGGAATTTTGAACAATATGATTAATATTTCGGCGAGACCCCAGCTGGGGGAGTAAATCAAAATGTGTATTTTCGTGGGGCCCGCGTTGTAATATTACTTGAACTGTAGTGTGTGACCAACTATGATGATGTGAAACGACGATATCAATTTTCGATGTGAACGTATATACAATATTTTTTTAACGGTAGTTGTATTATGTTGACATGATTGTATTTGGGGAAAATAATTATGGTATGAATACTACATATAGATAATACAGAAGAACTTTTTTTCGTACATCATATAATTAAGAGCTGTCGCGAATTAGTAACTAATCTAATGTTTCTTTTGCTACTTCTTCTTTCTTTCTACTCGTCGAACGCGTAGACGCTGCCGGCCAGAGCTTCTTTGGCCTGCTGCCTCACGCCCAGGCGGGCGGCGATGCGCGGGAACAAGTACCTTGTTATCACATGGGGCTTAATAAGTGATTTTTCGTGAAATTATTAATGCACGTAACGCTATACACCGTGAAGATGCTGTCCTCCAGCTAAGAGGAGGTTCGTTGATCTAGTTCGAGTAGTGATTTGTGATGATGACAATTGATAGTTTGTATGGCATGAAATGCTATAATAGAGGTACAACATACTGTGTTCTTGAATAATATACACTACTCAGATAGTCTGATAATAGCTCACATAGCGCATAATATGTTCTAAAAAACACAATAAATGTACCGGACTTCCTCCACTTCCGACTCGAGCACACTCCTTTGTAAAAGGCGCACCAGCCCTTCCTTCTTCGCGTGCTTCGAAAAGGCAACGGAGGCTTCATACAAATATTGGCGCAAAAAAATTGAACGCACCAGGCTCGGGTCCTTTTTCAGGCGCATGACCCCCGGCTGCAGGTTCGAATTTTTCGTGACGCCGTCCTTGTGGAAACCAGAATTTTCGCATAACGTATTATAAATTAGCGCAAACGTGGTGCCCCGGACCCGCTCCTCCAGGTGTTGTTCCAAATTTGGCAACGGCAAATGCAAATTTTGGCTTAAGTCCCGCTTTTCCAGGTGCATCTTGCGGGCTAACTTCAGAAGCCAATCCGAGTTTCCGCCTAAATCGAATTCCTCCTGATACCGATGTAAAAATTGCTCCACCTCCTGCTCCACCTCTTGAGGAGACACCGCTATGTTTGCTGCTGCGGCCGCGACATTATTCTGATTACTCACACGACTGTTGTTGAGACGACTATAGTCGTGGTTATTATTGCCACTCATGGATCCATGAGAGTCCAGCAAATCCTCGTACGGTTCACCGAAACTGGAATTTTTAGGTTCACCGAAACGGTCGCGCCCCGGGGCCGACCCGGTCACAGGACCCTGTTGCCGTAGGGCTCCACCAGGGGCCCCATAATCTCTTGGGATCCCCCACTCCGGATCATCGGGAGCATCGTACGCATTTTTCTCAAACCCTTTTGAATTTCTGGCCACAGCAGCTCCGGAGTAATTTCGATGTGGTGTAGCAGCTGTCGTAGCAACCGTTGCGGAGACGCAACTGGGGGTCGACGCTTTCGATATTTTTCCCTTACTGGGGCCCCAGCTGGCCCCCGGCGTATTAATATCTCCCAAATTATCGTCGTCGTCTTCACTGTTATATCCTAAATTCAGATCATCACTGAATAAATTTTTCAATTTTTCAGGAGCCATGGCACCATAACTAATATGCCGGGAGCCTTCGTCATTATTATAGGAGGCGTCGCGGTCTCCGAAATGCAAGGCCGCCAGTTTCGCTTTGTCAACTTCCGGATCCTGCAGTTTTTTTTCAACTACATTCCGATCATAGATTCTCCTGGAAATAACTGGGATCAGGCTGACTGATTCATGACCTATACCCTTTGCGGCTATGAAGCCTTCTTCTGGTCCTACATGCTCTTCAGAGGTGCGCCAACAAAACTCCTACTTCAAAATACCCCGCTGACTACCACAAAACAGCTCAAAATACTCTTCAAACAAACGCAAACCTGTCAAAAACCATAGTCAAAATGACAGATCGGACGCTTTATAGATGAAACCTGCAGGCCGAGCGCCGCGGGGACGTCGCCGCTGTTTTCGAGGGTTTCCAGCATCTTCTTCAGGCCGGCCACCAATTTGGGCTGCGTCCTTTTCACCTCATCAAATTATTAACTATATTAATAAATGACTTGTTGAGATAAATTGAGGAAAAAAATAATATATTTAATCACGAACACTCATCAATATGAACAGGAATGATAGATAATAAAGTGTTCGACCGAAATTTTATAATAGTATATATAATCTCACCTCCTTCAGCCCGTACTGCTCGCGGACTTTTGACCATTTACTGGCCCTCTTCCTTTTGTATCGCACCTCCGGATCTCTCATCTGTTCGTCCGAGCTCGACGCGCCGGTTCCGCCAAAGATTGCCTAACATAGATATTCGGCATGCTAGCAGCTATTGTATCATGATACTGAATAGCGAGGAATTCAAAATATACCTTGGGATTGAGATTCTCAAAAACGGACTCTACTACGAAATATCATACGCATAATATGACCTGCTAGTCTCATCTTTTAAGCGGTAATTGGTACTCTGATATCGGAAGTCCTGAGTTTCTTACCTTCCAAGAAGCTCTTTAAGGGACAATAGACGCCTTCCTCCTCGAACTACAGTACGAAATATCATACAAACTATTGTTGACAAATTAATAACGTATTTAATTTTTACACATAAATTCTCTGAGAGAGTCTAGTCTATGACTTTATACAAATATACCTTGAAGAGTGGTTGCTCGGCCAAAGTGGTCGTGGTGGTCTGCTCGGGGTTCTCTGGATCTTCGGCATTATCATCTTCGTGCGCGTGCTTCTTCTGGTGTTTCCTGCCTCCTCGAAGAATTTTTGGTCGTCAGATACATACTGGGCCTCTTTCTTAGGTAGTACGATAATATTGGTGTTATATAGTGCTGACCCCCCCCGTGGTGGTGCTGCCCAATGTTGTCCAATCTGATTTACTATAAATAATAGGAGACTTTTATAATGTGCTCTATCCTAGGTGGCAGACTACCAGGTGGTGAAAAAATTTATAATAACCTCTCGTGCGCGCCGAGGCGTGCTCGCTCGGTCCTTCCGTCCACTGACGGAACATGGCCTTTTGTTTTTTCATAATATCAAATAAGAACATTCTTTAAACATTTCTTATCATGTCCTTAAATCTCTGTATATAAATTCATACATGTAGATGTAGTTGCGTACATGCCATGAAACCGTTTCAGACTCGGCGTCGGTAAGTTCGCTGCCGCCCTCGAGAAACGCCATTAGGTCCGAGTCCGAACCGAACGAGGAACCTCGATTAGGGTTGAAGAATCCTCTTTCTATATTATTTATTTATGCTAAGCCAAGAGTTTCTGAGTAATTTCATTTGTAAATATTATTAAATAAGTTCAAAAAACTTCTTAAATAACCAGACAGACTGTGGATCCCCTTATAATATAGCACACAGTGAGTGACTATAGACTCATGATTTTTATTCAAGAATCAATTAATAACCAGTGGACGCCTGCTCCACCGGACCAGCGTGTGCCTTCTGCTGCTTTTTGGAAAACATACCCCAGCCGAACGCGTGGCGTGTGCGGCCCATCAGCTTCCATTTCCTCAATATTGTTTGGAATATTGTTTGAGTTGAATAGGGGCCCTCCATCTATAGATAATTTGTGAGTAATAGTACTGTGAGCGCCCCCTAATAGTAATACTCCCCCATCACTCCGTCCTAGCGCTATGCAGAGAATAACTTACCGCCTAATAATTATTAATATTATTAATTTATATTATATTTAAAGAAAAAAAAAATACCAATCCGGCACTGCCACGATGTTGTAGCGCCCGTAGGCGCCCTGCGCCGCAGCGATCAAGCGCTCCTCGGTGTAGGCCTCGCCCGCAACTTCCACCACCATCCACGTCTCTTTCATGCCTCGTGTTAATAATTAATAGAATATCTTTCTTAGTTGCCAATTGCGACATAATAGCATCTAATATGGATGTACTGTAGATATAGAGAAATGTGGATATTAGACTAGAGGAATGTGTATTAATACTAATGGTCATAGTAGAGATGAAATGCCCAGTAATAATAATAAATGATACCAATGCGCTCCGCCTGACCCCCTTTGCGTAGAGCCATGATCTTTCCAGTATCCCAGTTCACGGCCATGCCCAGGCTGCCCGGGTAGAACATCCCGTTGCCGGCTTCTTGTTGTGGCCCATCACCACCACCACCACCATCCTCCAAACTATTCATATTCATATGGTCGCTGCTATCGTCGTCGGGGTTGCTCGGGTAGAGCGTCAACCGGTAGTCGCTCCCGTACGCGCCCTGCATGGCTTTTCGTAAATTTTCCCTTGTCGCCCTATCGTCGCGCCCATTACCAGAAATCGCGTACAAGTACTCGCCGACCTTTATGATTATAATATATGATTTCCATGACTTTTATGATTTTATATAATTATCAGAAGATGCTTTTATTTAAAATGTTGTCTTTTATTAAAAGAAGTGACCAAAAATTTTTTGTACCATGAATATTGACCAATTAAAATAAAAGCCTATATTGAATATATTATCGACGAAAATCAAGACCAAAATATTAAAAGCCTATAATATATTATCGACGAAAATGTGTATAATAGCTATAGTATACCGTGATGCCGCTTTTGGCGCCCTGCCCGTCGGGTTTCACGTTGGTGACCCGTCCGGAAGGCCACTCCACCGAAATCCCGAGTTTCCCGGTTTTGGCGTGGCAGTCGCGCACGGCTTGCCCGGGCTCCTCGGAGGGTGCGCGCGGGTCAAACGCCAGGCGGGTCCCGTCCCCATTCTTCGGCCCCATTTGCCCGGGTCCTCCCATCATGGAATTGGGACCACCCGGGACTAGATTATCATTATTACCCATCTCGTTATTATCATTACCGGCGGCGACAGTAGCTTCGGCGGGCAGCGGTTGGAGGTGCTCTACGAATTCTTGATCATCGAGAGCATGCTCTACGAAACCGCTGGCCACCGTGCCCTCTCCAGGCACCGGGTCAACAGCGAACGACCCTCCACTTTCCGCTGAGGCACCATTTTGCGGGGTCGCGTGCCTATATTATAGTCTTTTTAATATTATTTACTGTTTTTTTAAAAAGTTAACCAAATATTCTTCGTTCGGCCCGGGGGCCGTATACTATTAAGTATAGTACAGATATAATTACACAAATCAATTTCAAAGAACCTATTATTATAGGAAACATTTATTTTCAAAAAAAAAAAAACATTTCGGGGGTGCCGTACACGTTTATGTTGTTCCCGCTGTCGCCGCGCGAAGACTTTTCCTCGGCGGCGTTCACTGGCCTTTTGCCCCCATTATTATTACTTGTGTTGTTAATATTCTTATTCGCATTATTAGCCAGCAACAAGTCCTCTTCGTCCGTGGCCACGACGACGCGGACGTCGTCGTCGGCTTTAGGACGGGAATCCTTATTATAATTATAATTTTTTTTGGGCAAAATTGTCCCGATCTTGACGTGGGCATAATAATATATAAAAATTGCCTCTCACAAGAAATTACTATATAACAGTTATTGTTATAATATTGTCGTATATAAATACCGGCATCGTGCCGTAAATGTTATTTTCGTCAACGCCGTCATTTATGCCGTCCTTTCCATACTCCTCATCCCTCGCGGCTGCAGATTGTTCCTTCCAAGTTTTTTTTTGCAACATCTAATATTTATAACCCGTCCAAGAATGATAAAAACATTTCAGGATAATAATATCCGCTTGGGGTGGCTCAGGGGGGTGGTTCTGAAATGGATGTGAAAAAAAAAAATTAAAAACCTCAGCGATAAGATCTCCGCTCTGCCCGCGGCCTACGAAGAGCCATACCAGGGTGATCAACACGGCGGCAATACTGAGAATGACTGCGTCCCAACAGAGCCAGCCGCAGCCGCAACAGACGACCATATTATGCGTTATGACAACCTGCTAAGTAAGCCTTATATTATTACGTATTATTCAAATAATAATACAGACAGTGTATCGGGGGCTGGGTCGGCTCTTAATTTGACTCTACTTAGCAGACTGTGGGGAGCCGGAGAGGGTCGGATTTGCTATTGGAATAGTTGGTATATGGGGGTACTACGGGGTAGACGGGGTAACTACACTATTATAAAATGTTGACACTGACATCATGATTACACTCCATTTTGATCAAAAAATATTCGAATTCTGAACAGATTTTTTTTTGTTAATATTGATCGACATAATATGAACTAGGACAAAAAATCAAATGAATGAAAAAACGAATCTGGGAGATGTACGATTTAAAATACCCCCTACAGCTTCTCCCACAGACACTTTTAGAAATTTCTCGGGCGATGTATTACACTACGTACATAATAATGGTTTGTTTTGTTCGGTGATATTTATTGAATCACAAGAAATCCCACCCATTATCATTCATGTTTTATCGCGAAGGCCAGTTGTACATCGAAAATAATATTTTGACAACATCGAAACGCTAAAACTATGTATTGAGGGTTGAGATGGGTGCAACGGGACCTTCCGCAGGGCACGCATATTATGTTAAATAGTAGTGAAAAAAATCTTCATATGATCATACATGAACATTATGAACTCCCTGCATCGAATAATGCCACAATACAACATCGTAGCTTGTATTATTTCCGTTCGCGACTATATTAATGCGTTAATGAATGATAATTGTACATTAACAACAGGGGACACTCACTTCCGCGGGTTACTAATATTCTACTACGTACGACACACGATGATTGTAAATAATTACTACTATAATATAGTCTGTTGTGGCGGGGAACCTAACATAAAATTGCTCCGATTCGATAAAACTGTTGGCTACCGAAATTGAGTGTGGGACACGCCCTGCGGGACACTGCATAATACTTTCGGTTTCGTTTATAATGTCAATTGAATTATTTGCCAAAAAAAAATACGCCCTCTCTCTTGAGAAAGGTTTCGAAAAAAAAATACCCTCGCGAGAAAGATTTTTTTTTCTTTTTGAGAAAAAAAAATGGTTCAAACGTATATCTATAATATCTTCATCTACGGTCCGTCAATCATATACTTTATAGTCTGTAATGTTGTATTATGAAAGGGTTGCTTCATCCATTTTTCTGCTCAAAATTCTGTCTTATAAATAAACTTAGGAAACTGTTCTTGGCTACTAGTTCTTTATTTACTTCGACCTTTACTTGGCTACTAGACGACCTTTACTTACTGTTCACATAATATTGTTCATCCTATAGTACAAATAAATTTAACCTAGAACAAAGAAGAGTAAACAGGGCACTGCTTCATGCAGACGGCAAAAGGAAAAATCATGCATATTCTGACAGTATCTTATCTATTCCGCTAACTTAGAGACCGGTCCCCTCAATGTCTCGACCCTAAAGTAAACTACCGAGACACCAGGAAATATTAAAGATATCATAGAACGACAGACGGCGAATATCAATATTATTGCAATGATATTTATACGTTCAAGATTACATTTTCTAGCTTGGTGGGTCAAAAAAACTAAATATCATAAATGCCGTCGATTTTATTTTTTTTGCGTGTTAGACGAAAAAATGGGCGTCGTTGATACAATACAATTTTATACCTACCTGTGGAGGAGCCTGTGGAGAACAAGAACACCTACAAATATACTTGCTTTTGAGCAAGACTTTATTACAGAGCACTCTTCATACTCATAGTACTGAGTTTGCACAGACCTGCAAAATTCGAAGGAAAATGAAATTAAGTCGGAAAAAGATTGTTTCGTTGAAATTGAATATCCAAAATAATCATATATTATAGTGTGAGATGCGGGGGGGGGGGGCCTTGAAGTTGCTTGTCGTCAAAATAAATACTGTATCATTGTATCTTAATATGCTTAGCTGTCAGAAGACCATTCTGAAATCGATTTCGTCAAACAATAATGCGGAACAACCACGGGCGCAGCTGTGATACTATATTATTTCACCGAAGAGATATATTCAAAAGTCACAACTCACAGAATACATTGTGCACGAAGTGGTCTGAATATCGATAATTAGTAATAGTTCTCAAAGTTCATAGTTCAACTTGCTTCAGAACTACAACTGCAAACAATTTCAAATCACTTTTCTAAATCCCCTTCTAAACAATATTACAGGACTTAGCTATTAGTACTATAGCGTAGTTTTCGCTCGTGCAGGCCGGCCAATACCCACGGTTCCCCGATGAAGTCTGTGTAGATCAGCGACTGGGACGCAAGCCCTGTTGTCATCTGTGCCGCTGCCGCACTCTCTGCGCCCCCCACTGAGATTGCTGTCGGAGGAGGAGGAGGCCCATGCATTAACCGTGCTTTGATCGCCAAGCAAGCCTCCTGGAACAACTTGCGAATGGCAGGCCACTTGAAGCACCGCGAGCCGAGGTCGACCTTCTAATTATTTGTATCATTTTATATTTGCTATTTCAAGTATGATACATAATAGAATAGATTCTATCATCACGGGGGTTTACATGATATCATATCATAATACATCCACCGCGAATAAGTAACCAACAAACATTGATGCAGCTATGTTTGTCTCTTCGGGTGACGCTTATAAGAAAGAAAAAATATAATTAAATATTATGTGTTCGTAGATGCACTTTATTAACTTTATAGAATATGACAAAAACAAATTAAAAAAAAAAAAACCGATGGGTCCAGAGGTGATGCACAATTCAACAACGCTCCCTCGTCTTTCGGCCGAAACGTCTGCCCACTCCTCCGCACCTTGTTTTTTTTTCTAATCTATACACAATGCGACAAGCGCCACCAACCTTCCATTTTCAAATATCTCTACGACCGTAGTCTAGCTTTGCGTACATGTCACGAAATTTAAGGGAATCACAATGTCAATCGTGAAGAATGATATGCATAAAAAAATAGAGCATGTTGCTGTGGGGCCCTTCTAAGTACATACCAAACTCCCCTATCCCGCACAGTCTCCTAAGTAACACTTCAAAAAGAATTCGCCCAGCAAAAATCACTACCCGATCAACACATCTCTTCTATATAAGAGATCTACGCACCTAGAGTTGCGTACATGCCACGAAATCATACGAAAGATAAGCCCCATAGCAACATGATCTATATGAAGAAAACCTCGTTGACGACCACAATTTTTTTTGTCTCGCTGGAATAGAATTCGAAGAATTTGAACAGTGTCGTCACCATGAGAGCCTATGTTTTTTTTTAATTCTTCGCCACATACTTACTACCTAGAGATCACACATATTATCATAAAATCACAATATGTTTTGTACACAATCTTTATATCCATAATATCATATTAATATGGGGAAAAATCGTTTCCTACGACTGTCCGTCGTAAACTAAAAAATCATATTAACTAAATCAAAAACTAAAAGTAAACCTCAGGGTCGTAGCCGGTCTGCTCGAGGAAATAGAGGCCCAGAATGGTGAGCAAGTAACTGCCACAGCCCCCGCTGTAGGTTTCGTGCAGGCGTTTTGACTGCAGAAACATTTTGTTGAACACCACCAAGTTGCGGAGCGTCCCCGGATACTTTTTAAACATGTTTCGTTGCCACTCCGAGCTTTCCAGACCTGTTTTTTTTTTTCTTTAACTATAACTCCGACAAAAGTCTGTCCAGGCCTTTTTAATATTATTATCAAAAAATGATGCACCTCATGTTCGCTGATAGATATTATAAGATTGTTGAAATTATTAATTTTTAATTTCTGCTAATCTTAAGAAATCAATTATCAATGACAAAAATCATAAATCTCTTCCGGAGGACTAAGTTGAAAAAAGTCGATCTTTTCCTTCAGTTATAAGAAAACCTCCCGGGGTGAAAAAAAAAAGTTGAAAAAACCTCCCGGGGTGAGCACGATGTCCGCGTGCAGCAGAATATCTGAGGCACAACTTGAATTTTCTTTCTCTCCCTCCTGTCCCTGGGCGAGATCGGGAGATTGCTTTTGAGGGCCCCTTTTTTTGACCACCAGCAGTGGCCGCTTGCAGGCCATTTTCAGTACTGGGATTCTCGAGCTGGTGACCATGGAGAAATCGACGATGTCGATCGGAGCGTGGAAGGGCTCTTTTTTGCTACAACTACTTGATCGAAGTCTTCTTCTTGCTCTATCTTGAGCAGAACTGCTTCTCGAAGAGCTACTATCATCAATATCATCTCTCGATTTTGTTCCTTCTTCTTGTTGTTCTGCTGATCCTCTTCTGCTCCCCTCGGGGCCCCCCCCCCCGTACCGGATCTTCCCTGATCGTCATCAGAACCTACCTCCTGGACATTTCTCGGGACCCTAAGAAGGCCGGGTGGGGCGGCTAATACTGAGGAGGAGCCTGAATCAGCAATGTCGAGAGTCGGCCCCACCACACCCTTCAGACCTCCTTTCGTGCTGCTGCTGCATATCTCATCGTCGCTGAGGCGACTCGACATTGCAGTGTCGAACTCTGCGTCGCTTCTCGAATCAGAGATCTGTTGTTGTGGGACCGGGTCCCTTACCAGTCTGAGAGATGAACAGTTCACATCATCTGCTTCTTCACAGTTACTATTCAAAGAAAGCTGTTGTTGATCCGACGATGATGTCATCGGCGACATGAGGTCGCGCTTGACCTCGATATCATTATCGTCGACATCAGGCTCACTCATCTCTAGCTGCGACATTTCCTCCTCTTCGACGAACTCGGAATCACCAGGCTCTTCTTCTGCGTCGTCTTCCGTGGTGCTGTTCGACACTGAAGAAGGGTTACTGATGGTGCTCTGGTCGGGTCTACTAGTAGTATCATCGACGTGCGCTCTTGATGGGGGCTTTTCAGTTGGCTGCTTTTCTTCAGTTGTCTCTTGGGGACAACAGGTGCTGGTGTGGTACCTTTTTTTCAGCTGTGGAATTAAAGGTGCCTGCTTTTCAGCTGCTGTGGTTTCCACAGAACAACCGCTCTTCAACGCTTTTTCAGCTGCGAAAGAGGGGCCCCTCGACAAATTCTTCGGCTGAATTTGCTCTCCGCCTCGATTATTATTAAAAGGGGCTAACAGAGCTTCTGTGAGCTGCGCGAGCGTCAGATTTTTATTTTCACAAGAAGTTACACTTCTTCTTGTACAATTCATTGTGGTTGAAGAATCCTCCTCTTCTTCTTCTTCCAACCAAACAGCCACATCAATGTCGCCGCTCCACAGGCTACAGCCCGTGGTGAAGGAGCCGAATTTTTCGACTCGTATTTTCTTTTTTTGGGGAAACGCTGCGCGGATTTGGGTCTTCAGGTCTTCAAAGAAGAGGTCCCGCATTTTTATTTCACTTTGATTGAGGGAAACGTGCTGGATGAAAGCGAGGATCTCGTTATGAAGCGCGAGGCCAATGTGGGCGATCTGGCTTTTGGCGAAGTGGACGAAGCTGGTGCCAGACGCCGGTGCGCACTTTTTTGTTTTGATATCATGATGGATCTGTGACCTTTGCAACACTATAATTTCAGCGGAAATCATTACGAGAAGACCCACACATTCCGAAATTCTATCCGACCCCAACCAATTATAGTGAGGAAATCGTAATATTACCTCACGAAAAAATGAACCCCAACTCTCCGGCTGATTGTGTCGAGCACGCCAATGTGGGCGATCTGGTGTTTCGACGGTTCTTTGAATAAAAATAGGTTTTGTTGTTCTTCTAGTGCTACCCTACGTTCTCGTGCCTCATCACCGACTACAACAACACCGGGACCCGTACCAGCAACAATACTGGGACCCGGACTAGCAGCACCGCAAGTACTTGCGAGTACTAAAAAAAGTTGCTCGTCCGCGGGTGTGAGACGCCCTCTTTTGATGATGAGGCTCTCGTCTGCAGGCGCTCGTACGGGGGGCCCCATCATGCGCGGCCGTTTATCATCCAGCCTCGTCCCACCAGGACGAGGACTTATCGCAGCCGGACTCGTGGTGTTGTCGGTAGTACTAGTACTAGTACTTGTTGTTGTCGTCGTAACTACTAAATGGGCCTCACTTCCTTTAATATCAACAGGCCTTCCAACGGGCGCAATATCCAGTTGTTGTTCCACCGCTGCGGCCCCTGGATCCGTCATCCAGGGGATTCCGACTGCATGTATAGAGGGGGCCCCTAGGCGTCCGATAGAATCCGGGGGCCCCATATCATGGTTTTGGCTGGTGGATCCAAGCACGATCCTCGGCACAATCATGTTATTATTTGCCAGATGATGATGATCAATATCGACATTGTTGAAGCGGCTCTGGGCTATTGGGACCCTATGACCAAGAGTTGTTACCCCAAGAGTTTCTGGAAACAAGGCCGGCCCCGGGCAATTATTATTTCCAGGAGGTACTACTATTCCCGGGGACCCGCTATGGGACCCACCCGTAGCGGAACTGGACGCGGTGGTAGAATTGCTGGTAGCTGTCATCGTTTTCCCGGGTCGCAAGAAGTTCGCGCAAGAAACTGCTTCTGTGGCACTGTTACTGTACGGGCCCCCGGTGGCGGAAGAAGAAGAATTGACAGCAGAAGATGAAATAGCACTACTACTCGTAGTACTGCTGTTCTGAAGTTGTTGTCGTTGTGTAGGAGGTGGCAATACTAGTCCAAGAGGCCCGGACCCTGCTCCGACCCGCTGGGGGCCCCCGTGCAGCTGCGACCCGACGTTCACAGACGTAACGGCATGTCCGGCGGTGGTAGTGCCGGCAGTTTGGGAGAGGAGGGCTCCGTGTCCACCAGAGTTAGAGGTGGCTGTAGCACCTGGAGCCGCTGCAGCCGCTGGTGCGAAATGAACGAAACTCGTGCCGGACGCCGGAGGGCACTTTTTTGTTTTTATCATTTAATATTATTCCTATAATCTGTCACACAACTTAGCTGGCAAAATTGTATTATCACCTTATTCATTAATAGCGCGTACTGCTGCTATGCTGTACGATATTCATCATAAATAAATTGTATCTATACAATATGAATGACACAAATCAAAAAAGAAAACCCCAACTCTTCGGCTGATTGTGTCGAGCACAGACTGCTGGTACTGCTGGTCGTAATTATTTCCGAAAAGCTGTCCGTAATTATTACCGGGCGGCGCCATAAAAACCAATGCGTTCGCGGGAAGCATGTTCGCAAAGGGCACTGCGTCTAGCGGCACGGGCCGCCAGCTAGTATGCGAGTCACTGGCGCAACTGTTGTCAGGCGACGAAATATTCAATTGGCTGGTAGTTGGGGGCTTACTGCAATTACTAGCAATAGAGCTTTTTTCTGGTTCTCCGACAACAGGGCTGCCTGGGGTCGGAGAAGTAGCTCCCAATTCCTGTGCAATTTGCGCAGCAACGCTTCGGGTCGCACCGATTGTGCTTCGGGTCTCACCAATGGTCCCACGCTTCAGATCTGTATCATCATGCTTCTCCTGCAATGTCGGGCCAGCAGCAATACCATGCGACTCCTCCTTCTCTGCACCCTTTTGCGGAGAGGAGTTTGCACCAGTTTGCGTTGCGTCAGTTTGCGTTCCTATATTATTCGCAGCGGCACTATTAGTATGTACTATGTCCCCCCCGGAAGTTGTTGGGGCCCCGCCCGGAATAGCCCCGCCCGGTACCATATTCAGAGGACCGGCGGCCACGGGTTGTACAGTCACCACCGCGGCCGCGTTTAGGAGATTTTGTGCTTGTGTGAGTATTGACTGACTATTATTATTTAGTACATTGTTGAAGTCACAATTATTACTATTAGTAGGACAACAAGAAGTCACAAGATTGGCCCAAGAAGAAGAAGAAGAGTGTAGAGGAATCATCATGCGCGATTGCGGATGATTCACCATCATAGATGGGGGTCGCTGTTGTTGTGGCCCTTCAAGACAACATCGGTGTTGTCCGTTGACGTAATACGCGACCGCCGCTGCTTCTTCTTGTTGTGCAGCTGCTCCCCCATTTTGCGCATTCATCTGCACATTCATCATCGGAACATTCCCCGGACCGACGGACCCGTTGTTATTACCATTGTTAGTAGTAGCTGCGTTCACGAAATTGGTGTTCAATCCTGGGTTCCCAAATTGCTGACTACAATTGAGAACGTTATGATTTTGTAGCACGGGGGTTGACCCACCAAATTGCCACCCCTGCTGTCCGTGGGCAGAATTGTTGTGGCGCCCCGCGGAAGGCCTCCCCGTGAACATACTCACACAATGTGGTGCGGCCGCGGCCCCACTGCTACTGCTGCTCGGAGGATCAACATGATAACTGGGGTCCGCCCCGGACTGCGCATTAAGTTGCCGTCGCCACGATAACTGGGCAGAGTTTTGTGAATTATCCAGAGGAGTTTGCGCAGAAGATTTGTCAAATCCCTTCTTATTGTGAAGCCCCTTATTATGATATTGTGGTGAGGGGGCCCCTTTAGTAGTAGTCGAACCTTGTGGACCGCCAAAGGGGCCCGCAGTGCCTTTGCGACCTCCTTTATTAATAAGGCCACTGCCAACGGCCGCATTGGCATTGTCGGTGCCACCATAATAATGTCCAGAGCCGGCTTGGGGCCCTGTTGTCCACATCACAGGTGGACTACTACTACCACTAAGGTTACTACCGAAACCACCACTACTACTCGACAAATGACCAACACTGTTGTTATTATTACAACCTTTCGCATGCGCAGAATGAGAAGAAAAGTTAAGAACTTGCTGCCTAGTATTGGCGTCACCCTTGTTGTTGTTATTACTATAATATGTGTGTGCGTAATTGTTGTAGTGGTGATTTTTTCCGCCACCCTTCGAATTTTCGTCCAAGTAGGAGCCGGAGGCATCGTGGTTTGGTCCATGGCTGGAAAAATAGCCATTATTGTTCCAAGAAGAAGAATTCCCTGTTGCACTGGTCGTCGGATAATTATAATGATGTTGTTGATTCGACTTCCCAGCTCCTCCAACGCTGCTGCTGCTGCTGCTGTTATTATTCTTCCCTGCCACCGAGAAGGAGCCTGCCTTTCCCTTGGACCCTTTTTTTTCCGACCTGTTTTCGCGGCCTGTTTGGGCCCCTTTCGCGCTTGTGCCGGTGGTCATCATGGAACTTCCAACTTTTCCTTTATCAGTAATATTATTGTGGGCAGAGACTCCTCCACCTGGCATGTTCTTGCCGTAGGCTGCTGCTCCACCACTGGCACTACTAGGCGTGATAGTAGTAGTAGACTTCGCAGAGTCGTTGTCCTTATTTTCCTTATTTTTAACGACACTCTTATTGACGTTTATTTCCTTGTTGTCGATACTATCGGAAGAAACCACCGCAGCACCTGCTTGAGACCTCTGCTTTTTCGCGTTCTTCTCCTCGACCACTAGATCGGTAGTAATAGGAGTAGCGGTCGGAGCACCGCCCGCATCAGCGGGCCCCTTCTTTTTCTTCTTTTTTGTTTTTGGAATTTCAATGCCTTTTGCACCTCCTCCTGTTTTTGGACCTTTCGTACGACTACCGGTAGCAGTACTAACAGTAGTAGTATCTGTCGCAGTAGTCGTGGCAATTGTATCCGCGCTGGCAACCCCATTCGAGCCTGACCGCCCGGCAGCAGTGGTGGTCGAATCAGTGGTGGAGATGGTGGAAAGGCTTTTCGGCCCCAACAGATTACTACTACTCGCCTGTTTTTTACAACTTCTATCTCCTTCCACTTCAACAAGCAGTTCTTTGCTGCGGCCGTCAGCAACCTTCAGTAGATTTTTCGAATTCTGGTGCTCTCCTCCTCCAAGTTTTGGTATTAACAGGCCTTCTTTGGTGGTGGTAGTAGCAACGCTGGTGGTAGTAGAAAGACAGCTGGCTCTCCTGCTTCTTATAGTATTGATTAATCGTCGCGCTGGCACCGTCATCGTTTCCTTCTCTTTCGTTCTTAGTCGCTGGCCGTCCGTGGTCGGACTTGAACCGCAGCTGCGGCTTCGGCGTGGCTTCTTCTTGCTATTATTCAGTTCCTTCGAATTCTTGCGTATTGGTTCTATTCTAGTACTTACACCAGGAGTAGCAGCATGCGTTTGCATGGAAGAGCCACACAGAGGCTGCTTTTGTATGGAAGAAAACGTCGACGTCGTGCTTTCTTGTTGGAGTACTGAGCATGATAAGGGGCCCATGATGGTGCTACCCCCGCCCCCACCACTACCACGACCCGTACGACCCAGCAAACTGTCAGGAGGTTGTTGTACACAACTACTTTGATTACTACTATTAGTATTTGTGTCACTCGTTTTTGTACTACTAGTATCAACAACACCGATTGAGGTTTTAGTAGAAGTAGCAGATGCCACGATTGGATTTATAGAGGTTGCCCTCTTCAGGCCCCTTATTTCTCGAGTTTCCAAAAGAAGCTGGCGCATGGCTTTGTTCCGTTTCGCCTGCTCCCGTTGCCTTTCGGTTTCGGCGGGATCTTCCTCAAGCAGAGCATCGATTGGGACCCCAACATGAACGTCAGATTTTTTGTGATCAGGGGCAACAGGGGCCCCGGGGGCCCCCCTGGTAGGGTTTGGACCGGCAGCAGCACCTACTACTACGGGTGGGATCTGAGTTGCATCCACTATGGCGGGGGCCATCTTTAAATTGTTTTTGCTACGTCTGAGTAGAGACGTTTATGTACTAACTATTAAAGATACAAGAAGTGACATTCATAATTTTGCAATCAAAAAACCAACAATACATATACGGAATATTTCGCAAAATACTGTCGCAAAAAAAAAAGCATACAGCCCTATTTAACTCTGCAGTGGCGGTTAATACTTAGCCTACGCAACCGATCAGGCGCTGCAAGAGAGACTCAAGGCTACAAAACCGATGTGATTAAAAATTAGATACATCTTAATTCGAATCGAATTACACACTCGTGCTCATGCATTCCATTGCAAGCAAATATAGCATTGCAACCGCATTTCAATCATTGCAACTAGCATGGGGGGCTGTCATGTATATTTTTAGTTGTGATGAGTTTTCAATGTAGCTATTAATCATGAAACATCGAGCTGATGTGGAAAACGAGCGAGAATGAGAGAGAAAGAACGAGAGAGATATTATTCAATCATTACACCTGTACGTAGTACTGTAGATTCATGAAACATGTCAAATATTACGCAATCATCACGATAATTCATAATTCTCTCGACACAATTTTTGGAAAAAAAATTTGAAGAAGCTCCTGGAAATTTTGAAGAAGTCCCAAATTTCACACTTGGCTTGTGTGATATGGATATGCCTGAAAACAGGAGAATGTGTGTTTCGGACGGGGTTCCCAAATATCAATAATACCGTGCGGGGTGAAATCTGAGTTCGAACAATCAATCATGGGTCACTGCATTCGTACTATAAAACCAAACAATCTCGTCTACTAGTTCGCTCGCGAACGGTATAGTATACCCGACCTTTTTTATAATATCATGCAAAGTAAAGTGATCTCGATTAGAAATGATGTTATAACAATGTACAGAGTTTCTTCGGAGCTCTGCATTAATACGTAGTAATAAGTATGATGTTCGAAACAGAAGTATTCTCAGTACCTAATATTGATCCAGTAGCCCGTATTCAAAGGCAAATGAAGGTTTTGGTATAGTAAAGGATTATTTTCAGAATGTTATGAATTATAATACAGGATACTGTTAGTGCGAATTGAAATTCGATTTTTCGACTCAGTACCTTTTTTTTTGTATTAATACTTTTTTTTTTTTTACGGTCAAAATAGTCCGGTTCTAGCAGTTGTTTAGAGAAAAGTATGATATATGATTTCGGATGTTGATGAGAGTGTAATTGTAATAACAAGTTGATCACTAATTGTTTTGTTCATGTACTGAAACTTTTTATGCTATGCTATGCTATACTTAGGGGCAAAATCTATCACGGTGCTCTTCGTCATTCTTAATATTACAGGTTCTTTCGCAAGCTACACAATCTTTTTCTTCAAATTTAATAATTATGTAGAGACTAGGGGCTGTGGTGCACGAATATAATAAAAGTGCTATAGCTTTGTTCAGGACTGACCTCATTTTCTGAAGAGGATACGATATATTACAATATATTATTCTCATGCTGTTTGTACTATGAAAAACTAATATGTTTTCTTTCATACACTGATGATATTGTGCGAAAAATATTTAACAAGTTTAAAAAGTATAATGCTATCACGCGGCCTTTTCCGCAGGCTCTTCTTCTGCCGCACCAGCAGTAGCGGGCTCTTCTCCGCCCGCGTTTTCCGCGGGCTGCGAGGGACCCGTGGCAGTCGGGTCGCCCGCAGCAGTGGCGGGTCCCCCTTCGTCTTTTTTCTCAACCTCTTCGGCAGCTCCCACCTCTGCTGGCTCGGCCCCTTCGGGGCCCGCAACATCACCTGCCAAATCGTCAGGGTCGTCCCCTTTTCCGGCCGCATCACCTGCCAAAATCGGCTTCGTCTCTGGGCCTTCGGCTTCGTCACCGCGGGTCCCAAAATCGTCATCCGCATTATTAGCCTCTTCAGGCTTATTATTGTCAGTATTCGAAAGTGCTTTTTCACCTTCTTCTTCCGGAATCCCCTCAATCGGCAACGCTCCGGTCCTTTTATAATACAGTGTACAATCAACAATGTTCAATCTATATTATAATAGGAGATCTACACGCGGTGACAGTATACTATACGTACATAATTATACTGCCCACCAAAATATGTAGAAACTATCATGCTGATAGCAACACATGCGTCATGAACAGAACTAGTCTATAGTATTAGTAAACGACGTAAGATTAAGGTACTATACCCCCACGCTTTCGGGGCGAGACCGCCCGCGAGGTAGCCCCGCTTCTCCGAGTCCTGCTTCCCAGGGTCCCCCAGGGGCTTCGATCCGACACTGGTTCGTGCCTCTACCACCTGCAGGCCATCCTTGGTTAAATAATATTATCGTGTGTTTAGGATGACGTGTAAATATGCACACAAGTTGTGTAGCATTCAACAATCATGCTAGTCTGTAGTGTAGTTTACCACTAAGAATTGATGTCTTTACTGTAGGAACTTACTTCTATGAAATACACTGTTTCACCATTGTCCCAAACTATGTCCGGCCGCTTCTTCGCAACACGGTGCGGATGAAGGGGTCCCACTCAAGAGTTTGTCCATGCATCACAACTTTCTTAGCAGGATATTCGTGCTTGTAGTATGGGTGCTTGGGCTTTTCTCCGATAGTAGCGAGGATCTTCTTGTAGTGAACAATAATAATAAATTAAACTAAAAAGAGATTCGATATTATAATATATTTAAATCGAGAACAGTAGAGAAGAAGAAAAACCTTGATATCTAGGGTGTCCCGGATGAGAAGATCCAATTCGCGGGTGCCCAGGTGCGTCAGTACCGCGAGCTGCTTCATCCGGTCGGGGTAGTTCTGCCGAGACACGACGCTCACGCTGTCCAGTAATGGCATCACCTGTCAACAGACTGTCTATATTCATTTATATTATGAATTCCTAGCAGCTTAGTTAGTAATAGTTGTCGACTGGTTATATAGTGATAATTATGGGGATTTGAAAAATACCCGGGTGTATTATTATTAGTTATAATACGAAGATCTTTAAATATAACTAAATTAGATCGAAGAAGATCTACAAAAAATCCTATCGTTGCCTTAAAAAAGCAGCACGAAATTATGTAGGAACTAAATATTAGATTCATAGCAACAACATGATCAGTACATTACAATATGAATGAGAAGACTTCGCGACAACACTCGGCCCACGTCGGATCGGTTGCATCTGCTGTGGCCACCTCCGCCACTTTGCGCATCAGGTTCTGCGTAGTGCGCTTTGCTTCCTTCATTTGTATTAATTTCAAATAAATTAATAATATACCATGATAGATAATTACAATATTGTAAATAAGGATGTCATCAATCAAGTCACAACTATATATCATAAAAAGCCGTGATGGGGACGCCCAGGGGCGCCCCCGTCTTGTTGTAGTGTTGGCGCGAAGGCGCGCCTGACGGCGCGCCCCGCTCAAGGACACGATCGGCGCGCAAAGCGCGCCTCGCGTCCTGGTTGTCCCTAATATCCGTCAGGTCCATAGGTCCATTGTAACTGGTTTTGCATTAACTGTTTTCCCAGTGACCGGTAAGCCGCGGAAATGAAACCTGACCATGTTGGTACCCTGCTGTCTTCGGGACTCATCGTGTTTGCTCTCTTTGAAAACAGAAAACCGCTAAAGGCTGACCCTGTGCGTACCTTGGATTGCCAGGGATGATCCCTGATCTCGACTTTAAAGAACTCGAAAACCGCTAAAGTCTGACCTCCTTTGTACCCTGTTTCATCATCGGAACCCGGCGATCAATCACTTAGAAAAACGCAACCCGCTAAAGCCTGACCCCCTTTGCACCCCCTTTTATCACTGGAACCCAGGGATTGCTCACTTTAAAAACACGAAACCCGCTAAAACCTGACCCCCTTTGTACCCTGTTTTACTATCAATACCCCATCGTTTCTCATCGGAACCCCAGGACAGGTAAAACCCCCCTTCCCCCCTCCCCTCCCCTTAACCTCCCTACCCCCCTGGTTGGTGCCCTGGTAAACCACCCAAAATGACCCTGTTTGAAAAGGCCTTCCCTCACTAGAAAACTCGATTTTTTAGAACTGCACTTTCAATTGCAATGTTCGCCCTATCCTATGAACTAAAGTAGTAATATAGCGCATGTAGTCATAGTGTGTGTTCTGGACCCAGGTCTTCACCGGGTCCGTCTCTGCCTGGCCACAAAAATTTACCGGGTCCGTCTCTGCCTGGCCAAACTGACGCGTCACGAGGCGCGAAAACGCTTCTAGCGTCTCGCAATCGTTCCGGATGTGCAAACTGGTCGGTTGACTCTTCAGGAAGGCCGCCAGATCCTATTTTTGAAAAATTTCAATAGAAAACTATCAAATGAGATAAAAGGAATGAAGTCCCTACAACAGTGGTTTATAATCACAGAAATGAATTATAAGTCCCAACTCCCAGCTAATACTATCATGAGCGAATGACCTATAGTTTATATTACATATTATATGAAGCACGTTACATACTACAGTATACAGTACTTGACAATATCAATTCAAATATGCATTATGACCTGCTAGCCTCATCTTTTAAGCGGTAACATCAATTCAAATTTTTTAAATAATAAGATATAGTTGCAGACTTGAACACGCTCGATCCGCTCCTGCATCGTGATGTCCACCTTCAAAAATTTTTGCTGCAGATCGACTGCCGCCAATTGGAAGCGGGAAGAATCTAAGTCGATTAAATAGCGTAATTGCTGCGCGATGCGGTCCGCCGCCAGGGTCAAATTGTGCAGCGCCTTATTGGCGGCCTCCTTGTCGAGCCTTTGCTGCTGCAGCTGCAGTGCGCTTAGCGGGGGTCCCGACCCCGCTGCAGTGCGCTCGAGCTTCGCTTTCAGTTCGTCGTCCCCGACTTGGAGATCCTGTCTGGAAACCTCGCCAATTGCCACTCTTCCGTTCACAACTGGGATCTGCTCCCCGCCGGCCGATTCGATTTTCTAAAAAAATTTTGTTTTTTTTGCTAATTTATGCAGCTCCAAAAAAGGCCGGTCCGTTTTA
>Ga0099797_100203_pt1 | contig 38799 bp, 20 predicted proteins | sample Uncmet_Sort48C_1_FD_89871 | JGI IMG/M metagenome (GOLD analysis project Ga0099797, IMG submission 89871) | Marine eukaryotic communities from CALCOFI LINE 67, Pacific Ocean - C012_Sort48C_1 | ecosystem: Environmental > Aquatic > Marine > Oceanic | place: Pacific Ocean: Monterey Bay | collected... | reverse complement strand
TAGTTGGGGTGGTGAAAATACACCTTTAATGATAGCTGCAAGGAACGAACATTTCCAAATGGTTAAATATTTAATTGAACGAGGTGAAGCTGATCCTAATATTGCAGATAGTGGTGGATGGAATGCATTACATTATGCAGCAATACATAACACAACAAATACTGAGTTGATTCAATTGTTGTTAACTAATATGCCTCTTGAGAGTATTAATAAGAAGCACAGTGGGGGATTCACTCCCCTGGACAATGCATATTTTTATAATCATAGTCCAATTCAACAAGAGATCATTGCACTTATACGTTCAAAAGGTGGAAAAGCAAATCGTCATGATGAAAATGGTATATATGTAGGAGATGGCAATGGCGATTTAAATGATTAACAACACAATCAGAGGAAGACGTCCAGAATGAAAGAGTTGTTTGCATAGAGAAGATGTCGTCCATCTAATCAACCAGTTCAATTCATTGTTGATCAATCGGAGATGGAGCAAACGGGGAGTGAGAGGTGGGAGTGTGGTGAGTGGTGAATATATTTATATATTAGAAGAATCAAGAAAGAATGTTTGATATTGATATAAGGGTAAATTGTACTTATTAGAGAGTATATTAAATTAGTTATTTGTCGATTTACTCTCAGGAAAGGTCACTCTACAGATTGTCCGGGTCTTAATCAAGAAAAGTATAACTTTTAGTATGTTTTGACCACATTAAATATCATATATTTTTTTCACAATACGATGATAATTTATCAAAATAATAAAGATAATAATCATGCTAGCTTCCTAATATTTTCCATGATGAACAATTTACACAAAAAAGTTCACGATGACCATATTTACCTGTGCTCCAGCTCCTTGATCCTTTGCAATGCGCGATGCAGACTCTCCTGAAGGTCCTGTACGTTGCCTTCGAATGCAGGGTTCTGGGCGCCTATAATGCTGGGCCTTGCGGTATTGCAAGGAACGTGGATGAGGAAGTTTTGAAATTCTTTTTCTTTTATATCGCCGTTTGCATCTCGGTTAAATGATTTTGAAAAGGCTACCTTTACCTTTTTCCGGAGTTTGCGACCCGATTCTGGGAGCCTGTGCTTATACAATAAATTTAAACCTGCAACATAGTCACTAATAGATAGCTTCTTGGCATTATTGCTGCTGCCACCGCCGCCTCTGCCTTTGAGTTCTCTCAATAATTTTAAAAACTCTTGCACCAATGCTTTCATCTTTGGCCAACCATTTGCCTCATCCTTGTTCCACATGGCGCTTTGATCCTTGGTCATCTTGCGTTCTCTTTTACTTCCCCATTTTACACGAAGAGCCCTTTTGCGCATGCTTCCCATTAACGCAATGGAACTCCTTATCGGTGCTTTGGTTGGTGGTGCTTTTACATTCATGTGAAGTGCTTTGCGCAAATCATCAAATCCTTCGGGATATAGCTGGAGAGCAAGCAGTGCATTGTTTTGGACTTCCTCGACAATATGACTTTGTTCGAGGAACTTCTCACAAACCTCAGAAATGATGGAATTAAAGTCAGCATGGTCATGACCGAAGAGCAAGTCCATACAGCAGTGCCTTCCATGGTGACCATCGCCGTGATGTTGATTCTCGTGTTCGTGATGAGAGTTGCTATGAGCATCACTATCATCAGTCTTGCAAGCCAGCATCACATTCTTCTGACGTGAGTGTGCACCAAGAAAAAGTGGCATCATTTGTTCAACAAGTATTAACGGGAGCGCAAATATCAGCACCGAAAAAATGATTCCAAAACTGGACTGGGTGGTACAAAGAAAGTCTTTGCCCACATGGCCCTCATAATCAAGAATTCGATATTGTATCCCTCCAAGTGCTGTGCGCCCGTGCTCTTCAGCGCCAGCTTGGGCAAAAGCCTCGCATGTCTTCCATACAACTCCCGAACCATCGCTGCCACTGCCACTGCTACTACTACTACTACTGCCGAGCAACATTCTGTGAGAGCTAGAGCTAGAATGCGAGCTGTGGTTGCTTGGACTCGATATTGCAACCCTACCCATGAATTCTTTGTATCCAAACAATTCGGGGAAAATCAAGAATACATACATTCCTGCCGCAAAGCAGTGGCAGAAAAGTAATATATTGAACACTATCTGGCGCACCCGTGCCGAGCAATATATGAATTTCTTTAATTGATCTTGTTTCACGCTCCGCAGCCTGTTCAGTGTCGCCTGCCTCTCTTGTTGTAGACTGTGGTGCTGTGCCCATGAATTTTTATTATTTTTTGTTTGATTTATTGCGTTGTAGTTACCACTGCCCTCTTCTTTGGCACGTGCACCGAGCATCGGGGTCAACTCGATCGATTTAACGGTCTTGGCCCTTGCATCTAGATTGCCCTCAATTTCCGGAGCTACCACCATCTCCGGCTGCTTAGACAGCGCCCATAGTGTACCATCCTCGTCGAGAGTCGCTTTATTATCACTTATGCTCACAAGATGCTCCAGAGCGTCGCATAATGTATTCTTTGCTTTGTCACCTGTTACTACTGTTGAAATGAACTGGTCCAATCTATCCTCTTGGATACCGACTGTGATGATAAATGCCAGCCATAGAATGAGCGATGCCCACACCGCTAGACCAGGCCCCTCGAGAGTTGTTTTGTCTGGAATCAGACCCTCGCCAGCAGTGCGCAACAGGACCCAACAAAGGAAAAGCAGATAGAACCCAATCCAGGATAACAGCGAAACATGAAGGCTTGTCAACATTTCATGGCGAAAGAAGTGCTTTTCATAAACTGAAAAATCGAAAAGTCGAGAACGAGATCCCAGCTCCTCTTGAATCTTCTCCCGTTGTGCATTTCGGAAATAGAACCCCAATAAGGTCGACGAGGCAGCTGGTTCGGGCTGATCGATACGGTCGGTACCGGTTCTCTGCGATCCAGTATGGCGACGGCAACAGAAGTAACCACATCCATTTCTTCGGCTACTGTTTTGCAGCTGCGATAGGAGATTTTCTTTCGAGATCATCTGCCATCTATGAGACTTTGCCGTAAATTCTCCGGCAATCTTGATATTTTGAAATGCCATCACAACGTAGTAAAATCCCACAAAGAAAATCCAGATGTGTGCGATCTCGAACTCAGCAACAGATGTAGTAACATGCAGCGACGCCACAAGCCCGGTTTGGATGGCTAGAATGGTGCAAATCGATACAAACCCAAGCACTGTGAACTCGGCCATGACCTTTTGCAACATCGGCCCATAGAGTTGATGTTTCCCGAATCTGTGCTCACACTTGTGAACAGCAAGCTCAAATAAAATTGTTGCAAAGATGACTATGGCCAGCGACGCCGTCAGATGCCACAAGTCCAGCGACTGCTTAAATATGGAAGGTCCTCCACCCGCCATCGTTAGCTATTGGTGCAAAAAGGTATGGAACAATCGACCTCGGTCATATGATATATATTTAAATAGATATTATATACTCTTGCAACTTGCAACAACAAATATAATAATTGGATATATTAATATATAATAATTCAAGAATAAATTAAAATATAATAAAGCACAACAACAAAATTAATATGCATATAGTGCAATAATACCTAAATTCACTAAGCCAGTAAGCCAGTAAGGCCTATATACTAAAAAAATAATATAATATCCAAAAAAAAATAATAATAATAATACGGTATAATAATTTTATATTTTATATCATCATGTTGTCGTAGTTAGCTCTAGTGCTATTACATGGTGGTATAGTTACCTTACAACCCTTAAAAAAATGCAAATTTCAATCCCAAAAAACTAAAACGGTCTATTAATTATTATTTAACTAAATTAATAATAAAATGAATTGGAAAAAAAAAGAAAAAGTAGAGATAGATTAATAATGCCACATATACGCGTATCGTTACAAAAATTCACTTCTTTCTATGTCTAATTATAAAAATAATAACAAAACAAAATGCTAATAGTGCCGAAATTATTGGCTTTTTTAATTTCATTGTCTGGTGTAGGATGGAATCGTTTTTCTGTATTTTTATTTATGAAAAATGGATTATCAGCCTCACAAGTTGGAACATTAAAAACTCTAGGATTTATATTGAAAATATTTGCACAGCCTGTTTGGGGAATCATCGCTGATTCAACATCTTTACAAAGTGCGTTAATTTTGAGCTTGGTTTTATGTAGTTTGTCTTTGGAAATAGTACGCTTAGCTTTGGCGTATCATTGGCCTTTTATTTTATTTGTTATTACACGATGTCTTCGAGCCGCTGTTAATGGAATATCACCAATTGCTGATGCTATTTTAGTAAAAAGTGCTAAGAAACATCATGAAGGATATGGAAAGCAAAAATTATTTGCATCACTTGGATGGGGTATAGGAGCTTTTATGTATGGTTGGATTGTTGATATTTTTGGCTTAAACTCAATATACTATTCAACGTACTTTTTTAGTTTTTTATGTATTATTCTTATTTCTTCAATGGAATATTTAAACGATGGACAGGACAATAATATTGATACTAATGACGAAGATGATAATAATAATAATAATAATAATAATAATATGATAACCAACCATAGTAATATTGATAATAACGATCATCAGTTTAATGACAATGACAAATCAACACTTATAATAAATGATGAAAAGAGGTATGGTGGTGGAAAGAAGAAGAAACATGCGCAAAGTCCATTATTGGTTTTGCAAAATACATATTCATTATTAAAGCAACCTAATGTATTATTTTTCGCATCTCAATTTTTCTTATTTGGTTTTGTAATGGTCTTAGCAGACGGGATATTATACATGCAATTGGAGCAAGAGTTTCATTCTTCTAGAAAATTTAATGGTTTAACAACATTAATTTCGACTTTATCAGCTTTGCCAACATATTGGTTTGCAGAGAAAATTTTAAATAGCAAAGGTGCTTTTTTTATGTTGCGTGCTTCGCAAATAATAGCATTGATGCGTTTTTTCCTCACCGCATTTATAACTGAGAATACAATCACATTTTTGTTACCGCTTCAATTGTGTCATGGAATAACATTTGCTATGAATTGGAGTGCTGGAGTAGAAATATTGCAATCGATAGCACCACCATCTATTACTGCTTCTGTAAGTATCGTTATCTAAAGTATATGTGTGTGTGTGTATATATATGTATATATATACGTGTTCACATATGCTCATAATCATGCTATGAATAAATCTAACTTTTAATATAATCCATAAAAATCTGTCTATCATATCTTTCGTGTTGTAGGTTCAAGTAATAGCAACTACGTTATATTTTACATTAGGTCAAGGTTTGGGATATATTGTTTTGACTCGTATATATGAAAGGTATGGCGGATCAAACACGTTTTTATTTGGCGCATTTATTTTAGCTATAAATTTGGGTTTCTCTAAATATTCGCAACCAACAATAATCCATAATAGACATAAAGGACGATTATATGGTGGTGATGATGAGAAACGATATGAAAAAATAAAAAGAAAGACGACAGAGATGGTATGATACCACCACATTGATATATGAGAAAGAGTCTCTTATATATATATGATATTTTTATATATATATAATAATTTACGCATATCATATATATATTATTTAAAATTATAATTTTTCGTATACGGACGGTTCGTATTTTTTATTAAAATTTAATTTTTATATTTTTTATAAAAAATAATTCGTATGATATATGATATATTATGATATTTAAAAGAGACTAGATAGAATCTTATACGAGCTCGTATTTTTATAATTTACTCTGAATATCTTCCAATGCACCATCATCACTACTACTACTACTACTACTACTACTACCATTCACATGTTTATCACCATATAAAAATTGTAAAATAGATTGAATGATATATTTTTTTGCATTTTTAGAATCAGTAGATCCTACGTCCGGAATTGCTAGGAATGCATGTGGTGCATTTGGATATATTTTATATTTAACTTGTTGTCCAACACTTTTCAATTTTTCAAAATACGAGATACCTTCATCACGTAATACATCTCCTCCTGCAACAATACCTATTGTTGCTGGTAAATTTGGATCATCTAAATTTGATGCTGATTCACAATTAACATATTTCATTTTTGAAAAAACCACTTCATCGATATCTACAGGTTTGTAAAGGTTTTCATATTGATTCATCATTTGCTGTGATACAATTGTTACATAACGTAAATATTTATTTGTACGACTGTTTGTTAATGGTCGTTTGAAAAAACATGGATAAATTGGTATTTGTAAAATTATATTGATACCTGGTATTTTATTATCCACATGCTTTAATGAAATAGCTGCTGTTAAATTTCCACCTGCGCTATCACCACATACAATTAGTTTTTCACGATTAATATATTCAGGTATTTCAACAATAGAATCTTTTGTTCCTAACCATTTTAAAGCAGCATAACAATCATCAAGTGGTATTGGATATGGATGTTCTGGTGCAAGTCTATAATTAAGTGATAAAACAGGTATCTGTAAATCATTGCAAAAACGTTCACATAGATTTGTATAGATAATTGTTTTACAATCTAAAGTGGACCAACCTCCTCCATGAATAAATATCATTAAAGGCACTTTTTTTTTTACATTTACATTTTGTTTATTACTTTTTTGTTCCATAATAATTTTTCGTGGCAAAAAGAATCTTGAACTGTTTTCAATACCAGGTGTGCAACTAGGAATTTCAATATCTTTTGACATGACACCAGTTTTATGACTATATTTTGGATATGTAGCAGAAACAAGCATCCTACGAAGTATAAAATCGTGACGGCTTCGATCAAGATGTTGTAAATTATTTTGTAAAGGCAATCCTAGTGCAAATGGAACAATTCTACTCGTCACAAAAAAAAAGGGTGTTAACAACCATTCCATAATACTACGTTGATCAACATCATTTTCCTCCAATTCTTTATAAAACTTTAATAATTCATCATGTGTTTGCATATTTTGGTGTATGATTTTCGATACACTTATGATCTGTTTCTATAGTAATATTTGTATATCTTCTCTTCTTGATATAAAACCATGATGGACCCAGTATATATATACTGTATGTATATATATATAAAACAAATTGAATTTCTATTGATGAATTAGAATTCTAATTATTGAAATTATTAAACCGGTAAACTTCCTTCTAAATAAAAAAATCCAATAATATACAAAGAAGGTTAAGGTTTCTCCAAATAATCGATTTTTTCCCTTCGACTTTAGTGCTGTGTGTTTCCTATAATTAGATAGCATAGAAGCACTACTAAGGAAAGCCAGAAAGCCTGGAAAGCCTGGAAAAGCCTGGAAAGTTTCTTTTTCTTTTCTGCACATCAAAAAAAAATAAAGGAGGGGCAACAACAGCAAAAAAAAAACACACAGTGCACAGTGTTTTTCTTCTTAGCATAGTAATATAATAGCAGAATACTACAAAAAAAAATTATAATTAACATATACACAAGATAGATAGATAGATAGATAGACATAACAACTAAATAATATACATAGTCATTTATATATAGTTATAGATATTATACATGAAGAGTTTATATATATATAATAATAATTACGACAACAACCATGCCATCATCTTCATCTAATTTTATTATTACCAAAACAACACGAATGTATTTATATTATTATATATTAATTAGTATATTTATAATGTTTATTATTTGTATTGATAATACAAATAGTATAGTACATAGTAGTAATAGTAACATGTTAAATAAAGATAAAAGTCGAATAATGGACTTTTCACAAAAAGGTGGTAAAAGTGGAAAAGCTGGAAAACATCAACAGAAAGAAGGATCAATGAACTTGAAAAGATCTAAAAGTTCAAAGAAGTATCCAAATGGACAAATTAAAGTTAAAGTAGCTAAATCTCATGAACCAGTAAAACCACTAGATCCGAAGAAAAGACCGTTGCCATCGGGTAGAGTACCGATGATGCCAATAGTCCCTCCAGGTGGGTATCCTCATTGTTGTACCATATGCACAAGGGAATTTTATCACGGTTTGGCATTATTAGAACTTCCACCAGCTGTAGAAAAACAAACGTTAGATAATTTTCACGATACATATAATCATGTTTTAGGAAGTTTTGATAATAGTAATAAAGATAAGCAAAAACAAAAAAAGACTGTTGAATCTTCTCACCAAGTAGAATTTCTAGAGGAATTGTCATCGTTAGGTAAAAGTTTTAGCTTTGCTAATAGAAAAGGTGGTGGAAAAAAACCAAAGGCTGGTAAGGCTGGTAAAGGTGGCTCTAGAAGTGGCACTGGTTTTCAAAATATTGGTAAAAATTTACAAAAAGCTTCTGGGAAACAAGGGAAAAGTTCTGAAGCACAAAGTGCAAGTAATTTAGGTAAAAACGATATAACAAAAAGACTTGAAGATAGTATCAATAAAGCAAAAAAAGTTCCTGGGTCATTGAAGAAAGCGTGGGTTGGTCAACAAGGCCCAGGTCCTTGTTGCAATATTTGTCCAACGTGGTTTGTACCGCATAATTCGCCTAAGATTTGGTCTCGTGGATTACCTGGTATACCTAGTTATGGTGGTCCAGATGTTGCTTCATTTATAGAAATAATGGAAAAAAGTAGTAGCAAAAATCGTTTTGGCGGTATTTCTAGAGTTGGGCAAGACAATGGAGGATTTTCTCAATGTTGCAATGTATGTACTGGTGGTGATAGTGATATACCTATGGGATATCACGCGTTTATTGAAATGAAAGAAGAAGTGTTATCAAGTGCGACAAGTGAAGAAAAAGTTGAAGCAAAAAGCAAATTAAATATAGAAAGTAAAAGCAAAGATCAATCTTTTTTAGAAGCCATGGAAGGTGCCCCAGCAAGGGAAGGTCAATGTTGTTACATGTGTACATTAAATACAAATGGTGGTTGGGATGATTCCGAGCCATTCTCAGATCCTCAAACGGAACCACAATCTATAGAAACGAGGTATACTAATGATGATATGATGCGTAAAATGGCATTTTATCGAACTTACTTTCATGGTGGAACTGTTGATCATAATTATGCACATAATAAACCTGATCCTGAGGCAAAAGAGCAGTCAGCAGCGGCAAAAGAGCAGTCAGCAGCTGGAGTGCCCAAAAGGTTATAATTTAATATAATTTACGCTCGTATAAAAAAAAGAAACTACTATTAATATGTGACACATATATAGGACATCATATATTAATTATCATTATATATTTTATAATAAAAATATAATATTTTAGATAATAGATATATCAAGAGCTTATAAGGCTCGTGGCGCGCAAGTAATATTTAAATTTTTGGTGTGTGCAGGGTGTGTAAATAAAAAAAATGCGAGTCGGTATGATGACGTACATTTAAAAAAAGAGCATGTCTGAGTATGATGTGTGGTACGAGTATTAATTTTTTCTCCAAAAAAAAAGAATTTTTTTACTCTTCTTCATCTTCTTTATTTGCCCTTCTCTCCTCTCTTTTTTTACCCGAACGTACATTGACTTACACGCGAGGCTCCCCGCCCTCCATATCGATTTTTTTAATATTTTTTATAAGTTGGTAAACTATGGCAAGTTTTACATCGTTTAAGATCAGGATAATTACTTCGCTGGCATGTAGGACAAATCCATGGTAATGCATCGTGTTGATCCGATAAAATTTGATCTCTAACATCTGCATTTACATTGATAATTTTCTTTCCTTTTTTCGATTTAACTCTATCTCTTTTCATCAATTTTAATTTTCGTCTACCATCATCTTCTGGTACAATATCTGGATCAACAACCTTCGAGGACTCGTTTGTTTTCTTCTTATTTCCACCAAATCCAAATATGCCTCCTGTTGTTTTCTTCTTTAAAAGCTCTCCTTTCCGTTGTTTTTTAATTTTTCGTTTTCTTTCTTTTTTTAATTGATCTTTTATTTTCTTTTTTAATTGCTCCTTCTTTTTCTCGCGTTTTTCTTCCTCTGTTAATTTATTTCTTTTTCTTGATTTTTGTGATTTACGATCTTTTTTTCTGTATTTTGATAACTTATTTGTTGCTCCAGTTGTATTGATTGATGGTCCTTTATTTAAAGCTTCATCATCCTCAATTTGTTCTTTATGTTCCAATAATTTATCTTTCCCCCCAGTGCCTTTATATAAATCATTTGCTGCATCATTTACCGACATAGATAACATCTCTTCGAAAAATGCAGTATCCTGCGCACTTTGTACAACCATATATTCATTACTAGCAAATTCACCCCCCGAATCTATAACTTGTTTAGCAACTCGATTCTGCATTGCTTTTACTTTGCTTTGCCTTCTCGATTCATCCAGCCAAAAACCACTTCCCAGAATGTTTTGCTGCAATTCCATTTGTATATTGAATGCCGGATATAAAATTCCGGGATGGCTTTTAACAAATTCATTGAATCCAATAAATGTTATTTGAAGTTCTCCACTATTTGCATCATACATCCCATCTTTCGCTTTCCAATCGAAGCGTTCCATTTGTGTAGCAATTTTATTTGCCTTTGCATTTGTTTTATATTTTCGTCCAAACATTTCTTTCAATATAGCCATACATTCATCCATATCGATGCAACCACTTCCATCTGCATCATATAATTCAAATGCAAAACGTGTTAAACCTTCTCTTGTAAAGGAGCAAAAATTATATAGTGTTAACGTAAACTCGCCAAAATCTATTTCACCACTACCATCTTCATCCATCACACTGAATGCACGTCGAGCAAATGCAGTGTCTTTCATACGAAAGAAATTAAAGAATTCTGATAGACTTATTTCTCCACTACCATCGATATCTATTGCAACAAAATACTCATATAAAAGTTCTGCCATTCTAAAACTGATTCCAACACGTTGGAACATTCGTAAATATTTATGATTCTTTTGATCATATACTGGATGACCAGGGGTGAATTTACGTTTGGAACTTAGAAAAACACGAGAACAACATAATGAATGTTGCATGAAACAATAACATGAACGATTTAAATACATTGCTGTTGGTAATTTGCGTAATGGTGGAGGTTGTTCATTATTATTATTATTATCAATGAAATTATGTGGCATTTTAATTATGATTATTTTTTGAATGGTGGTCGTCCCTATGTCTATGTACTACTATTGTTAATTTGTTTTATCAGTTGCATATATATATATATTACATGCCCTGTATGTACATGTCTTCGAGTATAACATAAAAACATGTATATATTATATGAAATGTGTGTCTTCTTAGTTGAACATAACGATTATATATATTTGGACCAATTGCTTTCCAGCTTTCCTCCTCCTCTGCTGTCCTGGTGTGATATTTTTTCGCAACACAAATAATTACCAAGCCAAACCGTGTGTGATATGAAAATTAAGTATAAATGGTAATATAATAGATGCTGGGCTATATGCCTATCAAAACGTTTTAGCATTACACAGCAGTGAAATACCATTTTGCCCATTGGTTAAATAAAAAATAGAATAAAAAAATAATGGAATACTTCTTCATCCACACAATTCTTCTCATGCAAATGTACGCGTGTGTACATCTCTCATTCATCTCTCACAACTTATATATCACCAATTTCGCATCAACCAACCGATTTGGCAAATCTTCCATCGATAAATGTGGATAAAATTCTTCTTCCACTTCAAGTGTTAATTCATTTTTTCCTAAATATTTCATTAATCCAACATCTTCCTCAATATGTAAACTTGCTGGGGTTACGATCCATGTATTTTGTTTACTATTATCAATACTTTTTTTCACTTCTTGTAAAGTTGAAATCAATGAATTACTATCATGGCCACCTAAATCTATTACTTTAATATAATTATCTCGATAATGATGACTTAATGGATCAACATCAATTTTATTCAATAACATGAAACGTGGTGGCATATATGTATGATAAAATATTAAATTTTTTGGACGATTATTTTCTATACTGGCGTGACTTGCATGATTTAATGCTTTTAAAACTCCAGCTTGATGAAATACACCAAATAAAAGAAATAAAATTACATTAAATAGTATCCATATATATTGAATACGATTGTGTAATGATGATGATGACGTTCCACGTCCATTTTTTTCCTTAGCATTATCTACATCAATACTATAAAATAATAATATTGGAAATACTAATGGTAATAAAAATCTTGCTTCTTGATGTGGTGCAAGTGATAAAATAACCATTGCAGACAATACACATAATGCTAATAATGTATTGATATGAAACGATTGATATTTTTCAATAGGCATTATTTTCCCATCATCATACTTTTTGTTCTTCTTATTATAATTTTTATTTCCAAATGCATTACGTTTTAAAAATCCATGATAATATAAATATATTGTTAATGGGCCACATAACATTGGTAAATTTACGATAAAATGTAAATATCTTGGATGTAAACCATGTTGTGCTAAATTTTCTGTTTTCATATTATACAATGCATTATTTAATGGTGTAATTGTAAATTGACCATTGTAATATATACTGTCAAATAATATATTTAAAACTGTACCAAGTAATGAACCACCAATACATTGAAATAAATATGACACGAATAATATTCGCGCATCATGTTCTTTCTTTGTTTTACGTTTTGCAATATAGTATGAATCAAGTAATAATGCAATTCCTATTGGTAAAAAAAATGCTATAAAAGTGAAACGTGTAAATACACCAAATGCTAATAAAAATCCTAATGCAACACGTTTTAAAGTTGAAGTATCATATAATAAATAAATACCTAAACTATATGCTAAACAAAATGCTTCCATTGTGTTTGAAAATGGACGTGAATAAAAAACCATTACGGACCATGAGGTTGAAAATAAAAATAATATTGTTTGTCCCGGTATTGCATCTTTTCTTTTCTTTCGTTTAGAATCCTTATTATCATAATCAAATGGTTTATCAGATACATATTTTTGATGAATTTTAAAACCAATTATATCAATAGTTAATGATAAAAAAACAAGCATAATTTTTGGTGAAATTAATAAATACCATCCATTGTATATTAAATTACAAACGGAACCGATATAATATGGAATACCAGTGACAATGATTGGCGTCACGATTGTACGTATAGCATTTTCACTTTGAAATTCCCATGGTATGTATGTATCAAACCCAAAAAACAATTGGTTGGTTATTTCAATACTTTGAAAATATTCATCTGGGTGTACATACGATGTTGACATAATTGATATAAATATTCGTATCAATAGTTGATGTAGTAAATGTTTTTTTAATATTTTCGGGTACATATTGTTCGTCATTGATTTCATCTTTAATGTTTCCTTGTATACGATAGTTGTAAAAAAGAGAGGAGGTGGGGAGAGGGAAGAGAGGGAAGAATATATAGTAATTGTTTTTATCTTTCTTTTATTTTTTTAATATTAAAAACTTTTGTCTATCTTTTTTTTCTATTTTGATTATTCATTTTTTAAATAAAGTAAAGTGCATACCTGGCATAATAACGACGATATAATAGACGTTATAAAATATATTAAAAAATATAATAATAATAATTTCAAACTGAAGAAGAATTGTGAATTAAAATAGTAATATAGAATAAATTTTCAATTATCAAAATAAAAACAAAAAAGACACACACATATGCAATCATGCCGTGGGATAATTATTTACTAGGACCGAAGCCGCGTGCGCCGCACATATTGAAATCATTGACGCAAGAAGATGGAGATAGTTTTTTTATATATCAAGATCGTTTTGATTCAAATGAACAAGAAGATTTTATCACGTTTCAAACACGTACACGAGCTATTAATGAACAATTAGATGGTTTTGAAATTGTTATGGTACCAATTGGTAATATACAAAATGAATTTGAAATGTTGTTAGAATATACAAAAGCAATAACGTTTCCAAAAACTGTTAATACGCGTATAATATCTCAATTGAGTAGTAAACAACGTTTAAAATATTTCCCTTCGAAAAACATTATTGTTGGAGGCATGTCAACCCTTTGTTTTTCTGTTGATGCGATTGTTGATAGTTTACAAAGATCTCATAATAGTAATAGAAGAAATAATTTTAAAAAAGAAATATTATTTGCAGTTATCAATTCTCCATTATATACGACAAATGATTTAATTTTACCTGAAGGAATATATTATCAAGATTCCAAAATCATGATTGTTAGTACTTTTGGTTCCTATGGAAATTTACCAGATATGTTACGAATCACTGGTAAATGTATTTACAAAAATTTGTTTCAAATGAAAGTATGTATAATACCAAATTATCGCTACTATATATCACTTCTTATAAATCATTCTAACATAATACATCTATACATATATATATATATATTTAAAGCCATGTTATTTATATAAATGTTTAATGTCACCAGATAGTGTGAATGATATCAATGAAGAAAATATACAATTGCATTTATGCCCTATATGTTTAAGACGCATTGCGATAGTTTTATCAAGTTCAGCATTTAATATGACCAATTTTGATTATGTTGAACGATATCGAAAATTAGGAACATGTTATCAAAAATATTGTTGTAATAATAATGGAGGAAATAATAATAATAACAGTAATGGAGAAAAATATACAACATGGATAAATGAACGATGTATGGCAATAACTGGTCAATATGTTCTTTCCAATAATGCGAATAGTACTAATAATATCCAGAATAATAATTATGATGATCGCCCATTGCCAGTTTACCAAGAACAGTCGTCTAATAAAAATTTATCAAATCGTTTACCAATACAACGTAATGTACAAGGTGATGAGAACAATTCTACTATTACCGTTCATCGAAAAATGAATGGTTTTGGTAATGAAATGGCACAACAAGTTGATAAATCAAAATTGAAATTTTTAAAACGAAAGATCAAAAAGAAAAGTCATGCTCGTGATGGAAGGATGAAGAAGTAAATTTATGTATATATATATATGTTCTCCGCCTTCCTATGATGTCCGTTTTCCATCAGCTATTATGAGTAGTTGATACTATCTATTTACCTTCATTGGTATTTTCGATTATGAGAATATCAACACACTTGTGTGAGATAGATCATTTCAGTTATTTTATTCTTTTGAAGAGTACGACTTCGTAGGAATTATCATGAGTAAAAATTAAAAATAAATTATGCGTAAATTATAATATATATATTATTATATTGTCTTTTATAAAAATATGAAAAAAAAATTTCAAGATCTGAGGACCCAGAGTTCTCTGGGCACCAGAGGCATTTCCTTAGAGCGGATCCTCTCTACATTTCCTGGTCAAAATCTACGTTTTTTTCCCAGGGACATTTCGAATTGTAAAATCTTCATAGGTTGTACTCTTTGCATTGAATAGCACCATATTCAGGAACACTTTATGAGTCCATCATTATTTTTGTAGTAGTACGCTCCTCGTAGTCTAGTAGTAAAAAAAAAAAATATCTTTTCTTATTATTTATTATTGCTAGTCGTCATTTTATTCATTTTTCAATATACTGTGTATAGATGGATTAACATATAGTAGATGGATGTAGATGTACGTAGATGTAGATAGATATATATATAGGCACAAAAATCCAAACAGAGAAAAAGACAAAACGATGTCATCAATCACCTCTGGGTATGGATCTGGAAACAGAAACCACCATCGAAGGAATCGTGGAAACAACCATCATCGCAATTCCTCCAACAACAGAAGAAGATTCAATGATGATGATAATAATAATAATAATATGAATTATCGAAATAATAATAATAATTATAGGTATAACAATGATAATAATAATAATAATAATAATCGTAATAACAATATTGTTGGAAGTGGGTGGGGTTCTGGTAATAGTAATTATAACAATCGTAGCAACAGCAACAACAATTATCGTCGTAATAATAATCGATGGAAAAGAGATACAAGCTCTACTAATAGCAACCAAGGATGGGGAAATACGAATAATAATAATAATAATAATACTTCAAAAAAATCTACTAAATTCGTATGGGGACAAAATGTTGACACAACAGGTGGATGGGGTAGCAAGAATATAAGGTCTTCCTCTACCACTAGTGGCAGTGTAGGACAATCTTCATCTTCCTCATCATGGGGAAATAGCAACAGCAAAAGCAATACCCCAAAAACAACCACCTCGTACGCAGATACAGTAGAAATTATTACCTCGAAATTTTCCCCAGCAATGTCTTCTTGGCGTGGGACTCAACTACGTAATAAATCAGTTGCTGCAACTGTACGAAATATGAATAAATCTAAAAGTTTATCGGAATATAAAAGAGGATATGGATTATTATTGAAGCAAGGATGGGATCCAGAAAAAAATTTAAAACACAATTCACAAATACCTGTTGTACCACAACTCACACCAGTGGAAGGTGCGGGATTAGGTAGTAAACCATTAGGATTTGGTGGAGCATCTATGATGACAGTAGTTGATGATGATGATTTATCACAACAAACTAATAATAATAATAATAATCGCAGTGGCGATAATACAAATAACAGTAACAAGAATGGTCCGACTCTTTTGCAATTAAATACTGATGGCAAATATATAATAAAAAAAGTGGGAAGTAAATTGACTGATAAAGAATATCCAATAACACAAATCACACATTTTCCGTATCTTTTTGAGGAGGAATATCCACAGATATTTAATACACAGACGAAAGGGGAGAAATGTTATTTGGAAGTCGTTAAAACAGGTTTTTTCCATCATAATGTCAGTTTGCAATTGGAATCAACTGATTTTCAATTGTATGTCGCAAAATGTGAGTTTTCAAGAAAACGTTGGGATTATCAAAACGGACAAGAACAAGTAGCCAAGCAACAAATGGGTAAAGGTAAAAAGAAAAGGGGGGGATTAGGATTGCAAAGTAATGGAGAAATTTTTCGAACGGAAAAACTTGAATGGCAGAAAAAAAAAGGAAGAAATAAATTTGCACATAAATATTTCAATATATCATGCTTTGGACCATGCTTCTTAATATTTGTAAGAAAAGTGCAAGATGAAGAACTTCAATATGGAAATATACGATATGATCTAGGTATTGTTGATACCAAGTTAATGGAATTGATCATAAGCAATTGTAATGACAAAAAGAATGAACAAAATAGTAATGATGATGATGTTGAAATGAACGATAATGAAAATAAAAAAGTTCAACAATCGTATTACATCAAAGAAGGTTTAAGACGTACTAGAAGTGGTTTTGATTTTCGAGTATTATCGTTCGTAAGAGGAATCAAACAGCAGTAGTAGTGTGATAAAAATGTGTTTAAAATTTAAAAAAAAGTGTGTGTGTTATAAGAGGTTGATATACGAACCGTATGAGTAGAGAGAGCGTTATTAATTATGTACGCTCGTACTTCGTACGTGCGTGTGTATTTTTACTTTTATTACGAATAAAATATAGTTTTGTCAGGAGATATCTCTCTCTCTCTCTCTCTCTTTTTTTATTTTTTTTTAATTGGTCGTCACGCACAATATCCATATCATATCTGTATAATTCGTATTATATATATTTAATTTACGGCGTATTGATATTTAATATCCCCCGGAATTACCCACCTCTACGCCTTTGGCTTTTTCCAACTTGTTACGCCTGTTTTAGGATTATGGTAATATTGTTTGCCAGAATTTGGATCCGTATGCGCATTCCATCCTTCTGGTAAATCATGTGCAACTGGTCCAGATGTACGTACTTGCTTATGTACGACATATTTTTTATCACGTTGGCCCTTTGATTTCGTGACACTTTTAATTTTACCTTTAACTGATCTAGCTGCTTTATCTTGACGATGATCCAATGCCGTTTTATGTTCAACAGTATCTTGCGTTCTAACATTTGCTATTATAGCAGCAAACTTTGCTTTTAATTCTTTCTCTTCTTCTGCGCTTAACCACTCGTTTTTCCCATCATCTTCTTTCCGTTGTGCGTTCCACATATTTGAATAAAACTGTTTGATAACTGGTTTGATTTCATCCCATCCATATGTACCACTTTGATCATCATCTAAGTTAATATATTGTTGTAAATAACTTTGACAGCGCGTTTCTAATAAACGCACAATATCAGATACTTCCAACGATCCATCATCATCATTAAATTCAGTGACAGGCTTTTGTCCATTTTGAAATGCTATTTTCACATGAAAAGCGATGAAACGTATTAATTCTTTTCTGTCTAATTCTCCGCTACGATCAGGATCAAATTCCGTATGAAATTGTTCTTTAATTTTTTTCAAATACAACGGATGTTTAAAAGCAAATTTTGCTAATATCGAATTTGCAACCCAATTTTCACTGTTAATTTTACTTAATTTCATGAATGTTGTTACATGCATTAAATCACCACCACCTTGTATTATAGCCACTGCAGCCCGCTCAAATTCTGTTTGTAACGCAATATCTAAAGATGTCTCTGATCTAACATTTTCCATTTTTCTGTAATTGCATCAGTATTATTGTAGGAGGAGCATGTTGTTATATAATAGTATTTATGATAGAATATGCATTATTGTAGGAGGAGCATGTTGTTATATAGTAGAATATGATAATTGTTAGCGGTGTTGTTTTGATGATAGAGGTGATGGTGTAACATATATATATAGATATTTGTTTGAAAAACTTACAAATTGCTTCCAGCTTTGGTTAATACACCAACACACATAGCACGTTCAGCCAATTGTTTTGGGTTCAGGTTTGAGCGTTTTCTTACACATTCATGCAATGCTGTACTTATTGTATCTGGATCAAAATAATGAATATCTGCAACAGTACCATAACTATCATCCAATAACAGTTTTATTACCTCAACATTTGTATCACCCTTACAATTAAGATACAATCCTTTTGAACGGTATTTTTCAGTAATCCGGTTTTTATGATTGCCTTCTAAGAAATGCTTGACAACCGCTGGCTGGCCCTTGCGGCAAGCCATTCCAAACGGTGTTCTACCTGCAGGATCTTTACCAATAGGATTTACATCTTGGTGATCAATTTCTTTTATAACTTCAGAAAACTCACCGTTTTCAATTTGTTGTATTACTTTAATAGTATTCACATGTTTCTTCAAACAGGCGCCCATGTTGAAATAATTTTTTTTCGTATCTCTTATATATATGAATAGATGTAATATATTTGTAATTAATAATTCGGATTCAAAATATGTCTATGATAAATTATTTCCTTGTTAAATATTATATAATATACATTGATAATATCTCTCGTCATATTCATATCATATATTTTATACATCAATTATTGTAAAAGTATGCACTGCGTATTATACTGTAATTTATTAAAAAAATTGATATAGTTGTTGTAAGTTGTAATTGATAAAAAAAAAAGGCTGTAAACTGTACTATTACAACCCCTTCAAGTGCAACTTACTATCCTATCAAAAAAATAAAAAAGCAGTTGTTTTTGGTTTGTGTATCTGTCCTGTAGTGCTATTTCAATATTAATTATAGCACAGCATATCATTAATAATATCACCAATTTAAATTATTTGCATCACATCCACAATAAGTTCAAACTTGTGAATCTTTGTAAGAAAAAATATATATTATATTTGTGGAGATAGGAAATGAATTAGTGGAGAACAGAAAATATATTATATTTGTGGAGATAGGAAATGAATTAGTGGGGAACAGAAAATTACAATAGATTATTGGAAGACAATAGGAAAGCATTAATATATATACATAAAACATGGTTCGAACGGCAACGTTGAAAACATCCGTGTTTAATTTAGTATCCACTGTAGTTGGTGGTGGTGTATTATCATTACCATTTACATTTTCAATTATGGGTGTTGTATTTGGACCACTTGCATTAGTTTTTTCGGCTATCATGTCAGATTTTTCCATATATTTATTATTATCCATGTCTAGAAGACAAGGTGATTTAAGTTATGAAGATATCGCAGCAAAAACATTAGGCGAGCCTGCAAGGGCATTTTTGTTGGTATTGTTATTTTTATTAACGTTTTTATGCGCTGCTGCATATTTTGTATTAGCAGCTGATTTATTACAGCCAATTGTAACAGCGTTTATTGATTCAACACTTTCAGAGCACGATGCAAGATTTTATGTCATGGTTGGCTTTATGTGCATTGTTGGCCCACTATCGTTTTTCAAGAAACTGAGTGCATTACGATTTACTAGTTTTTTGTCAATTATAAGCATTTCTGTTTTAGGGGTTGTATTGTTTTATAAATTAATGACTGTGAAGCCAACACATTTTATTATCCATCCATCAAGCAATCATTCGCATAATAATAATAGCATGCAATTATTAAATATTATGATTAATAATAATCATAGCATTCATCCAATCCATCCACCAATACAAATCAATAATGGCACTATATTAAAACATATCAAAATATGGCCAAATAGTTTTGATGATTTTATGTATGCATTACCAATATCAACGGTTGCTTATTTATGCCATTTCAATGTTTTGCCGACAAATAAGGAATTAATTAAACCGACTAAATCAAGAATCAAACGTATGATTCATTCTACTATTGGTATTTGTTTAAGCTTATATATGGTCATTGCATTTTGTGGATATCTTTTTTCCTTAGATTTAACATGTGGTGATATATTAAATAATTATCGAAACAACGATCCTGCTATTTCGATTGGACGTGTAGGTTTAGTCATTACATTAGCCATGTCATTTCCATTATTAGTATTACCATGCAGGAAAGTTTTAAGTAGATTAGTTTATATTTTTTGTTGTTGTTCCGATGATGATGATAGTAGTAGTAATAATAATAATAATAATAAATATAATAAAGATGGTAATAATGCAACGGCATCATCACATTTATTATCCAAAACAGATGAGCAGTTATTGCGAAATCCAGTAAATGAGAGAAGTAATGGATTATTATCACCAATTGGAACTTTTATTACTGATAGTCCAGCAAATATTTCTGCTAGATATAGTAATGGATTACGACGTAAAGGTTATGATTCAATAGATACTACGAATAATTCTGCAATGTTTTATGAAGAACAAGATATAAAAAAACAGTCACCAATAGGTTCATTGATTACATCAAATGAATATCATAATCTTGATAATAATGGTATTATGGCAAGGGAAAGTATTAAAAATAAATATAAAAGAGGCATTGTTGCAAAGGAAAATAATGAAAATGCAAAGAATGACATACCATTGTCAATGCATATTATTTTGACTCTTTCCATTTTAATAGGCAGTTCTCAAATTGCCTTACACGTAACTTCAGTTGTTCAAATTTGGTCCATACTTGGTAGTTCTATCTCGATTTTGATTGCATATATAATACCTTGTTCAATGTATATTTCATTACGTAATCAACAAAAATATATCGTCAGAAAAAGTGGTAGTGGTAATCTGGATGATGTAAAATATGACGAAGGCGATAATGATGATGATGATGAAACAAATAGTCGCCAATTATTGGATAATATTAATAACTCATCCACTTTATTTTGGGCATGGGTGTTGTTAATTTTTGGGATTTTTACATCAATTTGTAGCACATGGCAAGCAATTGCGCAAATTAAAAGGCCAAATTGTCCACATTCCATTAAGATAGAATAGTACTAACCAGCATCATGGGTTGTGATTTTCTTTGAGGGGGGGGAGAGAGTGACAGACCGACAGAGATGGGTTGGGAGAAGAGGAAAAACGTTTTTTGCCACATTTTTGTGTGTGTACATAATTTTAAAATTAATATAGCAGTTGTGTTAGTGTAAATTTATAAAAATTTTATCTCTGATTATATGATATCTCATTTATTTTTTACTTCAATTTTTTTACTCTTATTTTTTACTACCCATATCAATTTTACTCAATGCTGCTTTATACTCTTCGGATGATGCACCATATTGTTTCCGTAGTTCTTGTAATGTTCCAATCGACTGATCTTCTTTGCGAACTTTCTCATTATTCCCTGGTATTATTGGTACGTTTTTACTAGGCCCCCTCATCCCCGCCGTTTCTCTATTTATCTCTTTAATCTTGTGCCATAGTATATAAATTGCCATTATTGTGCCAATAACACTACCGACAAAAAATAAAATGTCTAGAGATATCAATAATGTACCAATATTTTCACGTTCCACAGAATCTTTTGCTACAACTAAGATAACGGCACTGAGAAATTTCAAATTTGTTATGATAAATGACAATTGAGCTAACCAAAAAATAACACGATTTTTATGTGGTTCAAAATAATTCAATGTGCAACATGCTAAGGAACATACCATAATAGCTACACTAGCTTGCATAGTTGGCCTAGCTTGTAAATATATTATAACACCTGTAAGCAATGTTTTTCGTATAATTTCATGTACTTCCCAAAATTCTGCATTTTTGGTAAAATTACTATACAAAAATCCTATACGAGATTGTATTTTTGGTGTATAAAGCTCTTTACGATGATGGCGGATGTATAATGCCATGCCTAATGGAAATCCAACTGTAAATAGAAAGCCAATTACTAAAACATATAGTAAAAATACATTCCAAACACCTGTGGCACTCCAACATTCAATACTATAATCTGCTTTTAGAAAATATTTTTCATGTATTAAATTACAATTGAAATATTGAAATACTAAACGTGTAACGGGAGTGTGTACTAGCAATAACATTTGTACCGTAGTATTCAATGAATGGGAAAAATTACTTTGGCTTTTCCACCATGATAAAACTTTCACATGATCTTGCGTTTCAATCAATCTATTTATAAAAGTCTGTTGATTCATCGGTTGTAATCCTTTTATTGGTGCGCTGTCAAAATTGCGAATCAAATTATTGTATTCGTCATTATCAACCGTCCCATTATGATCTTCATCTACCATTAAAAACATTTCATGACCGACTTTTGTCAATGTTTTAATTTTGTCAATTTTATCGAATGATTTACGTTTTAATTTTATATGATGAAATTTTTACAATTTTTTATATGTATTTAAAATAAAATAAAGTTAAATGTAAGATTCTTCGCGTAGAATTTGATGTGTGTATATATATATATATATCAGTAAAGCCGAAAGTATCAAATGGTAAATATTTGTTTTATTACTATATGATTTGTTTTTTTTTCAAATCTCTTTCTTCAACATACACATAAATAAATTAACATGTCTAACATTTTCTATTTTCCACCAATATGTTAATGTACATGTAAATGTGTTTTTTTTTAAATGTGATAGATAGATGTATGTGAGAGTTCGTATAACGAAAGAAAGGGCATGGAAGATGGAAGGGAAAAGGTTGAGAAGTAATGGTAATCCCATTGTATTATAATTTCAATAATATTAATTGCGTGGACCCTATAATCTTTCGTTTTAGTCGAGTGCCTTTGCTTCAAATCTTTCTCGTTTTGTCACCTCACCACACCATTAAAACATGAGGATATTCGGATATTTCACAAAACTTTAATCCAACATATAATATAGGCAGAATCTATTTTTATACAAACCTAAACTCCGTATACTAAAATGAAAAACTGCCGTACAAAAGTACAATTAAAAAAAAAAATTCGAAAACTTTACTATAATCATTAGAATACCAACAAAACCAAAATTTGATAGGACTTTAATAAAATAATTTACAAAAAAAAAATCTAAATCTTAATAAAAAACACGCACAACACGAAACATGAATCACTAGAATCACATACATAGATATAAATGTTAACAAATTTCATAATTCAACAAGATAAAATATAATATATAAATGGGAGCCACCAATAGCAGTAAGAAAAAAAATAATACAAGCATGATTACAAAGAAAGCTTTAAATGAACAACAACATATAGCAATACTCAAAGCGTGGAGGAAAAAAAATCCAAAACAACCGCAAGATAAAAGGAATGGAGATAATAATTCTACAGAATGGGAAACATTATTAAAACAACGGGAACAACTAAGAAAAAATATAGACAATTCAAGAGGTTGGGAACATTGGGTAGAGTTTATAGATGGATGTGGTGAGCTTGTTGAAGGGATTATTATCATGGCAAATCCAGGAGAAAAAATTAAATTACGAACCAAAGGTATTATAACAAACAATCAAGGTGACGGTTGCATTCACCAATCTCTGCTTCTTTGCGGTAACAAAATAGTCGGCGAACTTGCAAATACTGTCCCTGGGCATTTTAGAAATACATCAAAGACGGTAACATTTACTGCACCATTATCCCCCGGGCCTGCAATGCTTTGGCGAAACACCCAATTGCAATATTCTATGAGGAATGCTCGTCGAAATTGCGAAAGGTGGATTAAAAAGGGGAATATTTGCGGCAGCTACCCTCATAAATTTTTAGGTTGGGTGGTGGTCACTCGATGGGGAACACGAGGTTGGATTATTTTATTACGGAAATTACTTAGTGATAAAAGGGCACGGATTAAAGAAATATCGAATCCACTACGTAATTTAAATGAAAACCTTTGTCGTTTTGTTTTTGATGATGCACCAGATGTTCTGTTTCGTAAAATTGTAGAGTACATATAATAAAAAAAAAATAAGAAATGTAATTAATTATATAAATATAAAAAGCGGTATAAGCAACATAAACAACAAGTTCCTGTCATATATTAATATATATAACACGGCTTGGGTAAAATAAATAATAAATATATGCACGGCTTTAGATAGTGCTGTGTGCCTACTATATATTAATATATAATAGTGTATGCCTTCTTATATAGTAATTAAGGTTTTTCTTTTTGTTGAATAAAAAAATTTTAAAATAATAATTTCAACACACATACTGGCATACACACACACACACATACATATACATATATCCAAAAACACACAATAATATCATTATTATTAGAACTAAATCATCCATCGCATATCATGAGCACCGTTGGAGCTGGTTCAAATGCTAGCGATATAGGACTTATTGTCCAAGGAACGCTTATTTTTTTATCTGCAGTTGTTGCTGTTTTAGGATATGTTGTACAAGGAAAATTAAAAGCCGGTGAAGTTAGACGTGAACATGAAGAACAAAGAGACCAACAATTACGTAAAGCAAAGTTACAAAGGGTTCGAAAACAAATTCAAGAATTTGTTGGACCTGCTTTTTCATATATGATGTCAGCGCAAATGCAAATTGTAATGTCGATTAGTCCACCAGAAAGTGTAACAAAACTTACGGGGGAAACACCACGTGTATCAATATATAAATTAAGTAATGGGGCATTAGAAAAATATTATGCAGAAAATCCAGAAGTGGCATGGTCATTTAAAAAATATATTAAAATGGAAATTAATGAATTATATACTTTAGTTGGTGATGACTATGAAGGTGTATTGCGAACAAATCCAGATTCTAAAGCAGCAAAACATTATCGTGGTTTATTACGTAGAGTAGCAACAAATTGTTGGTTTCCATTACATGATTTAATTATGCAACAATCACAAGCTTTGAGTAAATTTCCAGAACCTGATGAATTTAAAAAGAAATTCCATTTTGTAAAGAGTCCATTATTACGAAATCATATGTATTTAGGGATACTTAATTTTACACAAGAAATGAAGCAAGTATTAGAAGAATGGGATAATGGTGATTATACACGAATGTTTCCAGAATCAAATCCATTACCATTACAATTGTTTCGATATTTTATATCACAAATTAGTGAATTACGTCGTATAGAAAATGAAATGGGATTGAATCATAAAATGATGTCCCAAGATGAACCATTGGCAAAATTAATCTCAGCTGATATACGTAATAATATTATTAATAATAATAATAATAAAAATGCAATCACATCAAGTCAATATCCAACAAAAACAAGTGGTAATAATACTAATAATAATAATGGTAATAAAAAAAATAATGGTGTAGTATAAAAAAATCTATATAGCATCAACAACAATAAATGCGATGGTGTGGTGTTGCGTAAAAAGTAAAATGCTTATATATAAATGAAAATATATATATATAAGATTTTGTAGATTGTATGATGGATTAGGATACGGTATCCAATTTGCCATATAGCAATAATTTTATACTTGAAAGGGAAATTAGAATATCACAAAAAATACTAATAGTTCTATTAAATGACCTATTTACCTATTTCATACTTGAAAGGTAACTTAGAATACTCGAATAGTGCTATAGTCGTTGTAATTTTATTGAAATAAAAAAAAAAAAAATCATCACAAAAATAAAATAATAATAAAAAAACAACAAAAAAATGAATTTAGAAATTGAAAAATAACGAAATAGAAAAATGTTAATACATCTTATAGAAACATTGTTGTTTGTTTCATATATGTTCATTTAATCATATTGTTTGAGATATATTGATAACCATATAATAGAAATAGTAATAATAATTTGTTTCCAATCAACGAGATTCTGTTTTGATCGATCGTTTAACTTGGAACATGGTAAGTATTTTTTATTTTTTTTTAACATTTTTATTTATATATATAATAATTTAAAAACGTTTTTGTAAATAACTAATAAAATATAATGTGAATAAATAACTAACTTATATATATATACATACAGGCTGCAATATTCAATTCGACAAGTTGGGCAATATGCATTTTATTATTAATATGCGCGTCCTCGTATTTACATACACGATGGGATCCAGATGCATCATTAAGAGGTGTACATAAAGATACAGGTTATCAAAAAGGTTTAACAGGAATTGGTTGGAAATTAGCTAGAATAGGTGAACGAAAAAGTCAATACGTTGCTTTTTTATGTGCATTTTTTTCATTTTATGTATTGTTCCTTAGTTAGTTCTTGTGTGCGTGTGTGTGTAATATATGTGCATCTGTGTGTGTTTAAAATGTAAAAATATAATAAACTATATAGATTATTTCCCAATGCTGTAAAATTATGTTTTAAATTAGAATATATATCAAGAAGAAGTAACTCTCTGCATCATATATGGACACCCTTTACTCTCCAGCAGTGATCCGTGGTGTTCTCCCTTTCAGAAACTCTTTATAGATTTGATTTTGAATGTACTATTAATAATAATATGTAAAGATAAATAACAAAAACATATATATATACATAAAGAATATAACACAACCCTTTGTAAATAATCAAATACCAATAATCATTAAAGATGAATATGTTTCGAAGATATTTCAATAATTTCAATCCATCCCAAAGAGTTTCTCGTGCACCTCGACGTTTAAATACAATATTTTTTTCATTGACTGCAGCTGCTGCATATTTTGGTAGACCATGGTCATCTGAAGAAGATGAAAATCATTTAAATCCGCTTCAAAAAAATCGATTATCAAATCGAGGTATGTATACTTACAATGAGGATGAGAACGTAGACAAAACTATAAGAAAACAGGGTCATTACGTAAATTGGGTCAAAGCTGGTGATTACGACGTAGATGAAGCTACTGGAAAATTTATTGGTAATATATATACTGGTGATGATATCACTAATGTTTTTATGCAATTTGCATCGATGATTGTCGTGTCTTTTAGTAGTTTTTGTTCCTATAATTTTATTAAAACATTTTGTGATTTTGATATCTATAATTATGATAAATTTGAGAAGTATTTTTACAACCATGCAGATCGTCCATTATTAACTGTTGGTAACCATCAAAGCACCGTAGATGATCCAGTAATAATATCAATGATTGCTCCATTCCGTGAAGTAACATATGATACAAGACGATTACGTTGGGGTTTATGTGCAGAAGAAATATGTTTTAAAAATCAATTTTTTTCGTCTTTCTTTGGTGCTGGTAAAATATTACCTATAAAACGTAATTTAACACAATTTACAAAAGCTTCTGCAATTGAAAAAACTGCTATTGTTACTGATAATGTAAAAAATAGTAATGAACGTGTTGGTATTAATCAAACGCGTTTTCATGCATTTACAAATAAATTACAACCTGGACATTGGGTACATATATTTCCTGAAGGACGAGTATGTCAACAAAGATTAAATGTGCCAAATACAAATTGGAAACGTCCATATTTAAGATGGGGTGTTGGTAAGATGATTGTACAAAGTGTTCGAAAAGGATATTATCCAATTGTATTGCCATTTTATCATGATGGTTTAAAAGATATTTTACCATGTGATGAAAATGATAACTTAATATCAAATATACCAAAGACGGGTAAACGTGTTGTGATCAATTTTGACGATCCAATTGTATATGAAGATTTAATTGAAAATTATTTAAAGAAGGAAAATAATACATTTTCAGATAATCCTTGGGATGAAATTGAAGATTCAAGACCACCACCAACAAAAGAGGAATTAAAATTATATAGTGATATCACAAAACGTGTCATGGATAAATTATTAGAATTAGAAACAAAAACGAAGATGATGTGATGTGAAAAAAATGTGTGTGTGTGTGTGTGGTGTGTGTGCGTTTGAAATTGATAGTGTGTGGTCTCTCCTTTTTATTTTTCTCTCTAGAATATGTAAAATATTCACGTTGGTTATTTATAAAATATTTCATTTTTTTTACAATTTATAATTCTCTCTCACAACATCTTACGTATGTATAAATCTTCTATGCAGACAATTTTTTGATTAAATATGCTACAGGGTCATCTTCACGTGCTTTTACTACATCTGCCATTAAATTTTTAAACATTTCTCTTAAATTATTATCTTGTGCATATTTATCAGACGCAGCACGGTCAATACCATTACCACCTTGTTCTTCACCTTTTAATATTGATACAAGACATGCATTAATATCGGTAGGTCTTGATAATAATAATCCCTATTTTTATTTTTTTAAATATGGTAGAAAAAAAGTATATGTTAGAACATTGTATTTAAAGCAGATTTTTGTTTGAAGAAACAATTCTCATAAAGTAATTTGATATTTATTATAGGTGTAAACAAAACTGATTCTTTGTTGTATAGTATATTTATTGTTTGTTCCTAATATACATTTAATATATATATATACTTACTCGCATCATATTTTCACTAATTCCTTGTAAATCTTTTTCCACTATATATTTCCTTGCTTCCTCTTGTGTTGACGTCATTGTATTTATATATTGTAATTGTTCTTGTATTCTTTTGTGTATATATGTATATTATATATGTTCTTACAGTATGTTTTTGGTATAATCACTTGTTCTTGTTGTTGTTCTTTTGTTGTATGATTCTCTTACTACATACAGTATGTGCAGAGATTAACTATTTATTGATGATGGGTATATATATTTTCTAACAGCTATGTTCATGAGAGATGTGAAACAGTTTATTAGGAGTCATCCTCTAAAATGTGTATTCTTGGCGACACGTCGAATTAAGGTAAAATTAACTATATTTTATTATACATAAATAGCATTTTATGAGGAGAGTGAAACCATATATTTGGCCAGAATTATTATAAATAAAGCGGGCGCTGGGAAACATATATATATATATAAGTATATATATGTAAGAGGAAGTGGGAGAGATAGATATAAAATATATATACAATCTGTGTGAACTATCTAAATAATAGGAAAATAAAGCCAAAGGACAAGCAATTGATTCAATCCTTCTTTAGAGATTTTTATATTGCCGATTTTATATTGCCAATTTCATATTGCTGAATTCAACACCATGTCAAATAATACTAATGCGAATAATAAAAATAATGATAGTCTTGATGATTTTGAGATACCATCACCACCATCAAGCAATGGTAGTCTTCTGTCACCATTGCGTGGTAAACAAAGACTAAACCATACATCTCCTGCTATACATTATTTAGAAGCAAAAAAGAAACAAAAGAAGCGACTGCAACAACAAGCAGCATCAAAGGCTCATTTACGATATAATCAAGCTATATTAAAAGCTAATAATTTATTAGATGGGCATGGTGAATCCGGCAAAGAGCTTGGTGTTGATACTGATGTTAATTCAATGGAGAATAAGCTGTCTATTTCTATATCCAATAGTAATTCCATGAAATATTCAATATGGAAGTGGATAAAGCATTTTACAGAAAATGAAAATGAAGTTATTATTGTCTTTCTAAAAAAACAACAACATCCTATATCTGCTACTGATGCAGCACATAATTTAGCACCTAAATTACAAGGCAGATCTGTCAAACAAATCTACAAGCATTTACAAAACAAACAAGGAACAATATACAAGAAAAAAATATCTGATCAATATAATTGTCATAAAAAACGTAATAAAAGGATAAGTGGAAAAAATTTAAAATATCAAAACCTGATGGAAATAGAATAATGCTATTTACATGTTTAATTCAGTCATCCTAATTCCTTAATTTCATGTTAAATTTTAGGGTTGTCAAGAAGTGCAAATTTCATTTACATTATTAACATGTAATACCAGCAGGAGTTTCATGTACATTCTCTAAAATCGTCATAATTCTGATTAATAGAGATCAAAAAAGCATAGCAACACCATTGAAAATCTTTTTTTGTGTTCGGAAAATCTATTTGTGGCTACGACAAATTTTTAAAATTTGTTGTAAGCGGAGTGACGATATTTAAAAGAAGGGAATGCTATTACGTGCTAATTTGGGAAATGTTACGCAAGCTTTTGTTAACAGGTGTGGTTGTATTAATTTTTCCTGGTAAATCGTTCCAAGTAGTGTTTATCACACTTTGTAACATATGCTTTTTGACATTTTTATTGGTTGAAAAACCACATGTACCAGGAGCCGGTCGTACATTAGCATTTCTTGCTAGTTTTGCTATTACCTTTACCATGATGTTGGGATTAGTATTAAAAACTGTGGAAGATGCACAAACATATAGCAGTATTTTAGCCTTTTTATTGATAGCAGTCAATTGTAGTGTATTATTCTATACGTGTAAATTAATTGTGATGCATCTATGTGGTAATCGTTGCTCACGTAAAAAAAAGGCTGATAGGACGGTGGTGGTACCATCAGATAAGATTTTTCAACGAGTGAAACATTTTTCGGCTAGAATGGAGAAGGAAGATTTGAGATTCATGATATCCGAAAACAAGATTATAGAGTTTTTAAAAATGCCCCAGCAAGATCGGGATAAATATGCCGCACGTGGAGAGCACCAAAAGCTAACTATGGCTACTCTCAGTGCCATTGAAAAAAAAATAACCAATAAAGAACACGAAGAACACGACACAAGTAAAACTAATAAAGTTTTGCGCCTCTTGTCTAGCTCAGGGGATAAACACAATGTTGAACAATTGAAACAAGTTAGAATGGAGCATGGAGCGCAGTCAGACGAATATAAAAATGCATTACGGGCACTAGAGCAGTAAATTTTTTACGAATTAAATGATTATATTCAAATTATAATTTAATTTATTATTTATTTAACAACCTTCCTCTTGTGTTCTCTCTGAGACTCTTTCTTTCGAGAAAGAGTCTGACGACGCAGACTATTACTTGTGTTCTTTTTTTTTTAATATCCTTCTTCTTCTTGACTTTCTCCTTATTTGATCTTCAGAAAATAAAACAGCACAGTATTAGAAAAATAAAATGAAAAAATCGAGAAGAATTAGAAAATATAATACTACAATTTCAAATAAGATATCAGTATATATTATTTCAATTATATATAAAAATACTTCTCTCTATATCTACATATCATAAAAACAAACAACATTGTCACCACTCTTTTTTTGTAAAATCATCATCATTGATGGTAACTTCTCCAACAACTATACCAAAATATAAAAAGAAATGAACCCATCTACTCCACCAACATTAAAGCAATTAAAAGCATTAGGATATTCAGATGAAAAATTCATAGCATTGAATGCATTGAAAAATAGGTCTTTAATAGTTAATAAATCTGAAAATTTTGATTCTCAGTGTCGAAATGTTATTATTGATTATGCCAAGACTGTCACTGCTGCTTCCAATTTAATGGAAGTGATTGAAAATGCACAAGAAATAGATAAAGTTGTTGATGAATTGTATATATTAAAATTAGCTGCAAGTAAGGAACAAGAAAAATTAAATAAAATAAAATTACAAGAACAAGAAATGTTAAAACAAAAGCAACAAGAGGAAAAAGAAGCTAAAGAAATATTAATCAAACAAAAAATTGAACAACTGCGAAAAGAGCAAGAGGAACAAGAAAAACTGAAGAAAATCATTGAATCTGCGAAAAACAATAATAATGCTAATTACACCTATCGCCGTCCATCTCGTCCTGCACCTTCATTACCAAGATCGCTACCTGAAAGAAACAGTAATAATGATCTTCAAAACATTATGATAATCGAAAAAAATAAAAAAGAAATAAAAATAAAAATAAGTAATAATCACATTAATAATAATAATAATAGGAAGAATACTGCTGGGGAAACAAAGAAGAAGAAGAAGGAAATAGGAGATGTTTTATTTGATCGTATTGATAAAGATAACAATGGTTTGATAGATAGAGAAGAATTTGGTGAAGCTGTTGAAAATGCACAAGCAATAAATGCATTAACATCGTTTTCACTTACAAAAAATGAGAAGCCATCGCAACATCAGGAGGAAGAGGAGGAAGAAGTTATTGTTGCCAATAAGAAATTAAGTATAGAAGAGCTAGAAAGTGAGATTGATTCTGTGTTTGGTCAATTTGAAGGTTTAAAACGTTTAACGATGATCATGGGTATCGCAGATGCAATCCATATAGTTGAACGTGCCAATGGTATACAAAATGCCATAATTGATAATAATTCAAATAAAAATGTTGAAACGATGAATAAAGATATTGAATTATTACGTAATGATGTGAATATATTGCAAAAATTAGTGACAGAATATACTAGTTGAAAAGATGTACGAATATATTGAATAAGATAGAATATTTGTGGTGCACCGTACCGGGTAGATTGCAAAATGGAAAGAATCGAGGTGTGGAGAGGTATAAATCTTGATTATTTTATTAAGTGTTAAAGTGTTTTCCATATATATTATATATATATATTTATTATCCTACACTCTAGTTTTTAGAGTATAAAATTATCATGTACGCGTCTTTGCAGAGTATGCAGATTAAATAAAAGACAATATGATATGATATCAATATTAAAATTACCACACACACACTTATTTTATTTTTTACGAAAGCTTCGTACGAACTTCGTATTCTTTCATATTACGCAGACACGTTTCGTTCGTAAATATACAGACGTGTTTTGTAAAAATACATTTTTCTCTTGTATCTTTTCAAATTCCATGTTTTAAAAATCAATACTACTATCTGCACTTGTATATGCATCACTATCATCAATATAATAATTACCATCATCCTCTGAATCAGAAGAAGACCATAATGCAGATTTTACTTTTTTTGAGGAATTAGTCTTTGTTTTACTAATGTTAGCATTGTTCTTGTTGTTGTTATTATTCATTTCTACAATTGTTGGCAGTGCTGCTGCTGTTGGTGCACGTGGTGGTATTTCCTCTTTCTCTTTTTTGTCATTATTTTTATTATTATCATTATTATTACTAACTACATCTTCTACTTTTTCTTCATCTTTTTCATTTGTTTTTTTCATATCAATTACTTCATTGTCTATGACTTCTTCTACACCATTTAATATTTTACCCATATTGATTTTATCAGGATCACCAACTACTGTTAACAATCTTATAATTGTGCTTTTCAATTTATCAAGTTCATTTTCAACCTTTGCTTCACGTTGTTGAGCTAAATTTCTTGCTTCCATTAATTTACGTTCATATTCATTTTTTAATTGTCGCTGTGAATTCATTAATGCAGCAGCAGCATCACGTTCAATTCTTTCTCGTAAATTTTCAATTAAAATTTCCTTAGATTCACGTGACATTCCATTCTTTTTATTCGTAATACTATTATTATTATTATTATTATTATTATTATTATATCTTTGATTTGTTTTTTTCTTATTTTTACTATTACCTGCACGAAAATTCCAAGGTGGCATTCTTCCATTATTGTTGCTGTTAATGTTATTATTATTATTATAATTATTTATTTTCTTTTTCTTTTTTTTCGTATTATTATTATTGTTCATGTTAGGATTAAAATTCCTAGCTTGTTCTAACAATGATGTGCCTGGAGATGATGATGATAAAGTTACATGTGATCTCCCAGCGCGCAATTTTAATGTTTTAATAGCCGCACGTTGGCGTCTACATCGTTCTTTAAATTCATAAATAGTACCTTTTAATTCATTTATTTCCTTTGCTTGATCCCCAATAACATTTTCTTGTGAATGGCATCTTTCACGAAGAGATGAACTATATTCTTTTAAACGTTTGATTGCACTTGGAGATAAATTATAATTTTTTTCTAACGAACTTGGTGAAGTTGGTTCAATATCGATAGAACGACCCGTTTCCTTTTGTTCTTTTTTCGAGCTACCCCCTTCGTCTTCTTCTTCTTCTTCTTCTTCTTTAGCATCCCCTACTATTTTTTGTTCTGCCATTTCTAAAACTGCTTTTTGCACTTCTGCCTGTTGTTCTTGTAAAACGTTCCATCTATCCCGTAAAGTACGAACTACATTTTTTGCATCTTCCAACTGACTATCCTTGAGCATTACTAAATTCTCTGCTTTTGCCACCCGTTTTCTTAGATGCTCAAACTCCTCTGCTTGGCTTGCAATCCTAGCTTTTAAATGCAGGTTCATATTCCTATCATTTTCCATTTTAAAACTATTTAGCCTTAACTTAACGAGTTCTTCTTCTTGCGTACGTAATTGGTTTTGTAAATGTTCTTCTATTTGTCTTAAATTATATATCGCACCCCTTGCCGCATTTAATTCCGCAGCATATGCTGTTACTTTTTGATCCGCATTCATCTTCCTCGTCTTCCCTAGTACATATATATATATATTTAAGAATATCTTTTTTCTTTGCTATGTTGTATCATAAAATATATATGTGTACTACTGTGTTTTCCTTTCTCCATCTGAATTATTATTAATTTAGAAAAATGTATTATTTTTCATAACTGAATTATTATTATTATTAACATCATCATCATCATGGCTACTTTTAGTGGATGCTATTTCCATATTATTTCCTTACACCTTAACCTGTATTAAATACTGTACTGTGTACTGTGTACTGTGTATTATTCTTTTAGGAATTTGTATAATTCTAATAATAATAGCAAATATACACGTCCAATAGTGCAATATTAATAATAAAGGTATAGGAGGAGAAAATAATAAAAAATATTATACAATTAGTGGTAAATATACAATTATTATATAAAACTAAAAAATTCATAAAAAAGCTTCAAGTAAACAGAAATTCATCGCAAGTTCGCTACTGCCACACATAATTTTCACTTCCTTCGTTGTTTTGAATTTGGGGAAAAATCAATATTTAAGCCCCCATCACTACCACGTTGTATGCCAAAACCAGTAGAATCGGACATTCGAAATCTTCCTTTGGAATTGTAGCTACCATTTTTTGGACCCATTTGACTCGTTCCACCACCACCTCCACGGGCGTCGATCCGATTGGCTTTAGGACCTTGTCCAATTCTCGGTGCTTTTTTCCAAAAATAGTAATCTTGTGCATGTAAATGTGTACGTTCATGCAATTGTAACGTATAACGTCTTGAAAACATTGCATCACATCCCTGGTAGCGACATTTATATTTATGGCGTTCTGCAAGTAAGGATGTAGCCACTGGTTTTGCTGGTGGGAGACATACTCCAAAATCACTTTCTAATGATTGTATTGGAAATGGTTGTAATTTCGAACCAGGCCATTTTCGAGATTTTGGTGGTACCATAAAACCAGCATTTTCAATTCGTTCTATCATGCTTTCAGATTGACGTCCAATAGTAATCGTGCGCTCCTCGAAATATTGTTCAACAGTTGGTAAACTTTTATTAACATGACCTCCTTTTTCAATAGGCAAAGGAGGTGGAGGTCTACCAAGTGCATCGAGTGCAGAGCGTTGATATCGTTTATCATATCCAACTGCAACTGTTGCGTGCGGTAAATGTTCATGGATTGCTTTTTGCACCTTGTTTGCAAGTGGCTCGGGTAAACCAAACGCTTCTAATGGACGTCCAAGGTCCACTAGATCGCGAATGGTATGTAAATTATACGATTTAAAAACTTTAACAAACTTTTGTGCCCATTTAAATGCACTTTTGGTACGTTTACGGACACATTGTCTTCGCTCTTTCTCGCCATTTGGACCTACAGGTATACTGACTAAATCAGCAATAAACTGTTCAAATGCCTCTTCACCAGTTTCAAATTCAGAGTCTGGTGGGTTATAAACATGCAATGCAGCATTTACAATTAGATTTTCAAATGGGACATCAAGACTATGTATCGTTAATGGCTTGCTTAATTTTTCGCGTAACTTATCAGCAACTGTTTGTGGGCTATCTGGTAATGCTTGGTAATTATCATTAACACCGGTTGGCGAACGTATAGGGGAATATGGATCACCACTACCATTCTCACGTTGTCTTGGGGTTGTTTTTTTCTCTTCTAATTGATATTGATAATCGTTATTTGGATTATTACCATGTGCTTGTTCGTATTGACCATTAGACATAATAACAGCAGCATCATAATCTAAATTAATATTTGTATGTGCCTGTGAGCTAAATCCATAATCGACTGTACCTTGTGTCGATGGGCGACTTGTGGCGTTACTGGTTGCTGTTCGTGGTCTCCACGTCATGCCATTATTTGAACTGCTCGTATTTGGTCGTGGCATTGAACGATGTTGTCGTGGCAAATTTTGATCTATTAGTTTTTCACGTTGATTTTTTCTTAAACCACCTTCTGTTGCAGGCCTTTGGCCAAACATTTCGTCTTTCGTTGGAGAACGTACTGGCGATAAGTCAAATTGATTATTACCAGTAGTTCCTGGTCTGCCTTGCATTTTACTACGTCTATGTTCCCGCGGTGTTGGCTCTTTTAAAGTTACACTCAATGCAGATCCTCTTGTATTCGGTCGAATCCCATCATCTCCTCCTTGCTCACTGGAATTAGTCATGCTACCACGGGTAGACGTCCTAAGAATTCCAGGTGTTGTTGGGCGCAATATGCCGCCACTACTTGTTGGTCGCAATATACCGCCACTTGAAGCATTACCGCCACTTTGCAGCGATTCTCGAGTTTTTAAATCTCGAATATCACCAGTAGATGGTCTTACCATGCTTCCACGACTACCAAATGTGCCTCTTGTGCCAGGACGACTTACGGAGGACATTGCTGTAGACGGACGTGATTCACCTCCATAATCAATAGTTTGAGCTGTTTCTGGTCTTAATTGTCTTGATAAACTTTCACGATTTGCAGGAGCAGAAGCCAAGAGGGTCGCTGATTCAAAACCACTAGTATTTGCACCTGCAATTTTCATTTCTACCGCATCGTTACCATATGGCCATAAATCTTGTAATTCCCTACCATCACCCATTTTAATAACTCCTTCATTGTTGTTGCCTGGTAATATTTTACTTTCATCCATCGTAAACAATGCGTCATCCGTTTGTAAATATGCACTGCTATCATCTATTTTGTTCAAATCATCTGGGACTTCATATTTTTCAACTTGGCTACTACGATCTAAAAAAATATTACTACCTTCACCCCCTACGCTTAATTTTTCTAAATATGTCGGATCCGTATTTTTCCAAGAACGAAATAATTGTCGCATTAAACGTCCAAGCATTTGTGCCAATGCAGCTGGTATTCCTAATGCTGTCATCTGCGTTGCGCTGCATCTTTTCAACATCCGTATTGTTTTAAATCCATTGTATTTTAATATTTTTTTGTATGGATTTGCATATCTAGCAGCCTCTGCTTCACGTTTTACTTTCATTAACCCAGGTGGTAATCTTAAAAATTCTTCGAACGCGTCCAGTCCTGTCATTGCTTTCGATGTTGGTGGTATGTACGTGCGTAATGCTGCATGGAGCAACAAGCGATCAATATCATCATCTGCATTTGTAATATCGCGTGTTAAAACATGAGCTGGAAAGCGTTCGAAATCACCTTTAGTTGCACCTTCAAATATACTACTTTCTTGTTCTAATGCACTTGTCAATGGGGCATATATTGCTGGGTTCATTTCACCATCTTCCCCTTCTAGTACACTTGAACCACTATTTGGTGTAGTTAAACCTGGGCCCCGCATCCCTCCAATACTATAAGGTTTCGCAGATGATACTTCTCCTAGGTTAAAACCGGCAGGAATAGATACACCGCCAACAACAACGGCACTTGCTTCTGGTGTTACAAAGCCAGGACCTGGTATGGATGATTGGCTCAAACTTGTCATATTTTCCATATTTGGACTATTCATCATAATTTGCGAGTTATTATTATTACCACTGGTATTAAAGTTAGTACTATTTCCATTGTTCATTCTATTACCCAATACAGAATTATCCCATGTCATGGTTGTTGATAGTAAAGGTTGCAATTGTACTTTCGAACCTTGTTCCAATGTTCGGCGACGGCGTCTTGTTTTATTTTTGCCGACTTTCTTATTTGCCCATTCCATCGTCTTTTTAAAGAAATCATCATCGGATGTACCTAAAAATGCTGTAGTAGCTTTCTTATTGTTTCTTTCTATTGCATCTTTGCCACGCCTAGTGGTTTGTTTCTTTTGATTATTCCATGAATCCCATGCAGCTTGTTGTTCCTCCTCCCTTCGCTTTAACACTTGATTAATAAATGTGGCTGCTAAATCTTCCTCTCGTTGCCTTTGATCATTATATCGCTGATAATCATTGTTCACGGCACCAAGAAATTCCCAAAAACTTCCTTTGCTTATATAGTCATATGCTAATTTTTTTACACGTTTATTT